>Ga0209339_1001486_pt1 | contig 10139 bp, 6 predicted proteins | sample OlaalgELextract3_FD_187376 | JGI IMG/M metagenome (GOLD analysis project Ga0209339, IMG submission 187376) | Olavius algarvensis symbiont microbial communities from Tuscany, Italy - Type A ELBA extract 3 (SPAdes) (version 2) | ecosystem: Host-associated > Annelida > Digestive system >...
TTTACCTAGTTTCTAAGATAATATTTGCTTTTCTACTAACTCGTGATTGTAGGTTTGTTTATTGTTGATTGTTGATTGTTGATTTGAGTTTAACGACTGTTTTACTTATAATACAAAATTTTATTTTGATCCACGGTGTTGTAAATCTAAAAATATCATAAATTCCGATACTCTGACTTTACCTCCGACATAAACGTCACACATAGTAACAGGAATCCTTACCCAAGCTTTCGAATTGTATCATTTTCAATGACCTTGACTGATGCCTAACTCAGATTTCAAGGTCACGATATTAATCAACGTCAAATATCTCGTAATTGGTTCAAGATAGAGCTATGTTTATAATGGCAGACCAATAGTAAGTCGTATATGGTCTATCCAACGGTGTCACTTTCAACCACCTTGAACGAACCCTAACCCCGACTTCACGGTCACGCCATTATTAAGCCGCCGCTCGCGACAGTGAGAGCGGCTTCATGCAACGGGCCTGTCCATCTGTTCGTTATCTGTTCGTGTGTCTGCCTATCGCCAAAATACAAAACGCGATTTTCTCAAAAACTAAGCAATTTAGAGCTATGGTCTCTATTGACGACCTATAGGAAATCGTACACAGGCTTTTCGAAGAACATTATTATTGGACCCCTAAATCCAAGATGGCCGAGATACGCCATCTTGAAAATCGACAAGACGTCATTTTTTCTGCTGAGGGTAGTCCGATTTGGATAAAATTTCGCAGACTGGTGCAGAATGACATGTCGGTTGCGGTGATATGGTCAAAATCAAAACCAGTTGTAGAATTCCAATACGGCGGACGTTTGGGCGAATTCGATGGCATGTCATTCCAGATCCACCTGCGACATTGCAGGGTGCTGCCACCGGGTGAATTCAACGGCATGTCATCCCAGAGCCACGTATCACATTGCAGGGTGCTGCCACTTGGTGAATTTACTGTCACGATTCCAGAGCCACAGGCCACATTGCAGGGTGCAGTCACCTGGCAAAATCAATGTCATAATCGTGCCACAATGCAGGGTGTAATAATTCCATCCGCTAAGAATTGAAAATCGTTTTTCGCCATATTTTATTTTTTTGGGTTTTTTAAAATGCAGTTTGGGCGTTGACGAGTGGCGGCTTTCGTATCGTCTCTACACTTGTTTGTCTCTGAATATCTCAAAAACGGCTAAAGATACGGCCATAGTTGCTATAGAAGGGGAATAGGAAAGCTTTCGAATGGTATCATTTTCAATGACCTTGAACGACCCTTACCCCCTATTTCAAGGTCACGCCATTATTTGATGCTGAATGTCCCAGAAACGGTACGAGATACATAGCTGCAGTGGAATACTAATAGGAACTTACACACGCCCTTCTCAAGAGTGTTATTTCCAATGATCTTGAGTGGTCTTGAGTGACTTAGCTAAATATTCAATGACAGAAGCGTCGTGCGGTCTCTGCGACAGCTGAGCTTCTTGTAACAAGTAAGTGCGGCCCATGCAACATGATATGTGGCACTTCCTCAAAATTGATGTCCGTCTGTCATTTGTCTGTCGTCTGTGACGTTGTTGCACCCTAGGCAGAGTCATGAACTTTTCCAAATATTTTTGCACTGCCTAATAGCTCAGGGAATACAAAATTTATAAGGGACTGTAGGGGCTCGTGCAAGGTAAATACAAGGGGTATGAAAAAATTACGTTTTTCGACCAATATCTTGCTTTATTTCGAAAATGGTACAGGATACGCCATAATTACAATGGAAGACGTCAAGACGAATAGGAAATCGTGTGCAATCTATCGAACGGTGCCATTTCCAATGATCTTGAGTGGCCGCTAAACTAGCTTTCACGGTCACGATATTTTGAGTGTCAAATAACTCGATAATGGTACACGATAAGACTATAGTTACAATGGCAGACTAATAGAAAGTCGTATATGGTCTATCGAGTGGCGTCATTTTTAATGACCTTGGATGAACCTTAACCCAGATTTCAGGGGCACGCCAACGGCATTCGACGTTTAATGTCTAATATCGCTAATACCTTTCTTTGTGTTATGACTAAAGAGTAAGAGGCCCAGTACGTTGACGGGGCGTAACGTTCGGCTATCGAATCTACTGATGAATTCTTGTTAGTTCATGTTAATAACTTACCGGTAACAACTCTTGACAATCGCTTTTATGCTGTGGGTAGGTTAAGAATTTTCCATTTGTTACTGTTGTTTTATCCAGCCTTAGGCTGCAAAACAAGTAAACTTGACTGAAGCACTCGTGGAAAGGCCCACAATAAATAGGTCTGCAGCCAAATAGCTGACGTAGCGAAACAGCAGACAGAGCTTCATGCAAGTATTTTAGAAGATAGTACAGTTACACACTTTGCCCGATGTTTCTTTGCAGTGACACTGAAACGTGCGTGAATAGAAGTCCTTGACATTGTGAAATCAATATAGCAAGTATGTAAGTATGTAAATTTATTAGACAGTCTCCTCTGACAAACGCACTTGCTTAGACCAACAATGGATGAACAACAAAACATTTCAAGTATGAAAAATCCTGAACACAGCAGCAAAACAAAGTAAATAAGACATCGGAGCTTACAAAATGTGGAAAAACAGTAACAGTAACAAGTCTGTTTAAACCTATGACAACTCATTTTGCAACCGTGGCTCTATCGTTTGTTGCCACCAGTCATTTGTTATAATGTGAAAGACAGAGCCACAAATGACTGGTGGCAACAAATGATGAAGGCAATGACTTGGACGACACGTGGATTTGTAATAACTGCTGCTCTCGCATTTCAACTTGGCGTGTACATATTTTTAGTAAGATCCCACGTTTTTCGACCACCGTGTGCAGTGTTAATTAAAATTAACAGGTTTAAAAAACGTCAACGCACGCACATACTGTATTCACTCGGGTTGATTATCACAGTACTGATGACATGAAAACCGTCACGGAAGTAGGCCTACATACAGTACACAGCTGAATCCATCTGACGCACCAGTGACAAAATTACGAGATTTTATTGTCTGTAGCAGTTGTAGCCAGCGGCGACTCCAGGGAAAGAACTGTCGATCGTTCGTCACTAGTGTCGAGCTCTGACGCTAACACTGTGTGTGGTCCACGAAGTGATGGTTTATACATGTGTAGTTTTAACCGTCATGGCGACGTGGCGAACAAAAACAGATTTTGTGTGATTTGTATGTGTTCGCTATTACTAGTAAGTAAGTTACTGCACATGCACACAACAACGTGTCTCTACGCACTATTGTCCTACGCCATTGTTCAAGTTCGTAAATTACGTCCAAGCTATGTAGTCTATAGGCGTCAACGCTTTTTATTATTGCTTTGTAACTGTAAACAACAAAACGCCGTCAGCTGGCAGCGTATAACGTCCGACTCCTATCGTCGTGAGTGATGTTTCTCGTACAATCCGACGCACTAGTTACATACGATACGATATGACACTGTGTATTCAAATTAAAGTGCAGTCAAAAACCGCAACGTCTAGTAACTATAGGTCGCTGCGGCAGGCAACAGATGTTATTTATAACAACAACGTGTAGAACTAACTGACTATCATGTCGAGATGTCTACTTTTTCCGAGCTGCTATTTTTTTTCACTCCGGAAAGATCCACACATGCATGGCGATGCTTTTTCACCGGGCACGTTGCATCTGTTTGCAGCGGCCTCTATCCCATGGAAGGAATGACGGACGTTACGTCAGAGAAATTTTCGGGGTATAAAAATCGGAGGTCAACCGTAAATAAACTGATGCCTGTTATGAGACATGACAGAAACGTCAGCTTTCAGTGCACACATTTGTCTTGAAAATGCTCCGACATCGTTGGTGGCCGTAGCTCTGCCCCGGACTCCGCTGGGAGCTTATACGACCCGCTAGTCAGCTAGGGGAGAAGAAGGGCGAAGTAGAAGGAAGGAGTAGGAACGACGGAAGGTTTGCTTTGTTGGTTGTAGGGCGACGGACGCATCTAAACATCAAACGACGTCGAGCCATAGCGCACGTGACCAAGTAGCACGTGACCTGCATGCCCCGCCCAAGTCTTATCGTCAATGCAGCACGTTATGTCATCTCACTGAGTAGAAACGTTTTACTTCCACTTTGCTGACACACAGCAGTCCTCTCGTCGACCGGCTGCTGCTGCTGCTGCGGCTGCTTGCCGGTAGCGGAAGTCGTGTTCAGTAGTGCAGCAGAAGACTCGGTCGGTAGCACTGCCATGTCTGTTGATATGTCATTGTTGTCAATGACAATACTGACGCCAGAGTTGTTAACTGGACTCGAACTCGGAGTCGACTGCATCGCAGCCGTCGTCGTCGTGGTCGCTGCCGGTACGTCAGTGTCACCGTCGGTGTCCTGCTGAAGCGCAGCGCGCCCCGACGACTCCTCGCGAATAATGTCGAATACTGCGCCGTCAGAGCTGTCCTCGCCGCACGACGTCGACGACTCTTCGGTCGTCATGGCGACTCTTCTGTCGTCATGGCGTCGTTGGACGCGCTGACGCCGGTGCCTGTGTGACTGCGGTAGCCTCGAACCCCGCTCGGTGAACTGGCTTGCGAGCGACGTTTGCCACCGTTACCGTAGGCTTTACGCCGGGCACTGGCCGCCGACTGGGGCGATGTTGCCATAGACTCCTGCCACATGTTGGGCAGACTCTCAATACGAGCAGGTGCCCGTCCGCCACGCTGCGCCTGACCTCTGCCACTTGTAGCGCGCTTCGGGTTAATCTTCCACAGATGACGGTGATGTGGTGCTTTGTGAAGCTGCGCTGGCGGCGGCGTCGGACCCGAACTGGTCAGTTCGTCGTCACCAGCAGGTGCGCGGTGCTTGCTAGAACTCGCGTGTGACGCATTGACACCGGAGCTGGAAGCAGAGCCGACCAATCCGTCAACGTAGAGTCGCTTGCGATGAGCTCCGGATGACATCAACATTGTCATGCTGACGGACAAGCGAGCGACCGACGACAGAGCACATAGTGTGCTGCTCATTGATCCCGTGTCTGTTAACCGCAGTACACAGAAAATACACCAGTTTAACACCAAACAACGTGTAATGTGTATGAATATTGTTGCTAATCAGCTCATCATAGTGGCGTTTGTTCTCAATCTGCGACCAAAAACGTCTGTGCGTCAGACGTCTGTGGTTGAAGTTCTTAGCGTAACGAAAAGAAAGGAAATACTGTAGGCTACAGTTCACGTTTTAACATAGACGGCGCCGATCGTTCTTTCTAGTTATCACAAGAAGCTCAGCTATCGCTGACAAACCGGACGATGCTGGTTTGTAAAGTTATTGAGGTATGGCAGGACTTTTTGTCAGAATACGTAGACAAGTTCACGTACATAATGCAACAGACGGTTAATTAGACATGAATGAATCTATTATGGCAGCAAAAAATAGTGTAATTAACAACAGTTATAACATTGTGTAATTTACAACAGTTACAAAATCGCCGTTTTCACGTACCACAGCCCACATTTTTGTTTCTCCTGGAGACACCCCTGCGATTATCACGCAGTATGTTGCATGGATGGAAAGACAATTTAATGCTTGCCAAACCCATCGCAGTATGTACCTATCTATCTTCAATAGTTTCCGAGTTATACGATGCTTAAGTCAATGCGTAAATCCAAAAATCGCTATTTTTACCACATTTTTGTTTCCCCTGGGGACGCCCCTGGGGCGATCACGCTAAATGTTGTATGAATGGAAAGAGAATTCGATGCTTACAAATTGTCTCGCTGCATGTGCCCATCTAAGAATAATTGTTTCTGAGATACAGCGAGATATTTGTGAAAAAATCGGCATTTTATCATACCCCCTTGCATTCGACGCCCCCGTTAGGGGGGTTCCCGTCGGAATATCGGCACCCCCTTTGGTATGGAAAAACTAGAATGGTGTCTTCTATTATTGTCACGATTATCACGCAGTATGTTGCATGGATGGAAAGACAATTCAATACTTGCCAAACCACTCGCAGTATGTACCTAACTACCTATCTATCTTCAATACTTTCCGAGTTAAACAATGCTTAAGTCAATGCGTAAGTCCAAAAATCGCAATTTTTACCACATTTTTGTTTCCCCTCGGAACGCCCCTGGGGCAATCACGCTAAATGTTGTATGGATAGAAAGAGAATTCGATGCTAACAAATTGTCTCGCAGCATGTACCCATCTATCTTCAACAGTTTCCCAGTTATTCGAACCGCAAGTGCAAAAAATCGCCGTTTTCACGTACCGCAGCCCACATTTTTGTTTCCCCTGGAAACGCCCCTGCGACTATCACGGAATATGTTGCATGGATGGAAAGATAATTCAATGCTTACCAAACCCCTCGCAGCATGTACCTATCTATCTTCAATAGTTTCCGAGTTATACGATGCTTAAGTCAATGCGTAAGTCCAAAAATCACTATTTTTACCACATTTTTGTTTCCCCTGGGGACGCCCCTGGGGCGATCACGCTAAATGCTGTATGGATGGAAAGAGAATTCGATGCTCACAAATTGTCTCGCTGCATGTATCCATCTAAGTATAGGCCCTAACCGTTTCTGAGATACAGCGAGATATTTGTGAAAAAATCTGTATTTTATCATACCCCCTTGCATTCGACGCCCCCGTTAGGGGGGTTCCCGTCGGAATATCGGCACCCCCTTTGGTATGGGAAAACTAGAATGGTGTCGCTACCATGGTGAAAAAATTTCGAAGATATCTTTATTCGTTTTGGCGCAACTCCGGAACGTGACGGACAGACAGACGGACGGACAGACACCGGGTGACGGCAATAGCCGCGGTATGCATAGCATCGCACGGCAAAAATGCACTCAATTAACATTCACAGTAGTTGGCTCTGAAGATCAAATGGTCACTAAATACTGTTGTTTCCTGTGGATATCGTTTTCATGCAAACAGCGTGAAATTCTCTGATTGGCAAGAGAGTTTGACGGTGTCATCTACAACCTGTGACTGTTGGTAGCATTTAACAAGAGGTCAAAGTAATTTGACAAAAAGCGCCTCACGGGGGGCCCATTCCCCGGTTAGGGGTCACCCCAGGGGGTCGAAAGTTGTACCATTAAATTCCTGGGGTAGGGTTTCCTATTAGTGTTCCATAGTAACTATAGGCCTAGGATGCACCGTTTGGCCACAGTGCACGCGCGTGACAACCAACCAACCAACAACGACCAACGACGTCACGACACAGCCTATCTCAATAAGCGCCTCTTTTACTAACGTAAAGTGAGGCGCTTAAAAACAGTGGTGCTTAATGCCACAAAGGCTGGTCCTCTCTTAAAATCAATATTACATTGTGCGGTCTGGGATCTACTAGGTCTGGATCAGACAGGCCCCATACTGATCTGGGTCAAGTCTATGGTCTGGGCTAGGTAGGCCAGGGTAATTTCAGAGCCGGCATGCCTCCGCGCTTGCTCGGATCAACTAGCCTTGCTGCCGTCCGAGTTCAGTCAGATTAACGGCTCGAGACGGTCAAGAATCTTAGGTTCCTCGGTTGGTGCCCAAAGAAGCAGTAAAGTGTCGTCTGAAAGAAAAAATATTACCGTATGGTGCCTTATAAAATATTGTCAGATCTGTCAATACCAGTCACATCTCTGGACAAGCTATACACCACCTTCGCTACACACCATAGTACACATAAGAAAAAGCCTGGACCCAAACATTTCATTAAATGGTTGCGAATAAGAGAAAAATTACAGAACAGAATGCTTGTTTTAAGATATTTCTTGACAGAGGATAGAATTTTGGTGCGTTAAAAATACTGATCAGCAGCGGCAGCGTCGACCAGACCCAGTTCCGTGGCGTGGTTGAACACACAGTACTGCACTGCAAAGGTGGACGAACTTAAACATTTCGCACTGATTTTCTTAACAGTGTCTTTTGCCCATCAAGACTTCATTTTTTTGTCAGAAAACACACTGAGCAAGCACTCTGCTCCACACGTTTTTACCGCGCCACGCGTATGCATAGCGTGGACTATGACGTGGCAAGATGTCTGTCCGTCTGTCTGTCACACGCCGGTATAGAGTCTAAACGGTTACACATATCCTCAAAGTTTTTCCACCATCGGGTAGCCGCACCATTCTAGTTTTCCCACACCAAACGGGATGGCAATATTCCGACGGGGACCCCCCTAACAGGGGCGTCAAATGCAAGGGGGTATAAAAAATCACAATTTTCGACCAATATCGGGCTTTATCTCGGAACTGATGCAAGATAGAGCCATAGTTACTATGGAAGACGAATAGAAAACCGCACCCAAACTTTCGAATGGTACCATTTTTAACGATCTTGAGTGACCTCTAACCCAGATTTCAAGGTCACGATATTATTCAACGTCAAATAACTCAAAAACGGTACCAGATAGAGCTATATTTACAATGACGGACTAATAGAAAATTGTATATGGTCTATCGAACGGCGCCATTTTCAGTGACCTTGAAGAACCCTTAACCCAGTTTTCAAGGTCACGCTATACTTTGACGTTGAATATCTCATAAACGATTAAAGATACGGCCATAATTACTATGGAAGGTGAATAGGAAACCGCACCCAAGCTTTCGAATGGTACCAGATTGAATGACCTTCAGTGACCTTTTCAAGGTCACGAACGATTATTCAACGTCAAATAAATTGAAAATGGTACAACATACATCTATATGGCCGACCAATAGAATGTCGTGTATGATCTATCGAAAGGCCCCATTTTCAATGACCTTGAACGAACCCAGTTTCGAGGTTACGCCATTATTTGACGCTGAATATCTAATAAACGGTACGACATACATAGTTTCAATGGAATACCAATAGGGACTTACACACGCCCTACTCAACAGTGTCATTTCGAATGATCTTGAGTGACCTTGACTCTGAGACAGCTGAGCTTCTTGTACTCACTCACAACCTCCCCTCCTTCCGATAGACAACACATTATGAGCTATGATAATTGCCTGTAGGACAACAGAGAAAACTGTTATAACTGTTCAGTCCTATATTGTGTACTACAATTGTGCTCAATCATATGCACACAAATATGAACAGTTCTTACAGATGACTACGAATATATCTATTAGGTTTAATTTTTGTGCGTTCTACGGTTCTGCATATTTGTCTCAACTAGGGCCAGTTTATTTGTGTTATACGGTAGTTTTTTTGTGTTTTTCGAGTATATTCTCTTGGTTAAGTTTGACTGTTATTATCATAGCGATCGACTGCTTGGAAAAACTCCGCTCTGAAATGACGTGTAATGTGTCGAGTGCGATGTTGAACCCCGCCAACATCACTCACTCACTCGCAACCACTTAATGAAATGTTTATCTTCAACGGTGAAACCAATTACTGTAACAGCACTTTTACTAATGTCCACTTTACACTGCTATTAGCAGAATATATTTAAAAGACAAGTCACGATATATATTTTTAGATGCTTAGAATCAGCATTATCTCAGCTACAGTGCCTGGAATTTGTGTTCAGATTCGTTACTTTCTTCTAGAAATTATTCAAGAAAACAAAAGAGGATATTTCTGTGAACACTGTGTGGATGTATTTCTCAGTAGATAGCAACTAGACGTCGAAGCGATGTGCACCAGCGGCACTGTCACTTACACTGAGGAGCGCAGGCAGCTATGTCAGCATCGTTTATTCCTGCTTTGAGACAAAGGTCTTTGAGAGCTTCTATCTGCTTCTATTTAACGAACATAACATTTACGCGATCATTATAAACAAAAACAATGACTAATTAATGAACTAATAATGTACAAAAACAGCTGACTTTGCTCAGCTCTCTTTAAATTTATGTTGATCGCTCAAGATTGCACAATGCACATGTATACGTGAATAAATGCGTTACACTTACAATCAATCAATCAATCAATCAATCAATCAATCAATCAATCAATCAATCAATCAGTTTCTTTATTGAACGTCACTGACAAACGCAATGACGGTACACAAAACAACTAGAACGGTACTGATCAGGAGGGTCAGTTCATATGGATTGCCAGCAGCGCTGTCAGACTATGGAGTAAACGCGGCTGGGATAGCAGAAATCGTCGTAATTTTTCGAAACGACAGCTCATTGGCCGAAATGCCTGGCTCATTTGCATAAACGGGGATTTCCGGCA
>Ga0209339_1001487_pt1 | contig 10139 bp, 7 predicted proteins | sample OlaalgELextract3_FD_187376 | JGI IMG/M metagenome (GOLD analysis project Ga0209339, IMG submission 187376) | Olavius algarvensis symbiont microbial communities from Tuscany, Italy - Type A ELBA extract 3 (SPAdes) (version 2) | ecosystem: Host-associated > Annelida > Digestive system >...
TGAACGGTCGGGAGTGTCGATGGTGTCGCGTATGCCGCCGTTGCGTGCTGAGAGTTTCAAGGCAGCGGCTGAACTGTCGGCCGTAGGTTTGCCGAGCAGCCGGTGTGAAGTTTGTGACAATACTAACATTTTTTTATTTACATCCTTCTCTTTACCTTTTAGTGAGCTGAGCCCGGTGGGATTGGCCCTTGACCTGGTTGACTAACCATCGTCCTTCACTACTGACACTGTTGGTTAAGTCATGTGACGCGTAAAAGCGTCTCCGAAATGACCTATAATGTGTCGAGTGGGACGTTAAACTCTACTGTACCATACTATACCTATCGGAGACGCCGAGGTAGTTTTTTTGGTGGCATGAGTTCGTAACTTTGTTGGCCGCCCTATGTTTGTCTGTAAGCACATTTGTTTGCAATACGGCTAAACCGCTACAGGCACAGCCGTAAAACTTTCTGCAGAATTGGCGAACGATTGTTCCAGGATCTTGCTATTAAATTTGTCAGGTGGCAGCACCCTGCAATGGAGCGCGACGGGCGTGGTGTGTTGGTTTTTCTACTGATTCATACAAGTTGAATTTATGACGCAGTGCTGAATAACGGCGCTTTCACGAATCAATAGGGAAATTAGCCATTCGCGCGCGATGCCTTGAACTTTATAAATATTTAAACTTTAAATGTTTGTAATTCAATCCATGTATTTATTCGCAACATGTTTACAAATAACAGCACGATTGACAATGCTAAATGGAGCACCGAACAGGCGAGGGAGACTCAGTCGTCTGAATATGGGACATACGCTCTGATCGCCTAATGGGTAAATGCCTGTAACGGCTTAAAGCTTAATCTCTTCTATCCTGCCACCAGGGAGCATGTAATCGTTGTTCAAAGAAGTTAGATTTTAATAATTGAAATCTGTACCAGCACTTCAGGGACTACTGGTTAGGCCTAGTAGTCCATTAAGAGTCTCTCGTGTTTTTGTTCTAGATTTATTTGAAGCTTTGGCTTTACAGCCTAACGTGTGTACAACACGTTGACAGTTTGTTACATGGGCTAAAGTAACAAGAACTTAGCTATCGCAAACAGATCGCACGTAAGCTGCGCACACAATTCGTCCAGGGCATCTATAGGTCTGATTACGCATGACCTTGAAATCTAGGTCGAGGGTCACTCAAGATCACTGGAAACGGAACCATTGGATAGATCATACACGACTTACTATTAGTCGAGTTATTTGACGTTAAATGTTATCGTGACCTTGAAATGTGGGTTGTCACTCAGGGTCACTGAAAATGGTACCATTTGAAAGCTTGGGTATGGTCTCCTATTCATCTTCCATAGTAACTATAGCCGTATCTTTAGCCATTTCGCAGATATTCAGATATTCAGCATCAAAGAATGGCCTGACCTTGAAATATGGGTTTGGGGTCGTTCAAGGTCAATTAAAATGGCGCGGTTCGATAGACCATGTACTACTTTGTATTGGTCCGCCATTGTAACTAGAGCTCTATCTTGTACTATTTTCGAGTTATTTGACGTTGAATAATCTCGTGACCTTGAAATCGGGGTTAGAGGTCACTCAAGGTCATTGAAATTGGTGTCATTCAAAAGCTTGAGTTTGATTCTCTATTCGTCTTCTATAGTATCTATGGCCATATATGTAGCCGTTTGTGAGATATTTAGCGTCAAAAAGTGGTGTGACCTTGAAAACAGGGTTATGGTTCGTTCAAGTTCATTGGATATGGCACCATTTGATAGATCGCATACGAGTTTCTATTCGCGTTCCATCGTAACTATGGCGATATGTTGTATCGTTTGCGAGATATAGCGACTTATTGGTAGAAAATCGCGACATTTTTATACCCCACCTGTATTTAGCACCCCCGCAGGGGGTGACCCCGTCGGAATTTTGTGAAAATGTTGATGCTGTTATAACCAGAATGATTGGGCTACCGTATGGTGAAAAAACGGTGACGATATGTTAAGCCGTTTTCATCTGATACCGGAACGTAACGGACAGACGGACGGACGGACGGACAGACGGACGAACGGACGGACGGACAGACAGATTTGCTATATCAATATCGCGCGTCAGTATGCTGACGCGCGATAAAAATCTTAATATTGTAAACATTACATGGAAAACAAGAACTTAGCTATCGTAAACAGATCGCGCGTCAGCTGCGCACACAATACGCTGAGGGCATCTATAGGCATACATATTACACCGTGACCTTGAAGTCTAGGTTAAGTGTCACTCAAGGTCACTGGAAACGGATCCATTAGATAGATCATACACGACTTAGTAGTAGTCGAGTTATTTGACGTTGAATACTATTGTGACCTTGAGATGTGGGTTATAGGTCACTGAAGGTCATTGAAAGTGGTAACATTTGAAAGCTTGGGTACGCTTTCCTTTTCGCCTTTTATGGTAACTATGGCTGTTTCTATAGCCGTTTATGAAATATTCAGTGTCAAAGAATGGCCTGACCCTGAAAACCAGGTTAGGAGTCGTTCAAGGTCATTGAAAATGGGGCCATTTGATAGACCATAGTATGCGACTTTCTATTGGTAGGCCATTGTAAATATAGCTCTATCTTGTACCATTTTCGAGTTGTTTGACGTTGAATAATACCGTGGCCTTGAAATCTGGGTTAGAGGTCACTCGAGGTCATTGAAGTTGGTGCCATTCAAAAGCTTGGGTGCGGTTTCCTATTCACCTTCTATAGTAACTATGACCGTATCTGTAGCCGGTCGTGAGATATTTAGCGTCAAAGAGTGGCGTGACCTTGAAAACAGGGTTAGGGTTCGTTTAAGGTCATTGGAAATGCCACCATTTGATAGATCGCATTCGAGTTCCTATTCGCCTTCCTTAGTAACTATGGCGATATCTTGCATCGTTTGCGAGATATAGCGACTTTTTGGTCAAAAATCGCGAAATTTTTATACCCCACCTGTATTTATCACCCCCGCAAGGGGTGACCCCGTCGGAATTTCGTGAAGATGTTTGATGCTGATAAAACTATAATTATTAGGCTACCATACGGTAAAAAAACTATGACAATATGTTAAGCCGTTTTCATCTGATACCGGAACGTTACGGACGGACAGACAAACATACGGACGGGCAGACAGATTTGCTATATCAATATCGCGCGTCAGTATGCTGACACGCGATAAAAATTGATTTAGCGAAAGCCCAGCCTCGCAAAACCATCCCCCAGGTGGCAGCATAAGCACAGACCGCTTAGTTTACAAATATTCGCCAGGTGGCTGGTTTAGCAAAATTTGTCAATTTTGCCGCGCGATGCTATCAGCGCGGCCTTTCCATTATGCGGTGTCTGTTATATGTCACGTTGCTGTATCGCGTCGAAGCGGCTAAACATACGGCCATAGTTGCTATGGAATGCGAATAGGATTAAATTGTACCCAAATTTTCGAATGGGTACGTTTTCAATGACGCTAATTGACCTCCAACCCACGTTTCAAGGTCACACGAAGGGCTATGTGAGTGACGGTACAAGCTAGACACATATTTAGACCCACAATGGATAACTACACACGCCCTACTCATCGGCGTAATTTCGGATGATCTTGAACGACATTGAATGACTTAGCACGAAGTACGCGCAGCCTGTCCGCGACAGCTGAGCTTCTTGTTCTGCGTAACTACGCTAATAGTGATGGTTGCTGACACAACAGAGCATCGGCCAAGATCAACCCTTGTACCGAGCGGCATCGCGATCTGTTCAACCTGGACCCCCAAGCCGCCGCCGATAGCCGAATTCGCCGCCGATTTTTTGTCCGCCGAAAATCCGCCGAAAAAAAATACGGATATTCGAATAATAAAGTGAAATCAGCACCCAACTAGCGTGCTATTTAAGTGAATCATTCTCGTGATTTCGAAACTTCTTGTGATTGCAGACGGACGCAGGTTTTGTAACATCAAAGAAACAGACAATAACAAGTACATCATTCACGTTGGCAGTCATTTCAGTTTAGGTTCAACAGCTCAGAGCCGAAATTGTTTGTAATCAGCCGAATTTCAACCGCAGAATTTTTACGTTCAGCCGAATCTTAGCCGAATTGTTAGTTTACGCGATAATTCGGCTAATCCGAATATCAGCCGAATTTGTTTCCCAGCCATCCGTATTTTCTCAGATTGCAGATTGGGGGTCTAGTTCAACCGTTTCGCCACGATGCATTCGCGCCACCAACCAACCAACGACGTCACCTATACATCGAGAGTCGCAACATCATCACACTACAGATAATGGCGTAGTGTAGATAGGCCTAATGTGATTTGTGAGCTCGTACTTGTCTAACGCACTCGCTAATGATGCCTGCTGGGACGAGCTGATAATGATGTTCTCGGCGCGCCGCTACGGTGACGTAGCTGTTCGATACGCAATGTTTACGTCATTGGCGGACCTACAGTGTGTCCCAAAAAATGAGACTCGCGTAATCTTGACTATCTTGAGGAGTTGTAAAGTACAAGTCGACGGAAACATTATGACAGACGACAGGCCAGCCTGTTAACCCACCAGCACCGTTTGATAGATCGCATACGAGATCCTATTAGCGTCCCATAGTAACTGTGGCGCTATCTTGTATCGTTTGCGAGATATAGCGACTTATTGAACGAAAATCGCAAAATTTTTATACCACACCTGTATTTAGCGCCCCGCAGGGGGGGGGGTGACTCCGTCGGAATTTCGCGAAGATGTTTGATACTCATAAAACAAGAATAATCGGGCTACCGTGTGGTGAAGAAATTGTGACGATATATTAAGCCGCTTCGATACAGTACGGAAACGTGACAGACAGATGGACAGACATAATTCGTGCGTCAGCATGCTGGCGCTCTCCTAAAAAAAGTAGGAGAGTGGTTTTAAATTGACGTTTTACGTGAATCATTGCCGTAAAATGAAGAATCGAGGAGGAATATTCTGGTGTACGTTTGTCGCGATGCATTATGGGCATTGTATTTCACAGGAGACCACTTAGCGACGTGACGTAACGTCGTCGCACGTGGGCGAAACAAAAAGAACGAAACGGACCGAAATACGTTCGGTCATTCCCGGGGCGCGGCGTTATCGCAAGGACCACTGTCGCTGAAACCGAATGCAGTAACTACTCGTGATGTGCGGTTATCAATTTTCCAAATTATCTCAGAATCACTGTGCAATCGAATTAATAAAACAAGGAACTAAAGGCAAGAAAATAATAAAATCCGCAAATTATAAATATAAAGTAGATGTATTAGCTTATATCATTAAGCTAAAATTATATCAAGAAGTTTCTAAATTCCGGCATAGTTTCTCGCAGAGCTAAACCTTTAGTTCAGGCAGCTGCATAAACAGTATTTTATACCAAAATACAAAAATATAGGCTTATTTATGTATTTTACTGTGTATCTACGCCGACAATTCTGTACGGTGTCCCTGCAATGTCTTTGACATGATAGTGTCACCTTAATCAGTACATTGTCACTTCATAATAATACAGGTTGCCCCATAAAATGAGGTTGCTTTGTTTTACTGCTCGAGTCTTTAAAAAGCCACGACAGATTTGTAGGCCTAGTATTTCTGGCAGATATTGAAAAATAAGTAAGTAAATCAATAACGATGCCAATTTTATTGATTTTTCAAAAGCATAAATTGCGGGAATTTATTTAAACATTTTACATTGAACAAACAAGAAGTGACCTAACTTTTTCTGCCACCCTATATAATGTTGTGTAGTAGGCTGTTTTGACGCAACGTGTGAACGGTGTACAACAACTCATCTGTGCAGCTTTGAAAAAATGTTTTCGTCAAATTCAGAGATGAATTGTTTCTAACCTACACCGTCACATAATATCGCGGTAAATCGACATCGATACCGCGCTATTACAAGTGGAGATTTAATATTGCAATTTTACCATCACTTTCTCGTCCTCACTAACAGTTTGATTGCGCACTCGACTGTCGCAACAGCACTACTACTAGCAGTAAGTTTTATTATACTAATAACAGTGACGATAAGTAATAATAATAATAATAATAATAACAAATGAATTATTACTGTTCTGTTATTGCCTGATATTTTGTGACAGTTATTAGTTATTATTGGATATCTGTATATGGTGGCCAAAAATAATGAAGCAAATTTGTGTGATTGCTCACGTGTATATTGAATTCACCATAAAGTTATGTTAAACACCGCGACTAATTTGTATGATTTTTGATAATGACCGAAAAAAATAAATACATAAACAACGATTCCCATTTGGACTGTTTTAGTCAACAGAAATCATACAAATTATTTCAAACATGTGAGCGATCAAAACATTTTTGGGCCATCATGTATTTCGATTATTAAACGGAGCTATTTGCTTTCTCTCCTGCTTATGTTTTCGTTTTACTACTGTTATACGTTTATATGAAAATAAATAAATAAATCATGAGAATAGTACACCTGCAGAAGAAAACGGCTCGTAACAAAGGTATCGCCAAGATAGATCATCAACATGATAAGTCCCGGCCGCCATTAGTGGAGCACGAGGCGAGGTTTGCTGTCGCTCAATGTCATGCTAGAGGTGCACGAATAGTTTCTTTGAAGAGCACATTCTATGAGTTCATATTGGTCATCAATGTAGAGAAGAAGATTTCGCAAAGACAGCTAAGGTCCGTTGCGAGGGAGATTATCTTTTTTGCGCTTTGAGCGGATGAGGGTTGATCCCAATTAAGCTAGCACACGACCTACGTCGGCCGGATGACCAGCTCCGTTAACAGCCAGCACCTTTAACCGACTATAGACCAGCATGTCAGCAGTCCTGGTTACAGGGCCTACTGTTACGCAGGACTCGCCGTTTCTTCCCTAGCGGTGGCCAGAGCCACAGCCAGTACTCGTTCTTGCCTACCCACGGAGGGATGGCTCAGGCTGAGTCGACCTGGGTGCCTGGTTCTGTACCGAGGTGGTTTACCCGTCCAAAGACGGTCACCCATCCAGCAATAACCGGGCACGGCGTAGAGTAACTACGTTGATCGAGTTTAACGCGTTACCGCTACGCCACGCCGGCACCCGTAGTGACCATAGCTCTACGTTCAGACAAGACACACGAACAAACGAACGAACAGACGAACATGCGGTCGGGGCTTAACGACTAATAGCGTAATAACCAATGAATGCTACAGTTTTGCAAACGCGCATCACTAATGCCTCATCATTCACCAGTCGCTGTATCCACAGCATCTTGTGCCAACATGGCGCGGTCTACAACGAACGTAAACTATAGGCGTCTTACGACGTTACAACCAGCATGGACGTTTCGACTATACGTACGGATTCCGGACATTTCCCCCTTTACATGCCCCCCGGACAATTACCCTCCCAGACACTTCTCCATCCCTTTTAACATTATCTATAACATTTCCCCCTTCCACCACCACCAACCCTAGCAGTATCGTAGTAGGTACGGCTACGGGGTGAAGGCCTAGTGTGGCTGATTGGGGCGATGGTGTGTCTGCTAGCTGCACCGTGGGTCCAATTGTCCATTATATGGCCACATAATGCGCTGCGGCACTATTGGCTCATGCCAATCAGCTGCCACTTCCGAGATTGTAAAGCGCTGCTGGTCACGAGTCTGACTCATGTAAGTGGCGCTATAGCAAATGTCCAGACCTTTACCTTTACCTTTTAACCGCCAATCTACAATACAAAGCAATCTACCGTTACAAAATTGATAGCGGAAGATCGGTTAGGGTCAGGAATACCGGTCAGTAGCACTTTCAAAAAATTCCCAGTTTCGTGAGTCGTTTAGGGCTAGAGTTAGAGTTAGATGTCAATGTTAGTTTTCAAAAACTCCCCGCCCCGTCAGTCGTTTAGGATTAGAATTAGGGTTACGGTCAGGACCCCATGTCGTGGGACGGTTAGAGTTAGGACCACGCGTCGTTGGTCGGTTAGGGTCAGGAGTATGGGTTAGTGTCAGTTTTCAAATTTTCGCTTCAATAGCGGGGGAATGTCCTGGGCGGGGAGGGAAATTGCCCGGGCGTGGGAATGTCCGGGGGAATATGTCCGAGGGGGAAATGTCCAGAGGGGAATGTCCTGCAGTCACTACGTACACCGGAACGCCGCAGTTCGTATAAAAAATAGTCGTTGATTGTCGACGCTGGTCGCCGCGTCACCAAAGACGACTGCGTTAGTCGTGGAGACGTTTTTACGATGCGTCGTTGAGAGTTAACCGCCATGCAGCGAGTGTTGTACGTGGCAAGCCGAACACAGCGCCGTATAAAGACTGATGAATGCGTACGCTCTGTTAATGTCCGTCTGCTAAGACTTCGCGCCAACTAACTGACTCCATAATGAGCTTTACTACTCGACAGCGACGTACCAAGGATTTTTGCCGCGCGATGCTATGCATAAGCGCGGCCCGTCTGTCTGTCCGTCCGTCCGTCACAATCGTGTATACTGTCGAAATGAATAAACATATCAACAATCTTTTTACCGTCGATAGCCACACCGTTCTACACTGTGTCTGCAAAAAAACAAAGCCAGACCATTTTAGCATAATTTTATTTAGGACAGATGAAATTTTATAAAATTTGGAGGACTTATTCTTGGATCTACTCAGGACACATTACATTACATTTTTAAGCGCCTCACTTTCGTTAGTAAAAGAGGCGCTTATTGAGATAGGCTGTGTCGTGACGTCGTTGGTCGTTGGTTGGTCGTCACGCGCATGCACTGTGGCCAAACGGTGCATCCTAGGCCTATAGTTACTATAGAACACTAATAGGAAACTCTACCACAAGAATTCAATGGTACAACTTTCGACCCCCTGGGGTGACCCCTAACCGGGGAATGGGCCCCCCGTGAGGCACTTTTTGTCAAATTACTTTGACCTCTTGTTAACGTGGCCTAAGTAACAATTAACTTCAAGGACCACGATAATAGGACACAACTGCAGTTGCATTTCTAGCGAAGTAATACCCTTACCTCCATCCATCCATTCTGAGATGTTTTATTTTAATGACGTCTTGCAGAACTGAAACAGAGACTGTTGGTCGAATGCAGAAAGCTGGACCATTCGATTGTTGTTGCAGCCATCAGTCAGTGGCATCGCCGTCTCTCTGCTTGTGTCTCGCAGGGCTCAGTCACGGTGGACATTTTGAGCACATTTTGTAATGGATTCATGGCTCACTGTGCTAAGTAATGCTGACAATTTTTGAATTTTGGTTACTGTTTGACTGTTTTGTTTATCGCCGAAATGACACTTGTCTTAAACGTTTTACCAGGTATGGGCATTACGCAAGAAAGGTGGTATTAAGACATAATCGTAGGCAGACTCGCAGTTGTCTCTCAAATCGCTCTGCCAAAAATTAGAGCGTTTAGTTGCGGTTTGGTGACGCTATGCTAAAAACTAGGTGGCTGGTTTTTTCTGAACACACTGTAGTTTTTTTTATACCAAACGTTATGGCACTATTCCTTGTTCAGACTCTGACGCGACTGACAAAAAACTGGACGATCTCAGTTGAGTTGAGTGATCACATCGCCCAACGCGTCTTTAAAACTCAACTCAACTCAACTCAACTGCCAGTTGAGTTGAGTTGAGTCCGGTCCGGCGCTGTGATCAACCAATTCCAAAAAATAACACCCCATGGCCAACCGTCTTGACGCGGAAGGCAAAAACACGACTCACTGATTTCTTAGGACCTAGCTGAAGTTAATCCACTTTGTCAGTCACATTTCAGCGTTTTGTTGCCATATTATTTCTCTTGGAAGGCTTAGGTCTCGAGGACATCCCTATACTCTGCCTCAAATAAACTTTAAACAGCATAAACTTTCTTTCCCAACACGCTGCCTCTTCAACAATAATATGTAGTTCACCCACTCTATGCACTAGTGTTTGATTTTTGGAGTTAACAGTAGACATATAATATAATTTTACTTTTATTTTACAAACTTTGTATGTGTAATCTTGCTACGTTTTTACTGTTCAACTGTATATCTAATTTATAATTGCTATTTTATTCACGTGTATATAGTTACTGTTTTTTACTCTGATTTGTGTTATTTGTTCTAGTGTAATTAGTTTGTGTAATTGTGCAGTTTCATTTGTGCTCCTTTATTGCTATATTGTAACACTAGTGCGATTGTCATTGG
>Ga0209339_1001488_pt1 | contig 10139 bp, 7 predicted proteins | sample OlaalgELextract3_FD_187376 | JGI IMG/M metagenome (GOLD analysis project Ga0209339, IMG submission 187376) | Olavius algarvensis symbiont microbial communities from Tuscany, Italy - Type A ELBA extract 3 (SPAdes) (version 2) | ecosystem: Host-associated > Annelida > Digestive system >...
AGGCCCCTAGGTGCGTAGGCCATCCCCCCATCACAGGCCCCTAGGTGCGTAGGCCATCCCTCCATATCACAGGCCCCTAGGTGCGTAGGCCATCCCCCCATCACAGGCCGCTAGGTGCGTAGGCCATCCCTCCATCACAGGCCCCTAGGTGCGTAGACCATCTGAGTAAATTCACCAAATTGGTCTTGTGTCTGTCCTATACTCATTTACCAGCATCCACAGATTTAGAGATGATCCAGTGTCAAAATTAATTACCACAGTAACCCACTAAACTACAGACATTATGGAAAACGCTTACGTTAGTAATGATTAAACATAGAAATTATCCAGTTAGTAAAAAAAAATAATTGCAACGATCCCAAGAATTTGGAGATTTAGCCTGTAATAATACATCTGTTATGACTGATATGTACTGCTTCAATAAGTCTTTAATAATAATAATAATAAAATTTAAAAAAATATTAAGTAATAATAATAATAATAATAATAACTATAAAAATTGATAAGAGCCCTAACATCAAAATCTGGCAAATCAGAAACGACTTCACTGACACGATCAAAAATTGTTTCTACCGTCGTAACTTTTATTTATTATAATTTACTGATATTTCTGAAAGTGTGCATGCTGTTAAATACACGAGTCGACTAGAACATTTCAGACGAGTAGCATGACCAGCCACGCTCCACAGTGCATCGGAATGCAGCTATTTTTGAACTTGTCTACAAATCCAACCAAACTTCCAGTAGATTTCCAGGACGTGTTCAAAAAAAATTTCAGTAGTTTTTGGACAGTGATGGCACCAGCTGATGCCGTTTACCCCAATGGACTTACTTGGTCTCACTTAGTTTTAGCGGGTCACAAGTATTATCACGCATGGTCGCTAGTCCACGCAATCACAGTGATCCTCTTTATCCAGTCAACATAGATAGCATAAAAAGTTAATAAACTGGATTAGTCAGTTTCCCAATAACTGGACCGCAGCTATAAGTTTATGACTGGATGCCATTCTTGTCAATTATCAATCTATTATACAAAAATTTCAAGGGCAAACAATTAAATTCCAGGAAATTTCCAACATTTGTAAAAGTTGAAGACCAAGCGTTTGACCATATCTTTCTCCCACAAAATTTTCATAATGATATCTCAAACAGTTCAAGAGCTATCGCACTGACAAACAGACAGACACACCCACAAACAAACACTACTGAGTCAAAACATACAGCTTTGCTATGCTATCGTTACATGTCAATGAAGAATAATCAGCAGCTCACCGGGAAAGTATCTTCGTAGGAAGACGGACCAGTCGGCGGGAGAGTGGAACTTGTGGTAATCACCGGGTGCGAGGTATATGATGCAGTGGTAGAGTCTGTTGAGAGGATTATTCATGAGACAGTGGTAGTCCGTGAAGTCGTACATGTACATCACGTCCTTGTCCGAGCCCGGGAACAACGACTCAAATGGTCCGAGGAACCCGACGAGCGAGTAAGAAACGCCTTTCACCTGCTCCAGCATCCCGTGCTCCACCTCGCCACAGTACAGCACCTTCCCATCAGCCGGGCTGGTCTGTACAGTTACAACATCAGCAGCCAGTGAGATCGAAGTCCGCAGTCCAACGGCGGCATCCAGATAAGTCTATTCCATAACATTTCGATGAGGCGCATGGCTTGCTCAACCAGGTAGGCTGAGACCGCCAAGTGGGTCCAAAAGCCATCTCCAAAAGGACTCATAGTATCTAGGGACTAAAAAGTTGTCCTAATTAAACTAGGGACTCAACACCTAGCTCTAAGCTAGAGACTAACAGCTTGATGGTTATCATTTCAATTCTATGAATGCACTCCAAGAGGGATCCTTCAATGACAATGAGGCACCCCTCCAGTGCCCTTCTTTCTAATTCCAGTAATCCGGCTACCTAAGTGATGTGAATACTAAGGACACATTGAAGTGTGCATATTAAATTTTGGGATTACTGGTCCGTGAAGTTTCACCATCATCACGATCACGATCACGATCACGATCATCATCATCATTTCTGGCCCTACTAGAAGTGCACAGAAAAAGTTGTAGCCAGACAATCCAGAGGGAACAATTCTGAGATGTCTATGTAGCATGCAATGATTAAATCTGTCCCTAGCAATAAGCGCCGGTAAGCACTATGTCTGTAATATTTACTGAACACTGGATGTATGAATATGCAGAGCAGCAAGAAAATGGATGCCAAACAAAAATGACATAATCACATCACATCACATCACATCATGTACTCTCACCAGTATCTTTGAGGCGTCAATTGGTCGGATTCCAGGTCGGAGGTTTCGTCGGAAGAACTCGCTGAGGTTGCGGTACTTGGTGAGGTCCTGGACGGCGGCTTCCTCCAGACAACAGCCAAACATCCAGACGTACAGACGCAACGCCGGGTAACGCAACCACACAGGCAGCACGAGCTGGTTGAACTGACCCCACAACCGTGAGATCAGCTTGAGGGGCACCTTGCGGTACAGAGTTATCTGTCAACACAGCAGCCAGCTCCGTGATTCAAAGCTCAGCAAACTGATCAATCATTCAGTGCTGCTTTTATTAGTCGAGTAATACGACTCCAGGGATTATCCCTGTCACACTTTTTGTCTACAGCCGGCATGCGACGCATGATCCCCACCAAACTTGGCATGATGATAGAGGAGGTCTGTGCCATTTTTGCGGTGCGATGCTATGCATAAGCGCGGCTATAGCGGTCATGCGGTGTCTGTCTGTCTGTCTGTCACGTTCGTGGATAATGTCAAAACGAATAAACGTATCTTCTAAATTTTTTCACCATCGGGTAGCCACACCATTCTATCTTTTCCATACCAAACGGGGTGGCGATATTCCGACAGGAACCACCCTAACGGGAAGGTCAAATGCAGGTGGGGTATAGGCAGAAATCGCGATTCTGGCCTAATAGCTGGCTATCGAAGATTGCTGGACGTGCAAAGTGTCAAAAACATTTACCGACGACGAAGCTGAGTATATGACACAGTCGGCCACTCACCACTGGCTATCGATCGATTCCTGGACGTGTGAACTACGAAGTGACAAAAACAGTTACCGACGACCATGCAGTGTAGATCGCACAGTCGGTGACTCACCAGCGAATGTTTGTTTGTAACGGCCGGCAGCATAGACGAATACGCCGAAGAGAAGACAACAGAAAAGAATTTAATTGTACGCAGTGGTATATCTAAAGCCGAAACAACTAATAATAAAAGACATTTTGTATTGAAGCTATACAGACAGAAAGCATCACGCGGCCTCTTTGCGACAGCAGAGCTTCTTGTTTGCACCCCCTAACTTTTTCAGATCCAATCAGTAGTTTTGTCGCCAAGGGCTATTCAAAATTTGTGGAAAAATTCCCCACTGAGGGAAAATGCTTATAACTTGGTTGTCTGTTCCCCGAAAGTCACCAAATTAAAAATATAAAGGACGTGTACAAATGCTCAGAATTTGTTTAAACTGTGTTAATGAGTCACCGCTGAGGAGCTAATTTGTGGACAAAATTCCAACTTTTGACGGTTTTGAGAACTGTACTTCCACATTTCTGCGCCCATAAAAATGAAATTTGTCACTTTTATCAGTGCAAGGTGTCGCCGCTGATTTTTAGACAGTAAACAAAATACCGGTATGCTTCCCTGCGGGCAGCATGCCGCTGATAATTGAGATGAGAATGATGACAATGAAAATAATAACAGTGTAAAAGATGTCAGCAAATCCACACAAATGAAAGTCATTCTCTGACTTAAACGGCACTGACTAGTGACTAACAACCTACAGACAAGATGTCATACCCGGTGATTGTACTGGTTCAGTACCGTGCTGCATCGCTCATCATTGAGATGCACTAGTTCACCCCACGACACCGATCTCTTCATCTGCGGCCAGGCGCCATGCAGACACGGCATCGACTTCCTGGAAATCAGCTTACGTCGAAAATGGTCACCGCCGCTCGCAGTTTTCCCAATCGTCGAATTTCTATGCTCAGACTTTCCATATCTGTGGCGACATCCGAGGTTACTGACTGCGTTGGTGGCAAACTCAACTCCCGAAATGTGGCGTAATTTGCGCTTCCACTGACTGATGTTGCACATCTGATCGAGATAACCGGAGGATTTGGCGTAAGACCACATTCGACAACTGGCGCGGACCGCACCGCGAAGATGCTTCTGATACCATAGACAGCGGCCACAGACTTTCAGCTGGCGAACTCTGGCGGAAGAGTATCGGTAGGTGTGTTTGGCAACTCGCAGCCCAGTGTGCCATAGATACAGCACTAAGACAACAGCAACATCAGCAGTGTGTTGCAATACACCGTGTTACTAAAACTCTCTGACGAATCCAGTTCACCAATAATGGACATGAGAAACCGGAAGGCAAGGGGAGTAGAAGGACAGCTGAAACTATAAGTGTGTTCCAGAATGCATGGCCAATTAAGATTGTTTTAATTTTTAAGCGCCTCACTTTACTTTAGTATAAGAGGCGCTTATTGAGATAGGCTGTGTCGTGACGTCGTTGGTTGTCATGCGCGTGCACTGTGGCCAAACGGTGCATCCTAGGCCTATATTTACTATGGAACACTAATAGGAACCCCTACCCCAGGAATTCAATGGTACAAATTTTGACTCCCTGGGGTGACCCCTAACCGGGGAATGGGCCCCCCATGAGGCGCTTTTTGTCAAATTACTTTGACCTCTTGTTTAATTGCTTAACTGCATGCAAAAAGAGCTCATATGCTGCATGACCAGTCAATCTGTCAACTGTTAACATCACAGTAAAGTCAACGGACAAGACAACTACAACAATGATTTAACGCTCTCTTACTCCACTTATCCACTATGAAACACCTGGAGACTAAATACACCATACTATAAATTTTTTTTACAACATTCAATGCAGAGCCACTTTAAGAAAACACTGTACAGTCTGCAGCAAGTTTTATATTCACTCACAGGGTGACCACTCTCCAGACAATGTGAAATTCCCTGATAATTCCATGACATTCCCTGCTGGTTCGTGGCACTCCTGCCCGTGTTAAGTGTTAAACTCATATCATGCCAAGGTACTAGTGTTATTGTCAGTGGTGGGATACGAATGCAACAGTACATGATCTGAAACCAAAATGAAATGCACAAGTTCAGCAAATAGAACGGACGCAAATATGCAGCTAACAATAAACAGTTTTAGGCAACTTATCCCCGACAAGATTTTTTCCCTGACACTTCCCAGGACATTTCCCTGAATTTTAGTACAACCCCTGACAGACATTTAACTGACAGCTGTCAAATTCTCTGACATTTCCAGGTTTTCTAGACAAGCGGTCACGATGCACTCAAACCATGGTATTCAAGTAATTTAACAAACATTTCTACGTGGTTTCATGAAAGCACGGAAGAATCTGTCTGCAAAAACACAACTCTAACAGTGACCAAATATTTCGTCCGAGACCTCTATGCAATCACTGACTGTCCACTTCATTGGCTGAAGTCGTACAGTTAAATAACTACATTTGAAAAACTTTCGTAAAACGTTACCAGTATTTCTGTTTTATTAAAATAAGATTCACAGATCAACTCAAAACTTTCAAGCGGTAGAATTCACAAACTAGAAACAGTCAGTTATGAGGCTATGTCAAGTGCATACTTACATATCTGAATGGTTGCCAGTGAGAGGTACAACCTGCTCAGACCTGAAGACATCACCAGCTGCCAACAGTACACACACACACACTCTACCATCAACAACTGTACAAAACTCCATCCTTAATTAGATAGAACTCACCAGCTCAACGTTAGAATTCAGAGGCAATTATACTGCCACATGGAATAACATGAAGCTGGTACACTGGCCGTTGGTGGGTGGGCTGTTACATTTGATACAGCGAGGAGGGACTGGATGTGGACGGGGCTGCAGCCCGCCCAGGCCCCTCCTTGCTGTACCAAATGTAACAGCCCACCCGTCAATGGCCAGTGTACCCATCACCGTATTGCAGTATAATGGTTTGCTGCTCTATGCCGACATGTGTTAACAGAAGAGGCAAGTATTACTACCATATTAAGGTATACTGTACAGGCCTATGGATTTATATAGTGCCTGATACTGAGCACCTCAGCTTCAAGGTGCTCAGGTACACATCACACAGTTTTATCTATAAGCTACATCATACCTGCCTCTACCTCAAAAGCATTCACCAGACGGCGCCATCAGTGACTTGTAATGGCATACAGCTAATTGCAGCTTACTACTCATTTACTGACCCCAAAAGGATGAAAGGCTGAGTTGGCCTAGTTGGCTGACCTATAGCGGACGGTTTACCCATGGATATAAGTGGTCACCCATCAGCTGCAGGTTGAGTGCAGGACAGGGACAGTTCGCCGGTCAGAGACCGACGTTCTACCACTGTACCATGCAACCACCTCATTACTGTTAGTTTATAAGTGACAAACAAGACAGGAATATTTTCAGGCAATACAGACAGGTAAAACTGATTGAGAAACTAACTTCATGAACGTAATTAATAAATATTTTTATGGTTATTTAATAACTGCATAAAACCATAGAAATAATGTACAAGTAAAACAGTTAAACTAACAAAAGACACACTTAAGAGCAGTACGTCAGATTCACTTACGATGTCTGGCACTACAACAAATGACTGATTCATTTTATTGCCCACGCAAGAAAATATTTATATCTCATAAAGCTCTTAGAAGCTTATATGAATCAAATACTGCAATTCTTGGCGACACTGTCTAATGATGAATCAACAAGAGCAGCAGCAGCAGCAGCAGCAGCACCAGCAGTTTATTAGTAGGACAGGATGAATCAATACAATGCTGACTGTGGAAAAATTTCATCAGGTCACTTGAAGTGAACTGAAGTGTCCTCGAAACAGCGCAGCCGATAACAGGGTAAAGTGAGGACGGTATAAATATAGATCATGGCCGGTCGTGACTAACAAGTAACCATAAAGAATTCCATTCTCCGACCGTCTCGTTATCTGTGTCAGACAAAAAAGGTCAATTTCCACTGGCAGCAGAAAGTGCAGTGGAAAGTTTAGGAAACTTTCCAGATGCCAGTGACGGAAAGTTTGTAACAGCACGAGGACAGACACGTGGTGTGGTGTGTGGTGCGGCATCAACTGCTCTAGAAACAATGCACTAAAGCTGTCACGTGTCACGTGTGCTTTATCTGCCTTGGAAACTGAATGTCAATTACTGCACAAATGCAGCACGTACGTATACCACAGTACTTCAACGGCCGATGCACCCACATTACTTAAATCACCAGTTAGCTAAGTATCACTTACATTAAAGTGATACTGAAATCTCCACTTATCAGGATGCAGTCGCACATGACAAAATTCAGTGCTACCTACTCAATTGTGGCTCGCGCAATGCAATTTTCGTTAAATACAGATTAACACCAGAGTTAATATTTACTTAACCCTTTACATCATTTACGGGCAGATTAAGCCCGCAAAGTAACGGACTATTCATTATACAGCAATACAGTGATTGGTACACTGGCCGTTGATGGGTGGACTGTAACATTTGGTACAGCAAGGAGGGGCCTGGGTGGGCTAGGGCCCTGCCAAGTCCCCTCCTCGCTGTACCAAATGTAACAACCCACCCATCAACGGCCAGTGTACCAACTTCATATTGTTCGACATGGCACTATATTGCCTCTGTACTCTAAAGGGTTAAAGAGAACCACGGTCAGTGCAATCGGCCCTTGATGTCAGTTTGGTATGTGAAATTAGTGATTTTTAGGCCTTTGCACTACCCTATCTTCAATATCATGCCTTTTATTACAAGCATGAACTAACAGAAAATCAAGCTTTCTGCGATAAGAGCATCCCACAAATCTGCAACTGCTTCAATTCATATTTGTTACACTGCTTGGTTTCAGACAGTAGCATGCCAAAAACGCCTCAGAAGATAAAAATGTAATGAGTTTGGGTCAGGGAACACCCCAAAATTTTTTGTGACCTCCTACGCAATGGTACCAAATGCTGTCACACAGTTTTTCAGTAGAAACCGAGCTTCCTGCTACCAACATGAATAGAGAAAAACAATATTTTCAATAACAGAACTGATAATTGTAAGTACATTTGGGCTCACTACACTTGTCATCATGCATTAAGTTCAGTTTTACATTACGTTCAGTTGGCATGGTAGGACAGAAGACCTGCTGAAATCAGCTAGCTGTGACATGATGCAAGAATCAATAAGATGAGGTTGCTCGTCGTTCTGCGGTCACTACGTTTAGTGCAAATTGCTTTCTTTTTAATGATATAATCGCGCCTGTAACCTTCCCTTTGGCACAGAACCTAAAGAAGAAGAATAAGATTTATACGGTATAGTGCTAGGCACCTAACAAACTCAAAATGACAATATTCACAGAAACAAGTCATCATGCATAGGCTCTAACTGACTTTGTTACCAAAAATGTTAAATTTCCCCAGTTAAAAAAATGCAAATTTCATCGCATTTGTCACAGCTGCTTCGTAACCTTAACGAATAACTGGATGTGGATTATAAGTTGTATTTTGATGTAAATTATCTCATACACATGCACAGCATGACATCACTGAGCAGTGCAAATAATGATTCCGTTTATCATAATATAACAGCGGTAAGTATACAATCCAATGGTGTCCAGCTATTCTATCACGTTAGTTTCTTGTTAAACTTTTCATGAATTTTACAGGACACAAATAATTTTATCACTGTGGTTGAGTTCCAACTGTCGGAATGGTACTTAAGGCTATGGAAATATTACATCCCATGCGCAACTTCACAGTATAGAAAATTCCGTGCTCATAGCTTACTTAAGATTAGGACTCTCCTTCTCTAGTTTCTTGTTAAACTTTTCATGAATTTTACAGGACACAAATAATTTTATCACTGTGGTTGAGTTCCAACTGTCGGAATGGTACTTAAGGCTATGGAAATATTACATCCCATGTGCAATTTCACAGCATAGAAAATTCTGTGCTCGTAGCTTACTTAGGATTAGGACTCTCAATCGTGGGTCGGTTAGGGCCAGGAGTGGGGGTCAGTGCCAGTTTTCAATGCTGATAGCCTGACATACATGCCGCATTTATAACGCTAACATAAAGTAACCAATTAGAGCAATTCTGCCAGCAGTGCCGGTGGCCCAGTACCAAAATGCTCGCTACGATGCCACACGTTCGGGTTCGATTCCCGCTCACACTAAAATTTTTTTTATATTATTTCTTACTTCTTACACTTTAGTTTTTATTGTAATATGCAACTTATTCAGTTTGACATGTATCATCACTTGCATATCTTTATGTTAAGTTATATTACGATTACCATTACATGTTTGTTGTATAGAAAATGTGTGAAAATTTAGATGTGGACTTAGAGGCTATTGCCTGTGTCCATAGTTTACAGTACAGTTACAGTACAGTAATTACTTATATCGGTCATGTGCGCAGATGTACGGTTGGAACTGATATTGCAGTTCCTACACTTGGAACTCGAACCATGCCGTAATTTCATGTTATACTTAACTAGGAAATACTACAACTTGTGCCTTATGCAGTTGATGTGTTTTGACTGTTGATGGTTATTCTTATGCATGTATGTAACTTACTGTGCCTGTCGAAGTTTTTAATAAAGCATTACTTACTTACTTACTTAGTTGCTAAGTGTAATTATGTAGTAACAACACATTAATTATATTATCATCATCTGCTGGTTACATGACACCAATTACTGCATTAATAAGCAACTGCGATAAACATGTCACTCAACACAACACCATTCACATTCTCAAAATAATTGCACATACATAGAGTGCAAACGATTTACGAAACCTAACCAAAACCAGTGACAGTTTCCAGCAATCAGTTAATTATACAAATCCAAAACCAGTTTGCAAAGTGCAAATGTCAAACATCGTTTTCTGGTTTCAGAAAAATTACATCTTCAGTAAGGGTCAAAAATTTATATTTATTTCTTCTTCGATATCTTCAAAAGGCCTCCAAGCGCCAAATTTACTTCATGGTAGAAACTGTTTGCAATGTGGATTTCACTCAGTGATAACGTCCTTAAGTAGACTCATCTTTGTAAGAACATCTCAG
>Ga0209339_1001490_pt1 | contig 10135 bp, 5 predicted proteins | sample OlaalgELextract3_FD_187376 | JGI IMG/M metagenome (GOLD analysis project Ga0209339, IMG submission 187376) | Olavius algarvensis symbiont microbial communities from Tuscany, Italy - Type A ELBA extract 3 (SPAdes) (version 2) | ecosystem: Host-associated > Annelida > Digestive system >...
GGTGCTGGCAAATTACCGGTCCGTTGCTTGACGTCGACGCCCGCGGGCCATAAGGCCACTCCATGCACGCACCTCATAGTCATAGCGTCTGTCGTGTCGATACGTCATTACTAAAGGCCTGTTCACGTGAGCGCCGCATCGCGCGTGCCCGCAACGCAGGTGGTGGCCGCTGCGGTCAGACGCGTCCACAAACCACAAGTTTCCGGAAGTATAAAACATGTGACGTCAGAGACGTTAAATCGCGAGTCGAAATGCATCGGAATGTTGCCATTTTAAGCAACTTTATTCACCAACGATAGGCAGCAAATAATAAAATGCAAACAAACAAATAAACGCAGAAACAAAATAATTATGTAGAAATGTTACCATTTTCGAACTCGTCCGAGCATCTGACCATATCCTACTCCGGTGGAAATTTCACGATGATATTCAAACGGTTGAAGAGCTACTTCTTTGCCAAACAAACGAACAGACACACACCAACAAACAACTGTCAAACAGACGCTACTGAAAACAACACCACCTGCGCTACGCTGTCGCTGCCGCTGTGTGGGTGGTAAATATACGCGAAATGCGAAATACAGTACGTAATGATATTTACACCAAAGTGTTGAGTGCAAGATGGCTGATCATGATAGACGATGCATTATTATCATACAAATTTGACACACACACAACTTTATTCACCAAAGCATGACAGATAAAAAATATAGATATGTTAAAAAAGAAAAATATATATATATATATATACAAACAAAATATAAATAGATGTATAGTAATCTTAACTACTATAAACTAGAAAATGAAATAGTCACCGTTTGCCTAACATATTCAGTTCATGTGCTGCAGTGTTTTGACAGACATAGCATAATATGTTATCAGATTTAACATAATTTGCAAGAAATTTACATTTACGTTTGGCAACACACTCCTGTATAGACCTGCATGTGTGTGGGTGTGTCTGACAGTGTCTGTCTTTCTATCTGCCCCCAAGTTAACTCACGAACGCGATGATAGAGGTCGATCAAACTATGGACAAGGGGTGGCCCTCTGGGAATTTGTTAAATTTTGGTGTTCATCTCATTCCGGGTGTGCATGGATGGGCCGGTATAGTATCATGCAGTGGATTGCACGCTGTACTTTCTGAAGGGGGTGTGTGGTCCATTGGACCGTTTTGCAAACAAATTGAGGCGTAATGTATCGGAAGCGGTGCGAGCCACACACACCGTCACTAAGAAAGAGGTATACATGACCAGCTGAATTGCGTCATTGCCGATGATCTTGAGTGACCTTCAGAGGATCTTAGCTAATTTCTGTCTGTAATAAATGTACTTTACTTTTCCAGTCATAGACTTCGATCAACCCTTTGATGAACATCTTTATTCACCATGGACACATTAAAACCGCATAGCAACGGACCATCATAGAGCAATACGGTGATTGGTACACTGCACGCTGGTATTGAATCAAGACTAATGAGCATATGATCGTACAATTTTTACCATCTGATACCCTTTTATGCCCCCAGGTCAGACTGGCAAGCGATGAGTGGAATGTTACGTTTGGTACAGCGAGGAGGGACCTGCCTGAGCGGGCTGCGGCCCTGCCCAGTCCCCTCCGCGCTGAACCAAACGTAACAGCCCACCCATCAACGGGCAGTGTACCAACTTCACATTATTTGATGTGGCACTATAATTACCTTTGCATTCTAAAGGGTTAACCGTCGCAACTTGCCGTAAGTAGAAACAGCGACATATGATAGCAAAACACGTTACCAAAAGGTTGATGTAATCGAATCCTGCAGCAGTTCGAAACAGCTGATGATCAGGGTTCCCACGCATCCTGGAAAATCATGGAAATGTCGTTGAATTCCACCATTGGGTCATGGAACTTACTAACTGAACGGTTACCATTTTAGGAGTTTAACTATTAAATGAAAACAATGCAAAATTACGACAAACTTATTTCCGGTAGTAAATTGGATGCATTGAACATCTTTATTCACCAGAATTGCTTGCAGACTGCAGTTGATAAAATTTTATGTTTCTAATACTAGTTATACCTACTTTCCTACTATGTAGAAAATGGTACACTGTTGCGAGACGTCGTGTGGTCATGGAATATCACCTTTGGAGGTCGTGGAAAGTCGTGGAAAATCTTTATGGAAAGAGTGTGGGAAACCCGGATGATGAATGCCACGCTTTCGAGTGGCCATCACATGCGGTGGCATGGCATTGGTCGTTACTAGTTGAGTGGGCGTCTCCCATCGCATTCCAAGTTTTAGGACGCATTGCATTTGTGTTACGTATATAGTTCCGGCCTGTAAAGCGGGTACTGCCCATACCAGATGATGATGAGACGGACGAGGTGAGTGTGAGTTCCTGAGTGCTAGAGACCACCCGCAATCCGACGTCGCCGCTACATGTTGGCGGCGCAGCGTGGATGAAAGCGAGCCTCGTGACTTACGAGTCGTGTCGCGGCCGATCGGCCTAGTACGCTGATGTTCATGGTGAGCGACGTCGATCAACTCATTAAACCTGTCTTCGCGGTTGGCACACCTTGGCCCTTCAAGTGCACTTCGAATTAGAACGGCTTAGTAACTTTGCGGGAAGAAAGATGCATCGGCGCGTCAGAGGAGCAGCGTGATGTAACTCGACAAGCATTAAAGACGTGGTTGTGGGCCCCCGAACGTTTTTTAATGAAATTTGAGGCGTGGGAACGCTGGATCTCAATAATTGGCGGTGCAGGAACTGCGTTCCCGTGTGTTTAGTGGCACTATAAGCACTGCGTAGCCTACTTGAGTGACGACAATTGTAATGTAATATTGTCAAGTTCACGTTTTAGGACAGCCCCGTACCCGTCGCACGGGTACGGGGCTGTCCTAAAAACCGATCTATTCAAACTCACTTAGTCCTTCTGTGCTGCATCAAGCGCCTCTGTATCTTCGGACCTAAAGGCGCTATACAAATCCGTTATTATTATTATTATTATTATTATGTATCGTATGGTGAATTGCGTGCCTTCATTTGTGGAGACGGGACTGCTTGTTATAGATTTCGCCTCAAGTCACCTTGATGCACGACGTAGGCGCGATGCAAAAATATCCTGCGACCGCAGCAGCAGCAGCAGCAGCATCATCCATCTTGATCCAAGGCTCGGTCAGGGTCTTCGTTCATCATCGTCCTTCGTCAGTATGCGCCGTAACAGGTCAGAGATGGAAAGCCAGAACTTCGGCCCAGCTCGAGTATACATTGTCTTACTTTTAGCAACAAAATACAGTTTGTGGAATTACGTGTCAACAAATTTAATAAAAAAGTACAGTCTTGTAACAATATAGGCGTAGTCTTTGCAAAACTACTTATGTTCATGTTTATGAACATCTTTATTCACCACGTATATGTTATGTTTATGTTATACACATCTTTATTCACCATATAATGGTAGCACAGCAGAAAAATATAATTAATAAATTGAACAACTTAACTAAAGTAGGATAGCATATTAATTATAGACAGTAATAGCAATTACTTGTAACTGACAGGGAAAGAAACACATCAAATTACAGCCATGATGCTGACAAGCGCTTAAACTTAATGTCGAAAAGTTCCGTCCTCTGTTTTAGCATTTCACTTGGCAGCTGAAATGAGAAATACGACTGACATTCTTTGACCATTCCAGTATTGTTTGTACGAAATAGCTTCATAAAGAACCTATTAACCACGAAGTCAAGCACATTCAAATCAGCTTTATATAGTTGGGTTTAGTTAAGTTTTTTAATATTAATTTTTATTAACCATCAAGATGGTAGTACAGTTGATATAAGATGGTTAAATAAAATATACAACTTAACTAAGAAACAACGTATGAAACAAAGCAGTCCAAACGCACATGCAATGAGATACACCATGCAACAGACCCGCGTAAGAAGAAAAATACATTGATAGCCGGTAATGTCACAAAGTATAGTATCTTACATACGCAAGACTCTTTTGACAAGAAGATTATCACACTGTCTAATTTTGCCTAACAAATTTTCGGTGCGATGAGCCAAAGTGATACTTGGTAGAGAGTGAAGCAGAACTTCTGACAACACTTGACAATTTCGATATTATTTGTATTTTGGTTTTTGTGCTTTATTGTCGCTTATGCCGTCCTCTTGATAAAATAACGTTGTTCAATATTCGTGATTTTATTTAATTTTGTACTGATATTTAAGTCTTGACAGTTTCCCATTGCAAGGTAAAATATAGTAGTTAATAGGTGAGGTTGGAAAATAAAAATGTACTCGTCGATGGCCAATAGTTTAACTAATAAATATGTCAAAAATTATTGTAAACAGACAATTCTACTTCAGCTTATCGTCCAAGACGTAATCACGTTTTTTTGGGACGCAGTGTATAATGCGTGTGTGAAATTCGTGCAGACAGTGAGACTGGTTTTTCACCCGCCCGTCGGCGTCCAATGTCGTAATGATTTGAGTTGACCGTCCGTTAATTAAGGAACGATCGGTGTTCCATACATCAGTATCGTAGACTGATGGGTTTTGTCGACGCGCATGTTTCCAGCTGTGACGCTGTATATATACTGTCTGTATACGTCTTTAATGCGTGTCGAGTTACATTAACCCTTAGTTCAGTGCGATGGCATGCATCACAGACGTCATGGCAGCAATCGGTTTGTACAACAGATGTACCAAACGTCGTAAATTGCCTTTTCTTAACCCTTGATACTCCAAAGGCAATTATAGTGCCACATCGAATAATGCGAAGTTGGTACTGGCAGTTGATCGGTTAGGCTGTTACATTTGGTACAGCGAGGAGGGGCCTGAGCGGGCTGGGGCCCCGCCCAGTCCCCTCCTCGCTGTACCAAATGTAACTGCCCACCCATCAACGGCCAGTGTACCAATCACTGTATTGCTATATGATGGCCCGTTGCTGTGCGGTTTTAATGTGGCGATTAGAGGGTTAAGGGAATTTGTATGTCGTCTAAATGGTTAAAAATGCAACAGACGGCCAAAAAACACCGTGTGTGATTATGAGGCCGGATGCAGCGTCAGCAGGTGTCCGTGACGTCACCGTCGCTGTTCATCGATGCGTGACGTCACCGAGTGACGATTTAGGGCGGTGTTACATCTGCATGCGCCGCCGCGGCATCTCTTTGTGCATGCGACATTATTGCATGTATACATCCGGCGCCCATTGTCGCCTCTGTCGATCACTATTGTATGGACGTTATATTGATTGGCATTATTACACGCTTCGACCGTTTTTTTATAGCCTTGGGCAAATCGCGTTCAATCGCCGGATGTCGCAACGTTAAGTTGGACTCGCCGGTAAAAAAAATCTCTCGTCTTGATGAATTGCTTCGGCCGATAGAAACGGTGTGATTGCGTCCCGGCGTTCGTGATTCCGGCATGCTATTACCTTACATGTCGTCAGTCTCGCACTGCGTGCAGAATGGTTTTACTGATTGTACGTGTATAACAGATGCGTTCGAATTAATGATATACGTAGCAACGTTCTTCATGCAGATATCGCCGACGCGCGTGGCCTATGTTTTTAATTCCAGATTACAGTAAGTGTACATTTTAATCGCCTCACTTTACTTTAGTAAAAGAGGCGCTTATTGAGATAGGCTGTGTCGTGACGTCGTTGGTCGTTGGTTGGTTGTCACGCGCGTGCACTGTGGCCAAACGGTGCATCCTAGGCCTATAGTTACTACGGAACACTAGTAGGTATCCCTACCCCAGGAATTCAATGGTACAAATTTTGACCCCCTGTGGTGACCCCTAACCGGGGAATGGGCGCTTTTTGTCAAATTACTTTGACCTCTTGTTTGGTTATGCCCTCAGTGATTTTTGCCCGCGATGCTATATGCATAAGCGTGGCCTATGCCGTCACGCGGTGTCTGTCTGTATGTGTGTGTGTGTATGTGTGTGTGTGTGTGTGTCACGTTCGTGAGTTGTGTCGAAATGAGTAATCGTATCGTCAGACTTCCACCGTCGGGTAGCCCCACCATTCCAGTTTTCACGCACCAAACGGGATGGCGATATTCCGACGGCAACCCCCATATATATATATATAACGAGGGCGTCGAATGCAGGTGGGGTAGGCAGAAATCGCGATTCTGAGCCTATATCTGGCTTCAATGCCTGCTCTTAACGCTGCGACAGGCAGGTGTTGTCAACACGGCCGGCGGTGCTGACGGTGCACCACGGCCACCGTCCCGCAAGTATGACACTTGTATCTCTGGTCGTATACTGCAGGTATGCAAGTATTCGACTACCAAGCGCCACGCGCGATAACCAGTCACCGTCGCCGTGGTTCCACAGCGCGAGACCGACCAAGCGCGCTCTCGCATTATACACAATCACGGTCGATCGTGTGTATGACAGCAAGGCTCGACGTTACGCCGAAGACAACAGAACAGAATCGAATTGTACGCACTAGTAAATCCGAAGCCGAAGTAACTAATAATAAAAAACTGCGCTCGAGGTATACTATTGAAGCAACGAAGTTATACTGACAGACATGAAGCATCACGCGGCCTCTTTGTCCTACAGCAGAGCTACTTGTATTATTTAGAATACGGAAGTAGGCCTATTGTTTCAGTCCACGTTTTCGTTCATTTAGGCCTATCTTTATTTCACAAAAAAATATGCATGGTATGATGGTAGCACAAAAATACAGTAAATTAAACAGAAATTTTAAAAAACGTGCAGAATACACAAATCAATTCACGTCAACGTCAATCAGTGTCCGTTATATACATCCGTCTAACGGAAATAGTCCAGTCCATGCATATTGTTGAAGTCATTTGCATTCATTGATGTATATGTTGAAAAGGGGGTTTTCGTGCAACCGGTTACGCTGCATGGACGTGAATCCGATTTTATTTCTATACTCTAGTATAGGGTGCACTGCTTTCCGACGTTTGCTGTCCAATTTTGAACTTTTCGTTCTACACCTGTACGTGTGTGTTTACGGTCAGATCATATCAATAGTATGTTTTTGAAAGCAAGCTGGTATGGTGTGTTTTGGAGTGAAGAATTTGTGGACCTTGGAAAGCTGTTGATAAAAAAGCTTCGTATAGTCGTCAGTTTAATGTTTATTTTATGCATTTAAACTGTTTTTTTGTTTCAGAGTTTCATGACGTCTGTGTTTACATTCCTCCTGTGTTTGTAGACGCGCTGTACAAATGCCATGATTGTTTATCCGACCGTTCATTGACATTTTATGAGGACGACTGTGAAGAAGACTACTGGAAGCTGGCGCGTCATTACCGGTTTGGCTGGTCGCGGAAACCCGTACATCGAATTTGCGGTGAATTCGAGTCGCAAGTTCGCTGGCCGGGTTTCCGTTGCCGGGCATCGCGGCCTGCAGGACGGCTAGGACCGCCGTGGAATGGGCAGCGGCAGTGTGTGGTCAGCTGTGTGGTCGAATAGCTGACCACGCTGCAGCCAATCATCGCTCAACGGGTCGACGTCTGACGAGTTGCCGCGGCCAATTCACGTGTTGTACGGCATCTGCTACGCCAGGAGACTGCGGCTGAATCTCGCTCGCTTGTAGATACAGCAGCAGCAGCACGATCGACGTGTGAGGAAGTAAGAATGGGCAGTTTGTATAGCGCGACTGCGTAATAAAACCGCTGACGAATCGCGATGTCCGTCTTATAGCCCGGTACATGGCGACAAAGTTGAATTCAATACATAGTCAACTTTGTTGAAAGTCGACTGTTGCCGAAGCTGCAACAAATCGGCAACTCGGTCGACTTTTGCCGATACGATCGACTTTGTTGCCGATACGTTCAACTTTGTTGCCCGAATGTCGAACGTCCTGTCGACTGTTGCCAATGTATACGGGGCCAAAGCAACAAAAGTCGTGTTGAATTCAACTTTGTTGCCTGCAGTACGTGTATACCGGCTTAGAGGTATATAGGCCTACGTTTCAGATTCCGCCGAAATTGTTCAGAGCCAACTTTCCGTGGAGGGCGTGGTCGTACTCAGTAGGCATATATATTATGTCGAATAACAGTAAATTTACTGTGAATGTTTGTTACAAGCCCGACAGTTTACAACAAGAAAATACAATACCTATAAGAAAGAGTGGACCTCATGGCCCGCCGGACCTTATTACCCACAGTCACCTACCATGGATGAAGAATTACAGATGGAAACTGAAAATGCCTGTCGTTGACCTATCATAAATTCACAAAGGACTGTTAGGTTCCGTAAAATTATTGTCGTATTAATCATGAGTATAAAGTCGTCGTTGGAAATGCACCATATTATCAATTCGTCATTTATATCACACTTAAGAACACCACATTCTCTACATCGTCATAGTTTCACTCTACAGTCGGAGTATACCGCTTAATTGTACAAAAGTTCATTCGGCTTGTGTTAACCCTTGAACGGGCACATTAAAACCGCAGAGCAACGAACCATTGCAGCAAAATACGGTGACAGGACGTTTCGCTACTTTGCCAGTTTACCACCTGGACGCTTCGCTGCCTGGACGTTTCGCCACCGGACTACAAAAACTGTAGGCCTGTTTTAATGTTAACACGAGAATGTAAATGTTAATTTGGTGAAGTTTTTACAGTGTCGCAAATTACAAACTTTCAGACAGGTGGCGAAACGTCCAGGGAGCGAACTGGCAAAGTAGCGAAACGTCCATGAATCGATTGGTACACTGGCCGTTGATTGGTGGGCTGTTACATCTGGTACAGCGCGCAGCGGACTGGGCAGGCTGCGGACCCGCCCAGGGGCCAGTGCCCTCCTCGTCTAGCTCCCATCACTCTCATCAACCGCCAGTGTATACCAAGATCATATATATTATTCGACGTGGCATTACCTGCGCCCATTAAAGGGTTAATAGCGATGTTGTATAGTGCGGATCTGCCGGGTATTTCTGTAGACTGGAGTGCGTTGTTCCGTGTGAGGTAGTATTTCAGACAGTCGCAGATCTTTGTCAATGTCTGTCTGACAGACTGCCTTGTTTGGACACGCTATCTACCGCCGCCATCGCCATGTCATATCAGACCCACAGTACAAATGTCTTGAGCGATGTTTTTTTTTTATTTCAAATAAAACACGTCACTGAAGACCGTGTTCACTATAGGCCTAGTGTTCAGTTAAGTAAATTGGATGTATTTTACTCCGCCAATAAAAAGCGCGGAAATAAGCGATCGTTGGTGTGTTTCATGTGTTCGTTCGTTCTGTCATTCTGTCTCTGAGCGGGTTGCCAAAGCAGTGGCGTTTTCAGGGGCGATGGTGCGGCCGTCTCCCCTTTGGTCTGACCATGAATTTTTGGAGAATTTTTGCACTGTTTCTGTAAGCTTTGTGTCGAGATTGAACCGTGAAGTTACTGTCACTCCCAAGGCTTTTGTCTGTTCGTGTTTTCTGCTTGTTAAAAACTGCGTCAAAATGCATACCCAAACTCATCATTTTTGGACAAAAAGGGATTTTTTTCTGGTGAGGGGCCTAGCCCCTTCCACCACACTGCACCCCGTCGACGCCTACGGCGCCGCCCCATCCTTATTGATCCAAAATACGACACTGTGCAAAAGTTAGCCGATTTCGTCAGCAATCGCGGAAGAAGTAAAATGCGGAAATCAGATTCGAGTCATGGATCACTTGTGGCAGATGTTTGGGCTCCCTGAGCACTGTCACTTAAATAATCATGTTATGATGATTATTAATTAAGATGTACACTGTGTTCCAAAAAAACATGTGACCACGTTTTTGATGATAAGTAGAACTGTCCGTTTAGAAAGATTTTTGGCACACTTATTACTAAGAGTACAGGCCATCAACAGGTGTTTTTATTTTCCCTATTTCGTGCAGCTAGTATACTTTACCTTGGGAAATTGTCAAGACCTAAATATCAGCAAAAATTAAACAAATTCATGAAAATTTCACAGGAAGACGTGATTCTGATTAAAAATCTCTATCTGTCAAAGCAGTGCACGAAGGCTGTTGAGGGAATTGCCCGACAAGGGTTGGAAACTTTGAAGCATCGACAGTCTGCTGAAGAGAAGCCACAAGACGGGTACAATTGTCCCGCTTCCAGACAGCGTTAGACCGCGTTTGTCGCGTAAAAGTAAGTAAGGCGCAATAATCAAAAAAGTCACG
>Ga0209339_1001491_pt1 | contig 10129 bp, 4 predicted proteins | sample OlaalgELextract3_FD_187376 | JGI IMG/M metagenome (GOLD analysis project Ga0209339, IMG submission 187376) | Olavius algarvensis symbiont microbial communities from Tuscany, Italy - Type A ELBA extract 3 (SPAdes) (version 2) | ecosystem: Host-associated > Annelida > Digestive system >...
CCGCCTGCCGCAGCGGCACCGCCGACAGCCAGTACGCGTCCATGTCGACGACGACGAGCACAGCCAGCGCCAGCAGCAACATCGACTACGACGACGACGACGATGATGACGTCACGCCGTCGCGCGATGACGTCATGCGGTTCGTCGAGTCACCGGTTTAATCACGTGACTCACCGTGTCGATCGTTGTGACGAACCGCTGCTATAATTCTCCGCAAATAACTGGATCGACGCCAGCGACTTTGATAATTTTTTTCGTTCCTGTTTACGTGACTTACGTACACTTGCATGCTTTAGCACTACGTGTAAACTGAAGATCTCAAGAAAGCATCTGAAAGAATTGGTGACCGTCAATTCTTCGTAACGTCCACAACAAATTGAATACTCCAGTTTAATACTACATGTATTTGTGCTCCTACTATGACGAACTGCCGCGCCGGTCTGTGAGCACTGAGCACTATGAAATCGGTTCAAACTACAGTGTCACAGTCACACGCGTCAAAGAAAACTCTGTAATAGTCTACATGTTTATGGGCTTCAGACACATCACAAGAAGTGATCTGCCAGGTTTTGGATAATTGATTTCGTTTATAAAATGTAGCACAACTAAGCTGTGCTGAAGCGGGACGTCGTCGTTTCTGGCGTGCAACTCACGATCGTGTAGCGCCATACGTCGACATCATCCTCTACAGAGGGCGGTTCTGAGCCAAATCTGCTGCTTCGGGGAGCGTAAGGTGGTGATGTTTCAGATCCTGTTGGACGGTGATAAGCCACGTGATGCGGGGACGACCTAGTTGTCTTCTCCAGTCTACTGGAGACGGTGTATGTAAATTAAAGCCAACAGTGCAAGTTCGCGTTGATATTGTGTTCTGGTCAGTGGCGTCGCCAGGATTTTGTGCCGGGGGGGGGGACACGGCGTGCGTGTTCACGAAATCAGGCAGAAATCACATAAATTTCTACATAGATATAATAAAACTGGAAAACTTGAACTGACTAGGTATACAACAGCGACTGTAAATCTGTGGCTGGAATGGGAAAATGTGTGGTGTTCACTGCCAGTCCAGTCTACCACTGCCCACTGGAGATGTATGTAACATAAATTGCCAAATTGGTGTACACGCGCAAACTCCAGGGGGGGGGCACGTGCCCCATAGCTGGCGACACCAATGATTCTGGCTCACGGATAATCACTACCCGCGACGTAGGTGCGACGTAGTATCGTTTACAGCTGAGTGTGTCTCAGTGATTGTAGTCAACGCCAAAGTCTTAAGGCCAAGGCTAAAGCTTGAACCTTCGAGGCCAAGGTAAAGGCCATGGACAAAACGGACAGGAGCCAAGACGAAGGCCAGGGTCATACAAGGCTCGAGGATACGTAACGTACGTATTCTATTTTTTGAAAGATACGTATACGTACGCTAACGTATTCTATTTTAGCGTACGTAAAAAAGAATAGAATACATTGCAACTACAACGAAGTAGTTTGATTAAAACAGTTGCAAAGAAGGTATTAAACAGTTTCCAGAATTGTTTGTCACATAGTTGCATTGAACCAGGGCACCAGGCAGTTCTTTTTACTACTTTGCAACACCGTTACGTGCTTCCACTCTTTACGTTTCGGTTCCTAGGTGAATATCAGGTTACTGTACGAAACGTATCATACGCGTATTCTATTTTTCGAAAGATACGTACGTACGTACGTTAACGTATTCTATTTTAGCGTACGCGTATCCTCGAGCCATGGGGTCATGGCCTTTAAGCATATGTACGGCCACAGCAGAAATTGAGATACGACAGCCTGACCGGATAGGTGATCAATTACATTGTTATTGCTTTTGCTATATTCATTTATTATTAATTTCATACAAATTATTATTAATTTACGAGTATTATTATAACTATTGTTAATTTATTATCTTGCTTTTTAACGACAAAAAAATTGTCAATGCAGCTCTCAAGACCAAGGCCGTAAAAACTTGTCCTCGAGGCAAAGACGTGGCTTCGAGGACTACATCACTTCTATGTCTGTCTGAAGCCTCACTTGTTTTTCCGATTTGACTAGACTCTCATACAGTTATCATACACGTGCATATATTTGATAGAGGTGTGTGTGTGTGTGTGTGTCTGTCTGCATGATAACTTGAAAACTATTGCAGATATCTGAATTCTGCTTGCTTGTTCCTTAGACTGGATAAAAGTCTCGGATGAGTTCGCATGCTGAAATCACAGGTCGAGGGCAAGGTCATTTTCTGAGGGTTCAAGGTCACTCGATAAGGTTATGAGCTATTCTGTCGTGGGTAGTGAGATTCCATATCTGCGACAGCTTCATTTTATTTAGAGCTGATATTAAAGTCTCTGCAACAGTGTCGCTAAGATCTGTTCGATGCCAGGTGTCTCTAAAGCCCGGTACACGCTGGCGACAAAGTTGAATTCAACACGGTCGACTTTGTTGAAAGTCGACAAAGTCGACTGTGTCACTTTGACCCCGTACACACTGGCGACAAAGTCGACCGTATCGGCAACAAAGTTGAACGTAATCAACGTATACGGCAACAGTCGACTTTGTTGCCGATTTCGGCAACAGTCGACTCTCAACAAAGTCGATCGTGTTGAATTCAACTTTGTCGCCAGAATGTACCGTGCTTACGTGTTATAGTGTCGACGATCGTGGATCTGTTGCACTGTATAGTAATAATGAAGTAAATTATATCGTTATTTCTGCCGTATTGCTCTGATATTCCACAAACCACAGTCCGGTGCATTGTGCAAGCAGAGTGCTTACACGTATCCATCCGTAATACGGGACTTCTCTGGCGCAAATTTTGACTAGCCAAGATGTCTTGCCAAACAGTAGCCCTGAGGCCAGTTAGTATAAACATCTTAAGATCTTAGCAACGTAGGAAAAACTTACGAAAATCTTAAGATGTTTCGAAAATCCGGTCCCAGATGTACATGTAATACGAGTCCAATCGATGAGCTTGAGTTCGACAGTCGACTGAGCCTTGGCTGGTCAAAGAGGTCGTCGTATAGCGGAAGGCAAACAGCTGTTCGCTCGGCGTTTTCTCATTTCGTCCGATACTTGTTGACGCTTTGACTCTGTTATCGTCGTAGGTTACCGTCGTGTCCTGTATTTTGTACTGTCAGACAGCGGCACCGAATCACTGCTGTGATGACTCTCATATTTCAAAGTTAGGCCTATGCTGAACGGTAGAGTGTGGCGCTGGCAGCTGAGAAGTCGCGGGTTCAGTGCTCAACCGGTTCACGGCAAGCAACCTCGACGTACATGTATGATGTATGCTCAGTCAATATGCACTGTGTTCCAAAATCATGTGACCACGTTTTCGATGATAAGTTGAACTGAACTAGAACTGTCCTTTAAAAAATCTTTTGGCACACTTATTACTTAGACTATAGGCCATCAACAGGTATTTTTAGTTTCCACCTCACCTATTTAATGCAGCTACTTTACCTTGGGAAACTGGCGATACGTAAATATCATAAATTTAGCCTTAAATTGCTGATTTTCCCAATGTTACATCTAGTACTGCAAAACTCACCATATTATAATTTGGTGTTGGCAAAAGGGCGGCGATGCTCTGCCACTAGGAAGGTAATCTTGGGTCTGGCAGAAAGTAATAGCAGCCTACCGTCGAGTTTATGGCTTAAGTCACCTGCCGACTGACTGTCTACGTAGACTCAGCTCCAACACTTTTTACCTTACTCATGCCGCAGCTGAGTATACAGGGTATTTCAAAAAAAGTAGCGCCCCCTTTCCCCTGAAACTTTTTCGGAATATTTTCACTCTGGTTAAGTCTTTTTGCGTGAAATTTTGCCAATTTGTTGGCAGTTCATATCCCCATATATTACCATTTTTTGCATGATTTATCTTAATATTTCATCAAATGTCGTTAATTTTTCCACGAGTACCCATCGTTTCCACCCTGTCAAGTTTTTAGTAGGCCTAATCATCCAAAAAATGAAAATGGAGCTTATCGGAAATTACGTCATTTTTTTCGTCATCGCCTGTCTCAGTGTCCGATAAATGTAAACAATCGATAACTTTCTGACTTTTTACTATTAACGTTTTACTGACATTGTGTTAAAGCTTGGTATAGGGCCTACCAATAGGAAAATTGTCTTTCAACGACAAACTGCGCGTGCAAACGCTGTGGCAGGTCTCCCAGTCCCACTGTCTGGTTTACGCAGAACGGCTGAGCCATTGCGGTCGACTCGACTGCAGACTTTCTTACCAGTGCTCAACTTCCACCAGTTGTCAGGGTAACTGGAAATGATGGCTTTCGCACCAACTCCTTGCTCACAAAGCGTCTGCATGCGCAGTTTGTTGTTGTAAGACAATTTCCCATCGGTAGGCCACACTAAGCTATAAAACAACGTCAGTAAAGCGTTAATAGTAAAAACAAGAACTTAGCTATCGCAAACAGATCGCGCGTCAGCTGCGCACACAATACCTCAAGGGCATCTATAGGCCTAATTACACCGTGACCTTGAAATCTAGGTTAAGGGTCACTCAAGATAACTGGAAACAGAACTATTGGATAGATCATATACGACTTATTATTAGTCGAGTTATTTGACGTTGAATATTATCGTGACCTTGAAATATGGGTACCATTTGAAAGCTTAGCTGCGGTTTCCTATTCACCTTCCATAGTAACTATGGCCGTATCTTTAGCCATTTCGGAGATATTCAGCGTCAAAGAATGGCCCGAACTTGAAATCTGGGTTTGGGGTCGTTCAAGGTCACTGAAAATGGTGCAGTTCGATAGACCACGTATGACTTTATATTGGTCCGCCATTGTAACTATAGCTCTATCTTATACCATTTTCGAGTTATTTTACGTTGAATAATATCGTGACCTTGAAATATCGGTTAGAGGTCACTCAAGATCATTGAAACTGGTGCCATTTGAAAGCTTGGGCGCGGTTTCCTATTCGCCTTCTATAGTAACTATGGCCGTATCTGTAGCCGTTTGTGCGATATTCACCTTCGAAGAATGGTGTGACCTTGAAAACAGGGTTAGGGTTCGTTCAAGGTCATTGGAAATGGCACCATTTAATAGATAGCATACGAGTTCCTATTAGCGTTCCATAGTAACTATGGAGCTATCTTATATTGTTTGCGAGATATAGCGACTTATTGGTAGAAAATCGCGAAATTTTTATACCCCACCTGTATTTAGCGCCCCAGCAGGGGGTGACCACGTTGGAATTTCGTGAAGATGTTTGAACAGTTTGATGCTGATAAAACTAGAATGACTGGGCTACCGTATGGTGGAAAAACTATGACAATATGTTAAGCCGTTTTCATCTAATACCGGCGTGTGACGGACAAACGGATGGACAGACAGACAGAATTGCTATATCAATATTGCGCGCCAGTGTGCAGACTTGCGATAAAAATCAGAGGTATCGATTGTTTACAATTATCGGACACTAGTACACGCGATGACGAAAAATGACGCCATTTCCGAAAAGCTGGTACACTGCATTTTCATTTTACGGGTGAATACTCAAAACTTGACAGGGTGAAAACGATGGGTACTCATAGAAAAATTAACGCCATTTGATGAAATATTAAGATAAATCTACAAAAATTGGTAAATATATGTGGATATGAATTGCCAACAAATGTGCAAAATTTCACGCAAAAAGATTTAACCGAAGTGAAAATATTCCAAAAAGTTTTAGGGGGCTACTTTTGAAACAGCCTGTAGCAACACAAGAAGCAGTTTCATACATACGCGTCAATACGAGCTAGATATGCTATTAGTGCTTGAAACTAAACAACGCAAAAAATCACCGCACGTAGGCTTAAACGCTGCAGGCGGATAAAAGCCCTGAGAAACACAACACCCGATGTAATGAAATCCTGCCAACGACAAAAAAAACTATACGGTCTTCTTCACTGAACGCGTAGTCAACTTTTGGAGTAAATTGTAAATTCACAAGTCTTCTGTCTTTTGTCATACACTGTGGACGGAAGAAAGGAGCCGTTTTATTTCCTTTATAGCTTTTAGAAATGTGAGCCACTTTAAACGAAAATTGCAGGCAGCATAGCTGAAGGAATGCTGAATTTATACATCTGAAAATAATTGGTACTTTCGTTAAATATTCTCTGTTAGCAGCGATGTAAAAAGGACGTTCTTAGAAGTGCCATTACAGCAACGGAATTTACCGTTGCAGATAAATATCTAAGCAAATGCTCGTTATAAATAAATAAAATGTATGAAACAAACCGCTTTCTTAAGATGTTTCCTGACACAGGAAAGAGTTCTAGCGGATTAAACACTTAACAGTGAAAACGACATCACTGACTCATGTTCGGGTTGTGTTCGACCACACACTGCCCATGATTCCATCCAACTGCAATGATCAGCAAAGTTACAGATCTCGCACTGATTTTATTGATCAGTGTATTTAGCCTATCAAGTCTGCATCTTCTGTCAGAAAAGCATCTTAAGCAATTGTTTTGCCACATTTTTTACTCACTCACAACCGTTTAATGAGATGTTCATCTCCAGTAGCCTAGTAAATCCCGTTGTTGTAGTGGCACCTTCACTAACGTTCTTTTTACATGGCAACAAAGAATGCTTAACGAAAATACAAATTATTTTCAGATATGTAAGCATTCGATCAGCTATATATTGTCTGAAATTTACATTTAAATCCACTAACACTTCTAGAAGCTATGAATAAAATAAAGCGGTTCCTTTTTTTCCGTTCAAATTATATAAAATCGCTTGACAAAGTTGATGTAGCCAATATGGCACCTGTTACAGCAAGGTTGCTGCTGCCTTGCTGTTCCTACTTGTGTATTTTTAATTTTTTTACGTGTAAATGTTTCTACCATTGTCTCTATTGCGACTAAAATGCATGAATGAATGTAAAGCTAGTCACGTCATTTATTACACAGCATATTCACTACAATAGCCAAGTACGTATCGCAAAAAATAATGTACGACCAGTGGTACGACGGTCGAATCTCTCAGGATCAACAAGTTACAAAAATTACACGCGTCGTGCGCAACTCATAACACAGCTGTGATTAGGCGTACCAGCTGCGATAGCGAAAGCTGGTATTGTTTTCAACATGTCTGTCTGTCTGACAGTGGGTCATTTCATTTTTTAGATTAGTCTTTCGCTGAGACCAAAGACTGAGACCAAACCGCTCAACTTTGGTCTCAGCTAAAGTTGAGTTTAACCAATCAGCGCAGCTCGTCATCGCTGACGTCATCGGCAACTCATCGCCGATTTCGCCGTATTTCTTTGTTTGTTTATGAATTAGCGAAAAAGTGAAGTGATTTTCACTCATCAAAACTTAGTCTCTAACTGATTAACCTATCTTGTGCATGCAAAATCAACCGGCGAGTTAATTAGCTTTAGATTTAGCGATCGCTCAGTCCGAAGTTTGGTCTCAGCGAAACGCTCAGCGAATCGTTGAGTCCAAACGAAAAAAACGACTTCACTTTTTGGCTTATCTTTGGTCTCAGTCCCAATTTAGGACTCAGCGAAACGCTGAGCGAAAGACTAATCCAAAAAGTGAAATGACCCACTAGTGTCTGTGCCAACAAACCAAAAAGAATGAAAAATGTAGTGCGGACGACCATATAGGCTACGCATGTGGTTGCAAGTATTTTGGCATGGTTTGTTTGTTCCGCTGAGTCAGCAAAATCTCGTTCAGGACCATACGCACCCGTGGCGTCGTGGCTGGTGCGATCCGATCTCAGATGGTTTAATTCTTCTAGCTACAGTAGACGTTGACCAGAGTTTCTGTTCTGACAGGGTTACTCCAGCACAGCAGTGTCTACAGGTACAGATTCGAGGCGCACTGAATTACTGAATTAACGCTCTGTCAGGTTCCTCCTACACAGGGAGTTGATAGATCCAAATGACGGCTGCTGAATGATACATGGCGGTTGGTAACCACTAACCAGATAAAGGTAAAGGGTAAAGGTACGTGGATTTATACAGCGCTTTAGATGACACGCATCTCGTCCTCGAGGCGCTCAGACATGGATCACACAGTTTAACCTGCAACAACACCATGCCTGCCTTTAGTCTTCGTTCGCGTACACCACATGGCGCCGCCACGGACTGTGGTAACAACATCTAGTTGCAGCTTACTACTCATTTATCGACCCCGAAAGGATGAAAGGCTGAGTTGGCCTAGTTGGCTGACCTACAGCGGACGGTTTACCCACATAAGTGGTCACCCGTTAGCTGTAGGTCGAGCGCAGGACAGCGAAAGCTCGCCGGTCAAAGACCAACGTTCTATCGCTGCGCCACGGAACCAACCAACGACCAGATAGGCACTGCTTAGTGGAAACGTTAAGCCCATATTGCATTTTATTGGATTTTGGGCTCGAGAGGTATTTCTCAAATTCGTAACTCGTCAGAACATGCTATTTATAGACAGAACTTCTTAAATTTTCTGAAACGGGGAAATCCTCCACCGTAACGCCTTCGACGCTAGCCCCTCTTTGGGCTTCAGCCGCCAGACGAAAAATCCCAGCTGCGTCCGTTGTCACGGCTAGAGTCCGGCACACGTCTGTTCACGGTGCCTCTGTGCTGGTGGTCGTCGCGACTCAGTCGCCGCTTTGCCGTGGACTCGTCGATGTCGATTGCGCTCGTCGCTGCGCGCGAAGCTGCGCGCACAGACTTCACAGCTGTACGGTTTCTCACCGGTGTGAGTGCGCACGTGTGTCGACAGGTGATCGCGCCGGCTGAACGCGCGGCTACAGACCGAGCACGCGAACGGCCGCTCGCCGCTGTGCACGCGTCCGTGCCTCGCCAGCTCGTCGCTACGAGAGAAACTTCGGCCACAGTCCTGCACCGGACACGTGAAGCTCCTCGGCGCCGGCCCTGCACCGACTGGAGACGCGCGATCGCGACGGCCGGTTCGTCGCGGTGTTGCCGTCATTGGCGGCGACGTTTTCTCTTCCGGTTTCTCCGAGGCAGGCGCGACGCTGCTGGCGCTGACGTCGGACAAGAGACGCTGTAGTGCAGCGGATGCCGTGCCGTCGCTGCCGCAGATTTCCGTCAACGACGTCACCGACTGCAACGACGAAGACGATAACGACGACGTGGGCGGCGGCGGCGGCCACCAGCGACGATGCGGTTCGATGAAACAGCCGGCATGGGCGCCGACGACGCCGAGTGGGATCGGGTACGGGCAGGCAACGGTCCGGTGAACGATGAGCGGCGAGAAGAAGCGACGGTCGTCGACGAGACACGTTGCCGGCTTGGACAGCGGCCGAGCGCTCGACGGTAGACCGGTGACAACGACGCCGTAGTTGGGCGACTGTACGCTAGCAGCGCGGTCTGTGACGCGGTCGTCCATCGCGACGTGGGGCGTCGACAAGACAGCCGACGAGATCGATGAACTCTGCTGATGCTGCTGCAGAGGTAACAGTCCACCGAGCAACGACAACGTCGATCCTCCGGCGGCGGGCATCAGCGTCACTGAACGTTCTGCGGCGACCACATCAGCAGCGGCGGTCGGCTCGGCCGTGCTGAGGGTCAGGTCATGTGGCTGAGGACAGATGACGTCAGAGCAGCTTATGACTGCGGCAGGCTGCAGGAGCGGCAACGCCGTCAACGTGGGTGGTCGACAGAGATCACTGACAGACGCCGAAAACAGGCTACTGCTATTACTGGCGCTGTTGTCTCCCACAACACTCTTCTGAACACTTGAACACGCCGTAGAGGTCGGCCCGATGTCAACAGCATCAACTGAAGTCACAACAACATATAGCAGTCATAGAGATATAAGAACTTATTTCAGTACGTGGACAATCGTTCGGCTGACAACTGACCTCGTTACCTGTCCTTGAAGCTTTGCTTACCGCAAGATAAATACTGTCGTTAATAATAACAAGAGGTCAAAGTAATCTGACAAAAAGCGCATTCCCCGGTTAGGGGTCACCCCAGGGGGTCGAAAGTTGTACCATTGAATTCCTGGGGTAGGGTTTCCAATTAGTGTTCTATAGTAACTATAGGCCTAGGATGCACCGTTTGGCCACAGTGCACGCGCGTGACAACCAACCAACCAACGACCAACCAACGACGTCACGACACAGCCTATCTCAATAAGCGCCTCTTTTACTAACGTA
>Ga0209339_1001492_pt1 | contig 10128 bp, 3 predicted proteins | sample OlaalgELextract3_FD_187376 | JGI IMG/M metagenome (GOLD analysis project Ga0209339, IMG submission 187376) | Olavius algarvensis symbiont microbial communities from Tuscany, Italy - Type A ELBA extract 3 (SPAdes) (version 2) | ecosystem: Host-associated > Annelida > Digestive system >...
CCCCTTCCCTCCCCCTTCTCTCCCCTTAGAAGTAGGCCCCCCTTATTGCGGCTAGGGGGTCTGGGGGAGCGCTTTAGCCCTCCAGCGGGTCCGGGCGGAGCCCGGCCGCCAAACAGTATTTGGTGAATTTCAAGCTAAAAATCTTGCCTCTAGTAGCAACGAACTTCAGGAGCTTTTTAGGAAATGAAACATCAAACGGGGATGACTGGGTGGCCGAGTGGTAACATACTTGATGAGCAGAATAAACAATAATTAGGCCTATTACACTGGTGATTAGTGTCTGGTTTCTAAAAACAAGTAATACAGCACAAGCACGACTTAGCACGTGTCTAAAATATGAACCTGGCCTGACCATGACCAGTCCTGATCAGGCCCGACTTGGCGTATTTAAGGTCGGGCCAAGGCCCGACCTGGCCCAATTGGCGCGACGCCACTGATATAGGGCCTAGCTCTATCTTGTGCTATTTTCGCGTTATTTGACGTTGAATAATATCGTGATCTTGAAATCGGGGTTAGAAGTCACACAATGTCAATGTCATTGAAGCTGGTGCCATTCGAAAGCTTGGGTGCGGTTTCCTATTCGCCTTCCATAGTAACGGTGTACGTATCTGTAGCCGTTTGAGATATTCAGTGTCAAAGAATGGCGTGACCTTGAAAACCAGGTTAGGGGGTCGTTCAAGATCATTGAAAATGGCTCTGTTATTATGCGACTTTCTATTGGTCCGCCATTGTAAATAATAGGTCTATCTTGTACCATTTTCGAGTTATTTGACATTGAATAATATCGTGACCTCGAAATCGGGTCACTCAGTCATTGAAATTGGTGCCATTCGAAAGCTTTGATGCTTTTTCCTATTCGCCTTCTGTAGTAACTATGGCGATATCTTGTATCGTTTGCGAGATATAGCGACTTATAGGTATAAAATCGCGAAATGTTTATACCCCACCTGTATTTAGCGCCCCCGCAGGGGTGACCCCGTCGGAATTTTGTGAAGTGTGTGATGCTGGTAAAACTAGAATGAGTGGGCTACCGTATGGTGAAAAAACTGCGACGATATGTTAAGCCGTTTTCATCTGGTACCAGAACGTAACGGACAGACAGACGGACGGACGGACGGACAGACAGATTTTCTATATCAATATCGCGCGTCAGCTTCACGTCAAACTTCACTGATGTAACATAGTCAATTAACACATGACATTGTTACGTTAGCTCAGTACCGGTAATATATAACTAAGATGGTGGGAAAGATGCGGTCAATAGAGGAGTTTTCAGGGCTCGACGGAATGAATGCAGGGTTGACGCAGCAATGACTGTTTACGGCAGACTGTTCCAATATTTCACGCGCGCCCTGGCGGCAGCGACAATGTGCAATCCGTCTAGCGAATTCTGACGCAATTTTGTGTCGTTGAAGGAAGATTGCTAATATTTCCTAGGAACCCAGTAGGCCTACGATATTGCGCCTGAAAAGACATTCGCAATATTTTCCGCAGTAGCTGCCCGAGGTAAATTTTCACTTAGGCCTATATGGAAATGTTGCACTGTTTTATTTATGGCTGTGCGCTAGTCATGTGATGTCAAACATTGTTCGCCATGATTGCAATATCACAACACATTAATAGTTATAATGTCGTCAATGTAACATTAACGCAGTAACTTTACATCACGCTATTAAGTCAGCGTTATGAAACAGCGTGGTGGCGCCCTGTGGCGAATGGATGTGTAGCGGCGCCCATAACAGTGAAAACGCACGGCTGGCATGAATATAGGCTTTAATGTTTCAATAAAATTCTGGTGTAAATTTGCTCAGAAGGGGTATATCGCCTTAACCGATTTTTTACACAAAATTTGGCATGGGGGAGGGAGGCGCAGTTTCCCTCCATCAACCAATTTTCACCATTGTGGTGGCTTTTAAAATGTGGGATTACGGCCCCCAAAACGCCAAAATTGCTGATTTTTGGTATAAATTTTGGCCCAGCGATTGTTTTATACAAAATTTGGCGCGGTGGAGGGAGACCAGGTCCCCACTGTCACCCCAACTTTCAGCATTGTGGCTTTAAAAATGTGGGCTTACGGCGGCCAAAGTCGCCAAAAATAGCAATTTTAGCCCCTAATAAAAACCAAGAGGGTCCATATATTTACTTGAACATAGGTGCACAACTAGAAACCTTCCTCTATGCAACGGTACAATAATTGTTTTGAAAATTACACTGCATCACAGCGTTTCCGTTATCACAAACTTCGCAATTCCAAAGCATGACAAAAAAACGATTGTCCCCCGAAAGCGACCAAACTAAAAAGTTAAAATCTACCTAGAGACGAGTACAAAAGCTGAGAATTTCGTAAAAATTGTGCAAACGAGTGACCCCTGAGGGGCATATCTACGGCTGAAATTTCGACAGTTTTGGGGGCTGTGTTCTCACATTTTTGCCCCAATAAACGTGAAATTTGGCACGGGGAGCGGACCTGTGGCATGCCAAATTTCACGTTTAGGCCTATTGGGGCAACGTGACGCCCCTGTGGGGCGAAAACCCCATTTATGGACCACTGAGTAAAAACAATACCGGCATGGCTGCCGGTAAAAAGAAACTAAAAATTTTAAATACTGTATAATGAAAAACCAAAACAGTTCATGCAACTATTTTGTTTGAAGGTTAATGCATCCTGAAGCAACTGGTCTTTGTGGAGACTAACTCCTCGACATTGCATCATTTGGACAATGACATCGCCCGGCTAGCCAATCACTTGGCAAAATAGCGGAACAAACGTGTCATTGAACAATGGGCCTTAACTTTGATAAAACTTCAAAGGTTTTTTTGTATTAATTACACTCTACCAAACATAATCTTAAGAAGACTTAACTATAAACCTTATAAATTAATTTCTACATGCATTAATCACGATTAAAGCAGAAAGCATGCTGCAACACATGCAATCTGCATCACTCCAATACTGCATTAACACATTACTTTACTACCCATTGCATACACGATGTACACAAGCTAAATGATTTATTCCATGTTATTATACAAAATAATATATACAACCGTCAACAGAACGCACTACATCATAAAATATGAATCAAAATGCATTATACACAACTTATACTAAAGTTCTTCTTCAGTAATATATAGTCTATAAGCAGCTCAACATAGACATACAATAGTTTTAATAAATAAGTATTACAGCATGTAGTTTCTGACTGACAATATTACATGTATATTACCGGTAGATCACGGCCAGATTTATAAACCAGGTAGCCCTGGCTCCATGGTGGTGAGCCCTACTGTACGCCATACCCTCCACTCGCTAGGTGGTAGAAATGAGTATACAGGAAAATAGGTCACATGATAATTGACAATGACGATCATTTTGCATAACAATAGACTTTTCAACCAAATTACAGTATAATTTCTCACTTAGTATCGACTGTTCCCGTGAGCTGTCTAATTAGTCGATCAGTCATGTACGCATAGTACGCTTGAAATTCACACTCGTTGTTGCTGGATTGTCTTCAGGCCACAAAGAAGTTCGTTAGAAAAATTCTTGTGCTGAACTGCTGGGGGGCCACTAAGTGGTGGGCTCACTGGGCAAAAATGCCCATGCCTAAATCTGGCCCTCTACTAAGTAATCACAATTGCACACGTGATTAGCCGTCACATTAAAAACCACGCATCGTTTACAGACATCGTCCAATAAGTACGTAGAAGATCAACATAAAGCAAGTACATAATGACATTCACGTTTTTCAGAGTCTGAATATCTGGTCATGCACGCAGAAGGCAATAAGTTCACATCACAGCTGGATCACGAGAAACGACAGGCGACGATGCACTTGATGACCGTCGCTGTAACCGACGATTTCGGAAACGGTCGACAGCAGATATCACATCCACTTCACTTTCGAAGTAACCTATAAGCGGTTGTTCAGTAAGCATCGACGCTAAGAACTGCTCAAAAGTTATTGACCAATCATGGTCAACTGTCGACCCAGAACTCTCGTTCAGATCCAAAGTATCAGGCTTCCCACTCATTGCATCAGCTACTGGTGTACCATCACTCTCACAAGGCTGTGTGGGCAAGCTATCTGATACAGAAACACCTCTGAACTGCTTACCAACCTCACCAATACGTAACAGAAGTGTGGCAACTGTGGCAATGGAATGAAACAGCTGCTGCTCATTAGGTTCATCGGAAAACAAGTCGTACAGTGTCTTGCACATCTGGATGAATTCACCTTGATTCATCGCGGGAATAGTTCTGTATCTATTTCGCCTTGAATATGTTCCTGATGCAACTGATGTATCTGACGTTTCTTCTTCGTCAACTACTTGCTGAACTACAGGATCAGCTGCAGCAATGTCTTGCTGACTTTGGATCTCATTTATTTTGTCATCAGCCACAGCAGCAGGGCTCTCATCGAAATATTCCGATGCTTCAACGGCACTGTCCGTTGTACCTGATCTACTCGAAGGAGAATCAACATCAGCAACTTCGGAGTCGAGTAAAGCTGGCGGTTGATGAAGACGATACAGCAGTTTGAGTCGTTCAGGCATATCAGCTCGACAGACGATGCTCAAGAACCAAATGAACTCACGAAAGTTAACCATGTTATCATGATTTGCATCCAGAAGCCTGAAAACACGAACAGCAAGTGTCTCAGAATGCTGGCATCCAATCCATGGACACAGGGCCAAGTACAGTATCTTGAACTGGTCAAAATCTATCTTGTACTGCTCATAATATGGTTTGCATGGATCGTATTTGTCGAATATATCAGTAGGTGGCTGATTTGTTCTCCAATAGCACACAGACAAATATTCATCCTTGAAAATGACGAAAAGTTGTTCTAATTCTTTTCCAGTGAACAACGAGTCGGAACTAACACTTCGCAACACATTCTTCATTGTGCCATCTTCCAACGACTGCACAACACTGAGACGCTGTTTTAACCTCAACTTGTTGATGTCCTGGTTTGATAACTTGTCACCAAATTTGCTATACGAGTCATAAATCAGATCAACAATGTCAACCGACCACTGCTTGTCTGTTCTACTACCAAGAGATGTACTCACATCACTGCTGCCAATACTGTCCAAGAATGAAGTCACAGCTGTTACAGCTTCTGCATCATCTCTACAAACCACCAGCGTTTCCTGTAAGCGATCTAAGATCTCCAATGCCATCTGGAATATAACCTTAGCACCATCATAGAAAAAGCAGTCCATTACATTTACTGCACAGTGAAATGGAATGACGCTGAGAAATATTGTCAGGAACCATGACAGAGAAATAAGACTCAGCAACCCCAGGCGATCCAGCTTTTTTCCAAGACTCGGAACAAACATCTCAACCAGCTCTTCAAACACTCCTTGATCAACAAGAGCACCAACCACCTTGGTATTGTAGTAGTCTGGCAACAGTCGTTCACATACTGCTGTCAGCAACCAAAATGCTTCCTCCTCGTTTACGTACAGAAGCAGAACACTTGTCACAATGTTCATGGCTTGACAGTAACCAATATTGGGATTTCTGAAAGCATATGCAGTCAGTACTCTTCGCAATGCTTGAATGCCAACTTCTGTCTGGAAAGCTGGATGCTCGGGTAGTGAGCGATGTAGATCTCGTTCGATTTCATCTGTCGTGAAATTCTCTCGGCCAGATGTCTCTCTCACCAAGTTCCAGTAATAGCCAACATTTGCATTCATCTCATACACAGCACCTGAGTTAATCATCCAGATTTCACCACGAATGCTGTCAGGAATGCCTTTGAGTATGCTTTCATGAACCGCATGAGTACGATACGAACACAAACCACGTCCATACTCCTGAAACAAATCCTGCCATATGGACTTCTTTGCTGCATCTTTTGCAGTCATTTCGTCAGACATGGGATGTTCAAACAAAGTCGCAAGGGCAGGTACTGGCTTACTATTAACTGGCGGACTGCTGGGAACACTATCATCGACACTTGATGCACAGCTGGAATTGCTATGAGAGAACACCGGTGGGCGAACCAAGAAATCTGATATACGTTCCAGTAAGAAATCTCGGTCTTCCAGTTCTGCAAACAGAAAATTCATCTTTCCTCTTGTCGTCAGCAAGATTGCATTAGGCAATATGTGACTTGCACTGTTTTCAATTTTCTCAACGACATTTATTTCTGAAAGAGGAATAACCACATTTACTAAATTTTTGACTCGACTGGCAAAGCACACAAATCCAGATGACAGATACATAGTACCCCAGACATGCTGCTTATTGTATGGAGTCCACAATGTACATTCTGCTTCCCCATCCAACTTTTCCATGGCAGGCAAATTAAAAATGCATCTATAGGAATCACTTCGAGCTCTTGCACTCAGATCCCTCTTCAATGACCATCTTCGGGCGGATTTCTTTTTGCTGAGTGTTGTTGTTGTTGTTGGCAACGTTCGATCTTCTTCGAAGCCTTCTTCTGAAATGAGCTGGGTCATTGCCATGTTGGCGAGCTGCTGCATCAACTGAAATGTTTCTTCACTAGAGATGAATATACTGAAGTAATAGTTATGCTGTCGTGTCGATACCCGAATGCTGTCGGGAAACAGCAGGTTGTTGCCGCACTCAAGTTTGGTTATATCTGTCCAGCGAATGATCAGCTTTGCCTCACCACCCATGAGGAATGAATAGAAACATAAGTGGTTGACACTCAGATACATCCATCCCTGGCGTGGAACATGGCCTTTCCAATAACTGCATGAATAATAATTGACAAGCTTTTCCTCCTGAGGCATGTTAAACAACTTCTGAAATCTTGCAATTGCTTCATGATTGCCACTTTCAACTTGCTGGGTAGGAACATCCATGCAGGAATTGACACGAAGGCTGTCAACTTTGCATCTGATATACTCCAGCATTTCCTCTGTACTGTCCAATGCTGACAGTGTACTCAAAAGGTGGTCCTCAATCCACTTCCAGTGTGCATTGATTTCCATCCTATTGTTTGACACAGCTACAATGTAACTGATATCAGAATCGGGAAGCTGGTGAAGAATTCTGTATGGTGGAGACTTGGTGTCAAGAATAGAATCCAAAGTTCCAACCAACAGACCAGCGAGACCAGCACCTCTGCCTTTGCGTTTCTGAAGCACGAAGTACGGATTAGCAAATTCGACAACCCACAGGGCGTTGCCCAGCAGAACTTCCTCAGGTTTTACCCACATACTGGTGTTTAATACATTTGAATACAAGAAACAAAACGTGTGTTATGAGTCATTAGCTGCTCAATAAATGATTCATTTCTCCACATCATCTACAGATAAGCACACACATTAACAGTTCAATAACAGCCCTAATTAACAAAACAGCAGACCAGTGGGTCCCAATCCTAAGACCACATCACTTAACTTGGGCCCTGTGTGTCAGTCTGCACACTGAACTACAAAAAGCTCAGCTGTCGCAGAGAGACCGTGCGACACTTAGTGTCACTGAATATTTTGCTAAGTTACCCAAGGTCACTTAAAATCAAAATCATTTGAAATAACACTGTTGAGTAGGGCGTGTGTAAGTCCCTATTAGTATTTCATTGAAACTATGTCGGTATCCCGTACCGTTTCTGAGATATTCAGCATCAAAGAATGGCGTGATGTTGAAACTGGGGGTAGGGGTCGTTCAAGGTCATTGGAAATGACACTGTCCAACACACCATATACGGCTTTTTATTGGTACCATTTTTGCGCTACTTGACGTAAAAAATACCGTGACCTTGAAATCTGGGTTAGAGATCACTGAAGGTCATTCAAACTGGTACCATTCAAAAGATTGGGTGCGGTTTCCTATTCGCCTTCCATAATAACTATGGCCGTATCTTTAACCGATTATGAGATATTCAGCATCAAAGAATGCGTGACCTTGAAAGCTGGGTTAGGGGTTGTTCAAGGTCACTGAAAAATGGTGCCATTCGATAGACCATATACGACTTTCTATTGGTCCGCCATTGTAAGTATAGCTCTGACTGGTACCGTCTGAGTTATTTGACGTTGAATAATATTGTGACCTTGAAATCTGGGTTAGAGGCCACTCAAGGTCATTCAAAATGGTACCATTTGAAAGCTTGTGTGCGGTTTCCTATTCGTCTTCCATAGTAACTAATAACTATGGCTCTATCTTGCATTAGTTCTGAGATAAAGTGAGATATTGGTCGAAAATCATGATTTTTTTCATACCCCCTTGCATTCGATGCCCCCGTTTAGGGGGTTCCCGTCGGAATATTGCCATCCCATTTGGCACAAAAAAACTAGAACGGTGGGGCTATCTGACGGTGAAAAATCTTTGAGAATATGTGTAATTGTTTAGACACAATACCGGCACGTGATGAACAGATGGATGGATGGACGGACAGACATCTTGCCACGGCATAGTCCGCGCTATGCATATGCGTCTCGTGGTAAAAACCATCATTGCCATTTTATTTAAGGAAAGACTACCGTATTGGTGCACCCGTCTTTTCGTAACTGTGCTATACCTAGCCATTTAGACTGCAACATGTTAGAATCGAACCCACATACTCAGAGCGTGACTAATTCCTCCTGAGTGTGCTGTATTCCTAAAGTATTCCGATATGGTTACACAAACCACAGTACTATGGAAAGTTGATTATGTATAAAACTAACATACCTAGCACTACAGTTTCTTTAACACAATGCTTTACCAACAAAAATTTGCACTAAGTTATAGAATTTAGATAAATATAAGGTATTAGATATCACTACGATTGAACTGCATGGCACCACATTACTCACAAGCATAGAAATTTAGCAAGCATGGAAAATATAAATCTGCATGGCATCAAAAGTAAAGATAGCACTAAAAACTGACTCATATAGTGAATTAAAATATGAATAACGAAATATAACTAAATAAGCGAGATATATTAATATGACGGTAAGTACCCGTAATTTATACCACTTATAACGATATATTATGATGCTTGGACTTGTTTTAAGTGTGCTTACATGCTGAGCTGAAGTGCTGGATTGATACAATAATATTGCCCTGATGTTCCATAGCTAAACCTGTAAAAGTCATTAATCCAGCTAGGAAATGTTCAGAAAGCATTCGGTCTCTGTATATACTACATCGGCCCTGTTGGCCGGTAATTAGTGTGGCCGACGTCGACGGTCGTAATTAGTGCAGCGGGCATCCTGCGTCTCCCGCTTTGATGGCACGGCGGGCTGGTACACGTTATAACCTATGGAGGAGGAACAAAGCAACGGCCTACCATGTACGAAAGAGGGACTAAGTTTGTGCAGCGCAGGCCTACCGGTAATAATAACAAGAAGCTCAGCTGTCGCAGAGAGGCCGCACGATGCTTCGTGTTTGTCTGTAGTCAGCTTCAACATACCTACAGTGCAGTTTTTTTTATTACTAGTTACTGCGGCTTCAGATTTACTAGTGCATAAAATTCTATTAAATTCTGTTCTGCTGTCTCATATTGTCTCCTGTGGTGTCTGCCAATACTCAAATGAGTTGCAGGACTGTCCATCGGAATTCGTTAAAAGCCGGTAGAGGCGCTCTCCCGTCGTCAGGCCATGCCGGCCACCCGCACTAATTACTGGCCGACAGGGCCGACGTAGTATATACCGATATATATAGTATATACGCATTACTACAATATTTTAAACGTTTTGAAGTATAATTTCCTGACTTTTAGGGTGCATCAATACGGTAGTCTAGCGTTACTTAACCCAAAAGCTGATAATACCTTTACTGGTTTAAGCTATCAGTCGGCATTACACAGTATACAACCTGTGCACCGGTCACTGCAAAAGGTACAGGGCCACAGGGCCACAGGGCCGGAGTCGACGTGGACGTGACTCCACCCACAGGCGGCCCTGTGGGACATCCCCCCCAATCCGGCGACCCTGTGTGACCGCAGTGTGCAGGGAAGTAAATCGTTACACTCAGGGTCATTTGCAAAATACTCAGACATAGGCCTTGTCACAATTTCCTTCCCGGCGTGCTGTGTGTCGTACAGGGCCACCGGATTACCAGTTATGGTTCATGACATGCATACGAGAAGAAGAAGACCGGATTACCTACAGGCATGTCCAACAGGACCACCTGTGGATGGAGTCAAGTCTGCATTG
>Ga0209339_1001493_pt1 | contig 10127 bp, 3 predicted proteins | sample OlaalgELextract3_FD_187376 | JGI IMG/M metagenome (GOLD analysis project Ga0209339, IMG submission 187376) | Olavius algarvensis symbiont microbial communities from Tuscany, Italy - Type A ELBA extract 3 (SPAdes) (version 2) | ecosystem: Host-associated > Annelida > Digestive system >...
GACTTTCACCGTCTCTACAGGCCTTACCGCTGCCTCGTCGGCACCGAGCTGATGCAGTCGTACTGCGGCGTCGCGTCCACGTCGTCGGCAGCCGACCGACAGGCGTCAACGCTGGCCGAGTACGTGCGGACACGGCTGAACGTCGACCAGTGGGCACGCGACGTGGTCGAGCCGGTCTACCGACCGCTGAAGGCTCTATCCCTCGGTAGACTGCGTCGAGCCGACTTCGCCGGGACTGATCTGACTCGGATCGGTCTGACTGGGGTTGACCTGCGTTGCACCGGTCTGCGCGGCTGCGTCCTGGAACACGCCCGTCTGACGGCAGCTCGACTTGGTCCACCCGAGGCGTGCGACGGCGTCAACTTGTCTTACGCGTCGTTGGTAGACGCCGACATCGACAGTGATCTACTTCGGAGTCCAGCCGTAACCGCACAGTTTGCCGTCGTCGGGGTGCGGTCGCTGGCGCCGCCGTCAGCTAGCGCACCACCGCCGCAGACCACCGGCGAGTCGCCTGACATCGCCGTCGACGAAGAAGTTTGTATCGACGACGCCGAGTTTGAGGACAACCGTCAGCTGCTTTTGACTGCTGAGGACGGCAGCATCGTCCCCGTTACAGACAGTAAGTAAAAACTGGTCCATAGAAACGCGGTTATTGGCTCATTACCCTCGTTCCACGTCGTCCGACTCGTCTTTTCAGGGTGGTGTGGACTGGGCTTTATTACCCTGCTCCGACAATAGCCGACAATGTGTTGTTTTCGGTCGTCTGTGTGTTTATTACGATGTTTGTTATCATTAATGCGCATTACGGGAAAGTCATCCTGATGAAACTTTCAGAATAATGCCATTAAATTCGCCAGGTGGCAGCACACAGCCATGCAGTGGGGCGCCGGGCGAGATTCGTTGTTTACTGTTGTTTCTATTTGCCATGTTGTATTTGTACAATTCTCGGCGGTCTGTAGTCGTTTTGAAGCAACTTGCATATCCTCGTGTGAAATCTCCAAAAAAATGTTGAAGGATGAGTCAGTAGGGACTCTGAGCTTCAGCGACGATCTGAGCGAGGCTACGAACGACAACTGTATGTTGGACAGTCGTCGAAAAGAAGATGAATTGGACCTGAGCGCGTTGTATAGGCTACTGGAGATGTGGGTCTCCGTCTCGCGACTCACTGTGACACTTTATCGTTTTAGCGCACAGTGTGTTCTGCTTTGCTAATCGTACTCGACTATCGTTCCTACTTAGCTGAAATCGACGCGACAAGTATAAGCTGTGCGTGTGTACACGGTGGCCCAAAAACCGAGGCCAATGCTTTGATTGCTAACATCTTTGAAACGCTTGAAATAAATTGCCATATCTACTTATTTACCTTACTGATTTATTTTTCAGTTTCTGCCAAAATACACATACAATCAGTTGGAACTTTTTAAGATGTGAACAATCACTTTTTGGACACCCTGTATGTGACGCACAGAGATAAATTTGTTGTAAGTATACTACAGTGAATTTCCGTCGCATTGCGTCTACCGAACAGTAATATTTTTGTCTAGCAAAGGAACTGACCGCAGTGTACCAACTTTGTATTATTCGATGTGACACTATTTATTTATCATAAAAATCGTACACGAAGTACATAATCACCTTTGCACAGTAAATGGTTAATCAGTTAACAAAAGTCATTCAAATTGACATATGCGTTTTAAGGATGTGAGAAATCACAAATTGGCCTCATTTTTGATCCAACCTGTATATGCAACATCCGTTGTTTCACTTGCCTCAACATGGTTTCAGTGCATGTGCAACTTGTAATAGCAAAGCAGTGAGAAAGTATGCAGCTTCGGGTACGGCGCTCTGCAAATACTAATAATAATATTATTTGGTACAGCAAGGAGGGGACTGGACGGGGCCGCAGCCCGCTCAGGCCCCTCCTCGCTGTACCATATGTAACAGCCCACCCATCAACGGCCAGTGTACCAATCACCGTATTGCTGTATAACGGTCCGTTGGCTCTGTGGTTTTAATGTGCGCATAAAGGGTTAATCAACTTGCACGAATGCGGATGCACGTTCCACGTTCGACCAGCTCGTTCGTGGACCGTTCCAGCCTCCGGGCAGACATATACGTCCTGAGATGTACGCTATAGATCACGCCTAATCACAAACCGCTTCCGTACACACGCCAGTGAAAAGCAATAACGTCAGCAGTTACACTTGAACACAACAGAGTCGACAATATCTAATCAACAAGCTGGGTAAATGCCGGCTATTTGCGATATACGACAACGGAAATAGCTCTGGTATGTCTGACAGTTGTCTGTATAAACACAGAGACTCATAATTCGTCTGAAAAACTTGGCAGGTGCGTCTTTTCTGCGCCGCGCCCATCAGGGCAAACGCGTCAGAGTTCACCCGACAAAATAACGAGCGAAGCGAGCATCGTCATCAATCATTGTCAGTTTTTGCCGCGCGATGCTATGCATAAGCGCGGTCTATGCCGTCAATCATGCGTTGTCTGTGTGGTGTGTCTGTCTGTCTGTCTGTCACGTTCGTGAGTTGTGTCAAAACGAATAAACATATCATCAAAATTTGTTCACCATCGGGTAGCCACACCATTCTAATTTTTCCGTGCCAAAGCAATATTCCGACGGGAACCCCCTAAGGGGGCGTCGAATGCAGGTGGGGTAGGCAGAAATCGCGATTATGAGCCTATATCTGGCTTGACTGTCTGTGTTAACGCTGCAATAGGCTAGGTGTTGTAAACACGGTCGCCGGTGGACAACGGCCGTGCACCGTCTCGCAAGTTGTGACACATCGCTGGTAGTAAAACGGCGGTGTTTGCTGGAGAAGACGACGAAATGTTAATGACAAGAAGCTTCAACGTTAGCGGTACGGCAAAGACAACAGAACAGCGCATTTAACTGCACGCAGTGACAAACTGTACCCATACGTAACTAACAATAAAATACTCTAGTCGACGTTTTGTACTGTTGAAGGCAACTACTGACCGACACGAAGCATCGCGCGGCTTCTTTGCGACAGCAGAGCTACTTGTAATTATTCTATATATCTCACAGACAACATATAGAGTGTCGGGCTAAAAACCACCAGTCATAAGCCCCCCAGTGGTGGGTCAAAAGCCCGCCAAGGGTGCTAATGGTACTGTGAGCGTGCACTCTATAGGCTGCAGTGAGTGAGCGTTTATAATTACTATAAAAGCAAGTTAAATATCTGCAGTATTTATTAATAAAAATCTGCATTCAGAAATGTAAATAGAAACTAAATATTAGAGCCAGTAAAACGTAAGCTGCAGCAAAAAGCTTTGATGACGTCGTATTCTTAGATTTTCCGTCTACAAAGTGCATTTGAAAGGCACCTATGGAAAAGTGGACTAAGTCCACATTTTTTGCAACTTTTTCTCGAAAATTTATTTTTGTGACAGTCCACTTTTCGTTTGTGCCCTTCATTTGTAGAAACATCCTTATTCGGGCTTTTGAACAAGGAGACTGGCGGGTCTAGATTACCAAAAACGCTACATTGAAAGCATGTCTGTGCGAACTAAACCAGTGTCGTGGCTAGTAATGTCGATATTGAATTTAACAAGCACAGCGAACCTTGCCCCGTGCACTTTACCGACATTCGCTAGAGGGCGTCACCAGTTCTTCGCTGCTTTTTGGCCCGTTGGTCTGCATTTTGGTTCATTTTCGCCAACAAATTTAATGGCGTGATCGCAGAACCATTATCAGTCTATTCTGAAAGTTACGTGACGATAGCTGTGATGCTATGCATAGACTGTATGCTGAAGACTACTTTTCCGGTCGTCGTTTGACAATAATTAGGCGATCGGTGTGTTAGTATTGCGACGGGAACCCCCTAACAGGGGTCGAAAGCAACGGTGTATGAAAAAAAATCTCGCTTAATCTCGTAAATAACATAAGATAGAGCCATTTTATTATGGAAGGCGAATAGGAAACTGTACCCAACTTTCGAATGGTACCAGTTTCAATGATCTTGAGTGACCTCTAACCCAGATTTCAAGGTCACGATATTATTCAACGCCAAATACTTACAATGGCCGACCAATACACAATCGTATATGGTCTATCGAACGGCGCTATTTTCGATGACCTTGAACGACCCCAGACGCGAATTTCAAGGTCGAACCATTATTTAACGCTGAATATATCAGAAACGGTGCGAGATACAGACACAGTTGCAATGAACTACTAATAGCGAATTACGCCGTTCTCAAGAGTGTCATTTCGAATGACCTTGAGTGACTTAGCGAAATACTCAATGACACAAAGCATCGCGCGGTTTCTCTGCTACAGCTGAACTTCTTGTCTCGTAATATTGGTAACATACGTGAAGAAATAGACGCTGCCGATAACAGTAGCTCGACTGCGGTCTCGACGGGCTGTGCTAATAAATGGAATGTCGAGACTGGCGCCGCCGAATCACTCGGCTCAGGCGTGCAGTGGACCAAGCACATGATGGCGGATCAGTCACGCATCAGCAGCCGCCGCGCTGTTTCAAAGCGTTTCGTTCGTAGTCATTATAGAACTCGCGAGACCTCAAACCATCAGTGACAACGGATGACCCTCAAATCAATACGTCCGCGTTCATGCACGAAGCCAGAACTGTCCGTCGATCAACCAACACTTTCCATGCTTACTGTGTTAACAGTATGTCTTTCGACACGATTTTATTACACGGTCCCACTAGGAGGCCGCATTACGCATTGCATGCCGTCCGTCGACTCCGTCCATCCGCCCGTACGTCCTGTCCGAGCATATGTAACTCGGGAACGTAAGGCACTATTTAATGCTCGGGTTCCCCGTGGCAAAAGTAGCACGCAAGCCATTCTCAGTTTAAGAGGTCAAAGGTCAAGGACGGTCACCAGGCTTTAGACACCTGATCCAAAAGTGAGACCACTTCTTTAACCCTTTAATAAGCACATTAAAACCAAACAGTAACGGACCATTATACGGCAATACGTTGATTGGTACACTGGCTGTTGATGGGTGAGCTGTTACATTTGGTACTCCTCGCTGTACCAAATGTAACAACCCACCCAACGGCTTGTGTACAAACTTGATATTATTCGATGTGACACTATAATTATCTTTGCACTCGTCTAAATGAATTTGCATAATTTATTATGACTATTATTATTTATTATGACTAAAAATCAGTAAAGTTGACCTTCTTTTTTGTTTATTTATTTTACCTATTTTCGGTCAAGGTTTGCTTCAGTGACTTTATTCGTACGTGGATTTTTTGCTGAAATTTCTTGAAATCTGATCGCTGACATGTTCTCGTGCACGGTTGATCTGGGTGGCTGAGATGGTTTACCCGCCCGCAGACGGTTACCCATCGCGGTACTAACCGGCCCCGGCTTAGCTCAACTACGTTGATCGAGTCCAGCGTGTTAACACTAAGCAAGCCGCCAACCGGGCAAGGCGATATTTATTTATAATTTTATTTCCGTAGTTTTAACGTCGTCTGTTGGCATCTTAAGCTAGTGGTCGAAGCACGGAAGCTGGGATCTGCTTTGACAGACATGCTCTACGTCTTGGCTTGCACACGCACAACAGCTGGCCAGGCGGGTGGCGAATGTTGGCCGTCTGTCGGCTGTCTGCGGCGGCGTGCTGGACAGCAAGGATCGCCTGTTTTGTGGCCGTCCGTTAGCCATGTAGTCCTGTATAATAGCACCGGCTTAGCGCTGATGTTTGTTATTGTTTTGCATCTCTTTCTCGCCACTGATTATCGCGGGTCGACGTCAGGGCGGTAATGTTCTGAGCAGACAGTGGACGGTTGATTGATTGATGGCACTGTACTGGCTCACAGTCGGTGACTGGGTGATGTAGGCCTAGTCAGCATTGAGTGTTCATCCGACACCTGCTGCTGTCGCAAGTCACTCTGAATCCTTGATGCTGGATGATGATATTATTGAACAGTAGCAACAGATATAATTGACGTCCTTTCGTTTGGCTGTTTGTGCCTCCGCAGCATATGCTAATTCGTTCTACCACAGAGATATTCCACCTAGTATCACTAAAAACGGCAAGTACTTTAATGTGTTCTGGAAACTGCATTCGAATTCAGAGGCAATTATATGCCACGTCGAATAATATGAAGTTGGTATACTGGTCGTTGATGGGTGGGCTGTTACATTTGGTACAGCAAGGAGGGGACTGGTCGCTGTACCAAATGTAACAGCCCACCCATTGTACCAATCACCGTATTGCTGTATAATGGTCTGTTGCACTGCAGTTTCGATGTTCCTATAAAGGGTTTAGTGTTAGCCAGGACCCCGGACATTTTTTAGACTCGATTTATGGCAACCGCATAGCGGCGTTCATGACCGTAATCCTATCTCTATACTGATATACCGTACATACAAATGATTTGGCTACACTCCCAAAACTTTTCATCTAAAACCGCGTTTGCTCATATCGTTTTTACTTACTCACTTACTTACTATATTAACTTCAATGCTTTTGTTAATTTTACCGATGCGTGAATGATGCGACTGACAATTTCGAGCGTTGTACGGTGTGCTATGTTTGCATGTGCTATAGTTGTGGCCACTCTTCGACGTCAAGGGGTCGCCGACAGGGCTGCTTCTGCACAGATCGCTAGCGTTGATGCGTGTACATCGTCCCAAGCGCCGCCGCGACCACACCACGAGCTGAACGGCAAACCAGCGCCTGGATACAGTCGACGCCGATCCCGGAAGAAGCGAGGCAGCGGTACGGCCGTCGACGCCGCCGGCGACTCGACCGGCACGTCGGAGGACGCCGCTACCAACACGTCGAGACCGAAGTTGAGGAGGAAAAAGAAAACGAAAGCGAAGAAAAAGACGAAAAAGAACGGCGCCGAATGTCTGAGAATTGAAAATACGGCGACGGCAGTTCAAACGACTGTCGTTGTAGTCAACGGCGGTGTCGGTTATGATGTCGAGCAACTCCATGTTGAAGAGGGAAGTCGTCAGAACGGCGCTGATCATCCGTCGTCGAGCTTTGTCGACGTCTGTGTAGCTTCACCAGAAGTAGATCGTCTGTCGTGCGAACCAGACGGGTCGTCGTCGCACCAGGAAGCGGAAGTGGTCGACTACAGCATGTGTTCGACGGTCGACTCCGGCCGCGATCGTAGTCTTTCGCCGGTACCGCAGCCTTCGCTGCTGCCGCCGGCGTCGACAACTGCGTCGACGTCGCTGTACGGCCAGCCGTCCAGTTTCCTGTCGGACGTACACGGATCTCTGCCGCTGCTGTGCCACTGCTGTCCCTTCGACGACAAGCGCCGGTTGGTGGCGTCCGGCGACCGGTCGTCGAATGAGGTCCGTTGCCTGCCCAAGGCTGTGAGTCTGCAGGGCTACCAGCACCTCCTGTCTGTCGACGATCCAACGTCGAAGCGGCGTCATCGTCACCCTCGACGTCTAACTGCAGCTAACTACCGGCCGCTGATTGGCCAACGTGGTCAACATACACTGCGACGACTTGACGTCGAGTACATCAACAGGAGCCAGATCTTTGAGATGATTTCAGGTCAGTAAATCTCCTGACGTACACGCGAATGCTGCATTGGACATCTTTATTCACCACTAGCGGTAGCAAAAAAAAAGAAAAAATAAAAACTAATAAACAGCAGACAATACACAAAATAAACACTACTGTATGTGCCATCACAAAAACTTCAGAAATGGCAAAACGTATTCTACAAATCATCGTATCTACGAATAAGTTTTTGAGATCTATATTTCACCTTTAAACTAGGCAGTACACATCGAAAATAACTCTGCCATACGTTGACTATATCAGTATTTAATCTTTTACATAATTTCGTGCACATCCGGTTATAAGTAAAATATATAGAGTGCTGGTCACCAGAAAGTGCTGGTCGACACGATTCTAGGTCGCATATTTATTAGGCCTATATAGACATATATAGGCTTTTACCCATTGTCCTACCTGTGTGGCTGTCTGCATTTGTGGGACTGGTGTCTAAGAGTCAACTGTTTTGAATACATTTTGATTAAATTCTATTAGCGTACTGAAACCAGGCTACAGATGTCCATGCCAGTTTGTAATATAACACGTTTATCAAAATATCACGGGAATGCTGTACACAAGCGGTTCGTACGCCAGACTTGCGGTGACGTTACGAGTTACGAAGTAAACCTATAGTAAGACTGTGCTTCTTTCTAACGCCGGTTGTGCTGCTGTTTACGTCTGTCTGTACAGTTCTCAACGTACAGCCACTGGATTGTCTCCTACCGGATGTCGACCCGATGCTGATCGGAAGAAGCGGCGAGATTGACGACGTCGTTGACCTGGTGCGTTCTGCCGGTCGAGTGGTGACGATTGTCGGGTGTCCTGGGGTCGGCAAGTCTGCTCTGGCGGTCGCCGTCGCGCATGCCCTTCGCCCCAAGTCCGTCGTGTCGCTGCGAATAGACGCAGCTGGCTGTCGCTCAGCTGCCGCCCTGCTGCGTCGCGTCGCCGCCGTCCTCGGTCTGCGCTTCCGGTCGGACAACGCCGCCGACCGGAAGTACTTATACAACTGGATAAATGTCCACGAGCAGCGGACTCTGCTACTGTTTGATGACGTTGACGATTTAGCGGAAGAGGAAGTGGGTCGCCTGGGTGACGTCATCGACGAGCTAATGGCGAATGTGCGCAATGTTCGAATCCTGTGCACGGCCCGTCGCCGTCTGTATCGTGTCGGCGCCAACCGTGAGGTGTACCGGCTCGGCGACATGAGCTCGGCGTCGGAGTCGCTGGTGCGCCGCTTGCTTCCCGACCTTCACGACGAGGGAGTGGACTTGTTGACGGCAGCCTGCGACCACGTGCCGCTGGCGCTACGCGTCGCCTGTGCCGCCCTGTCGTCGGACCGCGGAGACGCCGACGCTGGACGGCTGTTCGAGCTGCTGACGGCCGTCGACGGGCGCCGTTCGACGGCGTCGGGCGCCGCCGTAATAGACCAACTCTTCACCGACGACGAGTTCGACCGACGACGGCTGCGCGTACTTGCGGACTGTCTGATGACGACAATCGATACGTGTTCTGCTAGTGCCGTGCACCTGATTGCAAAGACCGCCTGCTTCGCTGGGTCAGGCTTTGATGTCGGCGCAGCGGCGACGGCGCTCGGCGAGGTTGATGCCGGTTCTCTGCAGTCAACACTTGACCGGTTGGCAGACCTCGGTGTGGTGGCTCGCCTGCAGACGACCCCGACGCGTTATCGTTGGCGGTCCTTCGTCAGTGTGATCGCGGCGTCGACTTTGAGCGGCACGGAAAGCGCCGACTGTGACGCGATATACAGACGGGAGGTGACCGGCCGGCTGAAGGCGGCTGTCGACCGCTACCACGAGTCGGTGAACGACTGCTACTCGGCGTTACAAGCTGTCGACGTGGAGTACGACAACGTCATCGACGTTCTGTGGCGGACGCTGGATCGCGAAGACGCGTACGACGATCTGGCGACTCTGGCGAGACTGGACGCCGGCGCTTTTCTGTCTGATGTTCTCCCCGACGACGTGTTCATCGCGCTATACGAAGCTGTGGAGCGTGAATCTGCAGAACACGGGCAAAACGTCGGGATCCGGTCGCGAGCGTTTTCCTGCCTGTCCTACCGGCACGTTGCTGCGGGACGCACCGCGGACGCGTCATCGTGCGCCGAGCAGGCCGTCGAGCTGTCTTCAGCGGCCGACGTCGACGGCGAGGCGACCGTGTCGGCACTGTACAGCCTCAGTCGGTCACAGAAGACCGCCGGCGAACGACGCAAGGCGCTGTCGACCGCCAGACAGGCGTTCGACGCATGCAAAACAACCGGCCTCATCATTCCGTCCGTCGAGTTGACTAACATTGTAGCCGTCTACGCCGTGGAGTGGTACGCCTCTCTGTTGACGCAGTCCGATAACTTTCAGACTGCGAGACATTGGTAAGTTACGGAATGTTCACTTGGTAAAAAGGTAAAGGTTAATGTCAGGAAACTTGTTATAGCGCCGCTTACATGAGTCAGACTCGTGACCAGCAGCGCTTTACAATCTTGGAAGTGGCAGCTGATTGGCATGAGCCAATGGTGCCGCAGCGCATTATGTGGCCATCCACTGCCCGCGCTAACGGACAATTGGACCCA
>Ga0209339_1001494_pt1 | contig 10127 bp, 3 predicted proteins | sample OlaalgELextract3_FD_187376 | JGI IMG/M metagenome (GOLD analysis project Ga0209339, IMG submission 187376) | Olavius algarvensis symbiont microbial communities from Tuscany, Italy - Type A ELBA extract 3 (SPAdes) (version 2) | ecosystem: Host-associated > Annelida > Digestive system >...
GACCTGTCCGAGAGGTAAGATGACAACCAATCAAGTGTCATGCCACAGATGCCAAATTCCGACTCAAGACGATCAAGTAGTGTTCGATGACGAACCGTGTCAAAGGCAGCTGAAATATCAAGGCCTACCACTGCGACCACAGATCCAGAGTCGATACATCCGATGATGTCGTCCACCACCTTAAGCGACACAGCCCTAAGGTAGACGAAGTGATTGGAGTGAACAGGTAGACGGAAATGATTGATTTTGCACCAAGTCCTTACTCACGAAACGTCTGCGTGCGCAGTTTGTCGCTGTAAGACAATTTTCCCACTACCAAGCTTAAAAACAATGTCAGTAAAATGTTAATAGTAAAAAATCAGACAGTTATCGACTGTTTACAATCATCGGATGACGGACACCATGACACGCGATGACGAAAAATGGCCTCATTTCCGAAAAGCTGCATTTTCATTTTCTGGGTGAATACTCAAAACTTAAGAGGGTGAAAACGATGGGCAGTCGTTAGTCGTGGAAACATTAATGCCATTTGATGAAATATCAAGATAAATCTAGAAAAATTGGTAGATACATGTGAAATATAAATTGCCAACAAATTTGCAAAATTTCACGGAAAAAGATTTAACCACAGTGAAAATATTCCAAAAAGTTTTAAGGGGGGGCTACTTTTTTTAAACACCCGGTAGTAATGTTACAACAACAAACAACTGTCAAGTGTCCAACTGCATTTCCACCATTGCATAAGTGTTGTTTGATAGTAGAACGTCTAACATTAGACTGTTAAGTCGCTTCGTCTACCTGTTCACTCCAATCACTTCGTCTACCTTAGGGCTGTGTCGCTCTGCGACATGTTCACTCCAGATACTTGGTCTACCTGTTCACTCGTCACTTCGTCTACCTGTTCACTCCAGTCACTCAACAGCTCACTTACCTGTCTGCAACTTCATCACCTGCTCCAACTCTCCTCCAACTGTGATCATTTTGCTTATGTGCAGACATTCTAAGCCACTTATTCACATAATCCCACATCGGTGACTTCCAACTGAACGCTAAAGCCGTGGGCCTATTTTGTTATTAGCATTCACACTGCTGCGACAGTCCGTGGTGGATGGTTGGTTGGTTGGTTGGAGTTTAACGGCACTTTCAGCACAAAAAGCTATATCGTGCCCCGCAGAAATTAAAGTTTGTTAAAGAGTTTTATTTCATGTAAGAAGTTAGACATTGATGAAAACGTGAGAGAGCTGAGAATGTTGATAATATTTTTCTCTCTAACTTGTTTGTATACGATGCATTTGGTTAAGATGTGTTCAACTGTTAAGAGGCATTTGCAATGGTCACAGGTAGAAGGTTGTTCTTTATTAAGAAGGTATGAGCGAGTAAGAGGAGTGTGACAGTCAGTGGTGATTTGCTGCATCACTTTCTCAGCACGTGATAATATAGTGATAACCCTAAGCTATACTGTGTCACAAACCAGTGAATACTGCAGGTTCAAATAACAGCCTTGATAACTCAACTGACAAGTTATAACCACGTTGCTCTTGTGGTCTTGTTTGACGTTCGTCAGCGTCATTTACATTTTTTTACAAATCACTTCACCACAGACAGACATTTGGACTACCTTCCACATATTGCACGACCTCTTCCCGACTGTCTTAAACTCACATACAATTCAATGAGCTAGAATCCAATTCTGAATTGAAGATATGACGCCGGAAGTATGTTTTAACACTGTCATTGAAAGCACTAGCCTACTCCTACTCAGAACTATCCTACCTATGCCCGCTGAATAACTCCTTGACTTGGAGTGTGCTGACCGACAGCCATCTGTCTCGAATGAGTGAATGTGTGGTCGCAGCTCGCGGATGATACGTCACTCATAACAAGATGCAGGATTTACTTGTGCAGCATGCAGCACAACAGAATTAACCAACTTACAACATAACAATGCTTCAATCAATGCTCTATGTCACTACCGTACATGACATGCAACGATCAGCAATCATGCTATATTTAGTTAATTTAGGTAAATTAAACTAGTCAACACAGTCAACGTAAAGGTAAAGGTCTGGACACTTGCTATAGCACCACTTACATGAGTCAGACTCGTGACCAGAAGCGCTTTACAATCTCAGAAGTGGCAGCTGATTGGCATGAGCCAATGGTGCCACAGCGCATTATGTGGCCATCCACTGCCCGCGCTAACGGACAACTGGACCCACGGTGCAGCTAGCAGACACAACATCGCCCCAATCAGCCACACTAGGCCTTCATCCCATAGCCGTAGCTACTACTCATTTCCCGTCCCGCTGAGGGAAGGAGGCTGAATCCTGAGCACACAGTAAGTTAGCAACTTGCTCAAGGTTGCTTGCAGTGGACCGGGTGTGAGTCAAACCTGCAACCTCTTAATTACGAGTCCGATACTCTACCAACTGGACCACTGCAGCCACTGTGCTGTGTACAATAATCAAGAACATACCACTCTAGCATAGTCCTACAAGACACCCAAACACAAAAGTATGCGTTTTTAAAGCATATAAATATCAAATTACATGAAAATGGCACACACACTTCCCAATTTTCAACTCTAGTCAAATTATGAACAGAAAAAAAACTCAGACGAACAGCATGTATAAAACAGACCACTGGTTAAGAATTGCACATTAAGTGTCACATAATTTACCACTAAACCAAAGCACAGAAATATGCAGTCAAACTTTCATCTCAACCCTGTAATCAAAGAGTGCAACTAGGGATGTGCAGAATAGATTTTTTGTTTCGGTTCGGTTTCAGTTTGGTTTATTGAAAACACTCGGATTCAGTTTCGAATGAGTTTTGGTTCAGTTCAATTTTTAAAAAAACGCGGTTCGGTTCACATACGGTAGTTATTTACTACTCACATAATAGCTGAGTAGTTAATTTACAGCAAATATTACAGTGACAGTGGATGACATGACTTTGACGTCTCATAAGTTACAACAATGACAACAAGTAAGTAATATAATTGCATTCTAAAATCTATATGCCAAGCTCTGTTTCGGTCGTGTTTTAAAACGTTCTTTATCTGCACATTTAATGAAAGTAAAGTTAGTTTCAGTCACTTTTAAATGGCAGATTACATGCAGTTTCTATCGGAAAACCGTCTGAACAGATGTCAAATTTTTGGATGGTTCGAACTGAATTTCGGTTTTCTGCACATCCCTAAGTACAACGAATACTAATTTTAGTAAACTGTGCATGCCCTGACAGCTGGTAATACTTTTGACATGGCCTTATTACCTCTGCCGAGTGACTGACACCTGGCCTTATTACCTCTGCCTGGTGAATGACACCTTTTCAGTCACTTGTGTTTATTACCACGTTTATGTTGGTTTGTTATGGGAAACGACTACAGCTATCGACAACAAATAACTCTGGCATCATGCTGTTAAATCCTGCAGCGCGGCGCGAGGCGAGATTTGCTATGCCTGCACTACTTGTTATACTAGATCAGTACCCGAGCTATAACTATCTGTTAACCCTTTATAGTGCAAAGGCACGTGCCACTTCCAACTAATATGAAGTTGGTACACTGGCCGTTGATGGGTGGACTGTTGCATTTGGTACAGCGAGGAGGGGCCTGCGCAGGCTGCGGCCCACCCAGTCCCCTCCTTGCTGTACCAAATGTAACAGCCCACCCATCAACGGCCACTGCACCAGTCACCGTATTGCTGTATGGTTGTCCATTGCTCGGCAGTCGCAATGTGCCCATTAAAGGGTTAACGCCTCAATACAAACTATCAGTGAACTGAGGCGACATAAGCAAGTGGCTGATAATATAGAACACGTTCCATTTGACACATGCTAGCAGAGAAACTGAACGCTGTGTGTAGATGTAAATACGACAAACACATATGTGCGGCTACACGTGAACAACAACAGCAGCTGCGGGAAAACAACGGAACACTGCACTATAGACACGAAGAGAAACATTAACACACCGACAGGAATGCTGCTGATAACAGTAACGAGAACTACACCAACATCTCAACAGTGCACTATACGCAATAAAAGACAGGAGTAAATAAGTCTACACAGATGTACACAAAATGAGCAATTCGTTATCAACAGTCGAACCTTGTACATACGCTGCACACACTGAATTGGTGCAGAGAACGGAGACAAAGAGGATTTAAATGGTACAGCAATTCAAAACCAACTCAGTGTCAGCATTTTAACTGCAAACTTGTAAACAGCAAACTGCGGTATATGAAAACATTTACGTTGAAATTCATTACAAAATTATCACATTTCACTGTCATCAAAAAGCCACAGGCAGCTATGGTAAAAAGCGATTAATTCTATTAAAAATGAAGGTTAGAAGCCAGATGTAGGCCTACTGGTACTACACAGGCTCCTACAATTAGCGTATTATTAAAATAGTACAGATCCACATACTTGTAACTCTCATGCCTATCACAGTTCTACTCAGAATCTAAACCAGTCAGTCAAGCAATCAATCAATCAATTACATATACAGTGCTAAATCATAAATGAATCAGGGGTGCCGAGTAATAATAATAACTGAATAATCAGGGTGACCACTCTCCAGACAATGTGAAATTCCTGACAATTCCCTGACGGTTCGTGGCACTCCTCCACGGCACTCGGCATGTTGAGTCATACTCACATCATGCCCGTACTAGTGTTACTGTCAGTGGTGGGGGTAGGAATGCAACAGTATACATGATCCGAAACCATGCACTTAACATTTAAGACACAATGGACTCCTACTAAATACCTGTATGGACACAAATATGCAGTTTGCAATAAACAGTTTTAGGCAACTTTTCCCTGACCAGATTTTTTCCATGACAATTCCCTGATTTTCAGTAAAATCCCTGACATTTCCCTGACAGCTGTCAATTTCCCTGACATTTCCAGATTTTCCAGACAAGTGGTCACCCTGAATAATAATGCCAACAGCATAATTACAAAATATGTTATATAACAAAAAATGTCAGCAAACTAAGACCGGTTTCTATTGATATATTACTGCTATTGAATATGTACAGAAATCAAAGACTATAAACGCTCACTCATAAACACGTACTACAACAGTCAAAGCACAATCCTAAACAGTTGATTTCTCTGAACTGCTCTGGGGACAACAAAAACACTTAAGGTATGTTCTGTTTACTACAAAGCAGCATTTTCTACAGTGATAAGATTACTTGTCACTCTGCTGCTGACAGGGATATACAAGAGAAGAGATGCTGACTGGAATGCATCAATATCTTGCATAAGTAATATGCAACTGCACTAAGCAAAATGTGGCGAATGAAACTGCAGAAACACTTCAGTGGTGGCAGGTTCATCGTCACACGGAATGTAAGTCAACACAACCAACAAACGCTGTCTTTCAGGCAAACATATTAAGCAACCAAGTATCGCACGTTCACATGTTCAGTTTCAGTCCAATACACAGCAGAAACAACAGACTTTGACAACGTGGCACAACTTCGTCAAGAGCACCTGCCTGTGAAAAAATCCAGCTTCATCAACACCAAAGTTTCCCGAGGGAGACCTCTGGCAGACACGAGCTCATCCATGGTCAGCACAGAGATACAGACACGAGCCCATCCATGGTCAGCACAGAGATACAGGCACGAGCCCATCCATGATCAGCACAGAGATACAGACACGAGCCCATCCATGGTCAGCACAGAGATACAGACACGAGCCCATCCATGGTCAGCACAGAGATACAGACACGAGCCCATCCATGGTCAGCACATAGATACAGGCCAGTTAAAAATGTTTGTGTACAGCAAGAAACGTAGTCAACGCTTTTGCTCTTACATACTTATTAAATAATAAAAGAGCCAGTAGTCACAGTCAGAAATATATGACACTATATACACAGCTGATAATCAATTAAACTGTGTGACAGTTATATAAATAAAAACGAGCTAAAGTCCAAGCAAAGGTATCACTGTGTATAATATATATACTAGATATGATCAATTATACGTGCACTGAGACGGAGCCATGACAGATAAAACACATTCATATCACTTAATAAATAAACAACACACACACACACAAAACACGACATAGTGTGTAGACTGAAGAAAGTTACCAGAAAAACAACTTTATTACAGACTGCGCAAGGTTTCAATGATGGCGACTAATGAAAAGATTAAATGCACAGACACAGCAACATTTATCAGATAAGCAGGCAGGTTTCAGGAAAAACAGAAGTATCAAACAGCAGATACTTGCATTAAGGAACGCTGCAGAGAAAATGAAACAAGATAAATAACAAGATCTGCAACTGTTTTATGGACTTAGCATCCAAAGCACTGTCATCGGCTGTACTGGAATAGTGTGGAGTGACAGAAGACTAATGCAAAGTGGTTGTCAGTGCAGACAAAAAATAGAAGTATAGTTCCAAACAAGCAGAGATAGAAGACAAGAGCACTGATGTGGCTACTTCCAACAATAATGACTCACTCGCATGTCACTCAAAACACACAGATCTACACTAGCAATAACTCCGACAACCATCCGTGTCAGTCAAGGCAGTGGCCCACCGTAACAAAATCCACCGAGAATGAAAGCTATTTTGTAGGGATGTGTGGCACAGTTTTTTTTCAGTTCAGTTCTTTGAAAAAACTCAGATTTGGTTTGGAACGAGATTGGTTTGGTTAAGTTCTAAAAAATGCGATTCGGTTCAGATATTATAGATATTTTTTGATTACTACTCATGTAATTGCTGAGTACGTAATTTATAGTGAATATTACTGCAACAGTGGATGACGACTTTGACGTCACTCACAACAATGACAAGTAACTAATGTTATTGCATTCTATTCTAAAATCTATACGCTAAACTCTTTTTCGGTCGTGTTTTAAAACATTCTTTATCTGCACATTTAATGCAAGTATAGTTACTTTTATTCACTTTTTGTCAGAATGGCGGACTGCATGCAGTTTCTATTGGAAAACTGTCTGAATAGATGTCAAAATTTTGGACGGTTCGGTTTTTTTAAACCGAATCCGAACCAAATTTCGGTTTTCTGCACATCCCGACTATTTTGGTACTGATAAGACTATCAACTTCCATTCTCATGGGATAACTCTGGGTTTCGATTAGGGTAACGAGGTTAGGGTTGCGGTAAGTGTCAGGGTTTGACTGGTTCTCTTCAGATTTTGTTCTGACGGAATACCATACTGCTCAATGAACTGAACAAGTCACAGCAACTCCTACACAAAGTCTAGAATATGGTTGGCACACAAAATCTACAAGAATCAGTTGAACTGCGTTGAAGATGAACACAGAATCCCGACGGACGGCAACACAATACCACAGTAGACGTCGCTTTAAGGCGTCACCCTGATACACTGTAACAACTGCTGCACAGGTCTAGCTTGTGAGATAACAATTCAAGCATGTCTATAAGGTCTCCCATCCACGCACACATTATAAACAAGATGCTGATATGTACAACTGCAGAAGTCTAAAATAACACTGCTCTCCGAGATAACACGCTTCTCTGAGCAACAAATTCCAACAACAGCTCACAAATGGACTGTTCAAGTAGATTCTGCCCAAGTATGTCGCATAACTCGTGATGATCACTGTCCAGTGATCATTTACAAACCTTCATACATTCATACTTGCTTACTTACTTGTTAGAACATGGCATAATGCATTGTCGGTGTATGTTCCAATGCAGCTAAGCACATAAGAAAAACAGTCTCTTGCCGATGTAGTCAATGTCTTAATGCCGTCACTCACAACTATAATATAACTACAGCTGTTACAATGAAAACCGTTCAAACTTTCTGCACAAAGAAATAATTAACCACAGTCGGTTGCTGGCAACATTATAAACATACTTTCTGACAAAAGTAACATGCTATAACGTTTGAACTAGCCAGTTACGTTCCACTGAACACAAGCAAGACTTCACTATTCTTACAACAGAAAAACGTGACAAATACGCTCGTCTCCGAACTGACCTATAATGTGTCAAGTGGGACGTTAAACTCTACTATACCATACCATACCATGACAAATACGCATATAAACTATTGAAATTACAGAACAGATTTTGGCAGCAAAAACAATATCAGTGACAGATTTCTAACATTATCTCAATAGAAGGATCTGCCTGTAGATAACGTAGTTAAATTCATTGACTTCATTAGTGCTGCAGTTGCTGAAGACTCCAGCCAGTTGGGTGCATCATCTTCCAATCTGTTGACTGACTGCAGACTGTCTTCAAATCTTGTTAATGAACACATACTATGTAGTTCACGCGTGCTGTGGTCAAAAACAGACAACGACCCACTTTATCGACTCATGCCCAGACTTCAGATGTGTTGACTTCATGGTGGATTACAATGACTCTATGAAGCAGATTAGTGCAATATTCTCTGACGAAATACAGTGGCGACATCAGCACCCGCAAAATGAACTGACAGCTGATCTGGCAACACCTAAACCTGTCAGGAAGCAGTTTAGCAGAGACCCTGTGTGATGAGGCAGGTCGAAACATGGCTGAGGATAGTAGGGTTAGTTACAACAGTGTGTTTGATCACAGAAGCCAAGAGCTAGTCTTCTCTGCATTGTGTAGTTATATTAACAGGTGTCACGACTGACCATACTGGAAGTCGAGATGCAGGCCGTGCAGACTGGTGGTCAATTATCAATGTAGTTAAATGTTTCTTTTACGTCACCAATGCCTCTTGCTCGCATAGGTCGTCAACGAGCAGGTAGAAATAGTGCTAGTGAAACAGCTTGGACTAAGCAGCTGCTTTGATTCACCACAACTTGGGGAGGTTTACATTGACAAAGCCTGGGTCGTGACGTGTCTCCCAATACTTGCCGTTGTAGACATACGTCTCTCTGTTGTCCACTTCTTCCAACCTGCTCACAGTTCACCCATTCAACAATAACATCCACATTCATCTCCACATTCAAACACAAGAAGCTCAGCTATCGCAGAGAGGCCATCTAATGCTTTTGTCTCTCTGTACTTAGCTTCAACAGTACAATACCTCAAGCACAGTCTTTTACTACTAGTTACCCTGGCTTCAGATTTACTGACGCATACAATTAAATTCTGTTCTGTTCTCTTCAACACAGCTGTCGATGCATGCTGTGATAAACAAGATTCACTGATGTGTGGCAGTCTGCGCGATAAACGTATGTCCATGCTGAGTGCTATAAATTACTTCACTGTTGAAACTGTTAATCACACTCCAGCAGTCCAAGAGCGGCTCCCCATTGGAATATTGCTATAACGTTTGGTACAGAAAAACGAGCGTGGTGTGACTAGCTGGTGGTGAAAAAATTTTGAGGATATGATTACTCGCTTTAACAGAATACACAAATGTCACAAACAGTCGGATGGACAGACGGGCAGACACCGTATGACGGCATAAGGCAAGCTTATGCACAGCATTGTGCGGCAAAAATGCTCTGACGCTGCTACTTGTTCATCAAACAAATCATGTTTAAGCAATCCCAAGATTTTCCTAGGAAGTCCTGGGGCCACTCAGCATGACGTGTGGTGATGACATAGCATTGGCTGGTTAAATAAAGACCTAAAGATCATCATCATTGACGTCATCAACAGCAGCAGCAGCAGCAACAGATGCAGCAGCATCAGTGATTCATCAGTTACTCAACATTACTGCTTGTGCTGCCGCACAACTACTAGTATTACTAATGCCACTTTCCGTTTTTCTTTGTTGGCATTCTTGTTCACAGTCACTCCAGCAATACAGCAGAGAACAATTCTGATAATATTCCCTCTTATCCGCCAGACAACCATCATGGCTCAGGTGTTGTCTACTGCAGGGGAGACGGTCCCTTAACTGTTTTCCAATGACAAAGATATGAATAATAATAATAAAAAAATTAGTCCCGTGCGGGACTGACGGTCGACTTCTCTTGAATGCATAGGCGTAGGAGGCGGGGAGGAGGTGAGGCTACAATTTGGGACCGCCTTTTACAGGTATGCCATTTTGCGTGTTCATCCGTTTATTTTAGTTTATATTTCATTAATTTTTTGTTTGATTCTGTGTGTTAGATTAAGCTGGCTCCTGTCAGCTTTTGTCTGCACGGTAAATACACA
>Ga0209339_1001495_pt1 | contig 10127 bp, 11 predicted proteins | sample OlaalgELextract3_FD_187376 | JGI IMG/M metagenome (GOLD analysis project Ga0209339, IMG submission 187376) | Olavius algarvensis symbiont microbial communities from Tuscany, Italy - Type A ELBA extract 3 (SPAdes) (version 2) | ecosystem: Host-associated > Annelida > Digestive system >...
TCAGTTCTTCCCAACGATGCCGGCGAGCTGCATCGAGTGACTCGATGAGATGGTCAGCTATGTCTGGGTCACCAGACTCCTCGTACTGCTTCAGTAAATCTTGGCACTCCTCATCCAAACACGGAGTATACGTTGGGCGGAAGCCTCGTGGAATGGAATGGCGGGCTGCTTTATGCATAGCACCACAGAAACGCTGGTTTGATTCCTCAACGCTGATGTTGTTGACAGGAATCAGCGGAATGGAACGTTCTGTGGCGAGAGTATAGCTTGCCCAGTCAGCTTTCCTGAAGTTCCATCTTCTGCGTTGGACTCCTCGGATAATGGGAAGTTGGAGGCCGATGTGAATAACTGAAGGTCAATGCTGTCTGTGGGGGAAGTCACCAAGAACCACAGAGGAGGCAGGCTGTGAGCGAACGACTGTTGCTGAGATCCAGCACAAGTCTGGCGAGTACTCACGTTGCCACCTTGCAGAGTGGAACATGCCACGTTGCTTGGCGTCGTGCAACAACAGATAGTCGCTGTTCAGTGCCCACTCTTGCAGGGACTCCCCGTTCAGATCAGCCTCCTGATATCCCCAGTCCGAATGATGGCTGTTAAAGTCTCCAATCAAGACTGGAGGATCAGGAAGGACTGGTGGCAGATTTGTGTTGTTCCAGTGTTCAGTTGGTGGTTTGTAGATGTTGGCAATGTGATATCCGCCCACACGAATGACATCGCAGCACAGAGACGACGACACACGTGCAGCATCAGAGACGTCACTGCGAACATACGTCGGCATGCATATGTTTGGCATGCAGTGTGTAGCTGATGATGTCGAAACCTGAGATTGTGAGGCGGTCGGACTTGTCATCATTGACGTGTGTCTCCTGAAGACAAATGACGTCAATGTGATGGATCTCTGCCAGTGACTGTCTGATGTGACGTTTTGCGGATGACAACCCCTCGACGTTGAGCTGCATGATGCACAGAGGCCTACGGCTTGAAAGCCCAGGTCGGCGTTATCGGAGAATTCTTCCTGGCTTTGTGACAGGGATCCATAAGGAATAAGGATTCGGTCCGCAGGTGGAATCTTTGGTTTCCCTCGGCTGGTGTATTAGCCGAGGTACTCGCGGGGAGGGTGACGGGGACGCAGATTATCTTCCCCATCATTTTCAACGATTTGTGTGATATAATTGGTCCAATTAGTCCGCCATCAGATGGGTATAGGTACATACTCACTACGTAATGTGATGTAATGTAAGTTTGACAATTTATAGGGTGCAGTAAGCGGAACGAACTGCTTCTAGAGCGCCTAACATAGTCAATGTACACATAGTCACAAGCTCTACAGGCTAGAAAAAGACAGTAAAAAGAGGTAGGATTTCAGATGTTTCTTAAAGTGTCGAATGATGGTGTAGATGTTTGAATGTCAGATGGTAGGCTGTTCCACGCTCGTGGACCGGCCACAGCGAACGCACGGTCACCGATGGTTGAACGGCGAGTTGAAGGCATGACAAGATCAGCAGATGACACCGAGCGCAGGTGACAACGAGCAGTACTGGCGACAGGCACTTCCAGCTCTGTCAAATATCGCGGCGCCGCTCCAGTAAGGCAACGGTGCATGAGCACGCACAGCTTGAACTTCACACGCTCAGGCACTCATAGCCAGTGAAGGTCCATCAGCAGTGGTGTTACGTGGTTGTACTTGCAAGCGTCTGCTGACAGGCGGGCAGCCGTATTGACGACCGACTGCACACGGTCAAATTCACGAAGTGGTAGACCTGCCAAGACAACGTTACAATAGTCCACCTTTGACATGAGGAATGAGGAGACAAAGGTCGTCAGTGCTGTATGAGATAGCAAACAACGGATGCTACGAAGTTGACGCAAAATGCCGTAACACGAACAGACCAGCTGCGTGACATGTTTGTGCATTGACATGTCGCTGTCCAAGTACACGCCGAGGTCACAGACTGATTCACGCGAGGCAACTGAAGTTGACTGAATGGTCAATTGGTCGACTGGCAGCTGATGACGACGGCGTGGTGGTACACACCGCATGAATTCCGTCTTTCTGGCGTTCAGCTGAAGTCAATTTGAACACATCCATCGAGCTACATCCTCAACGCAGATGCCAAAGTCACCGCAGAGTGATGCAGAGTTGTCTGGATGACATGACAGCAGCCGTAAATCTGCCTGTCATCAGCGTACTGATGCACATTGAGACCATGCAGCTGTACCAGGCGCACTACGTCGGCTGTGTTAAGCACGAACAATATCGGGACCGAGTACGATGCCCTGCGGCACACTGAACTGAGTAGTCATCGTCGCTGACTCTACGCCACGATGTGTCACTCCATGACTTCATCGTTCATCATAGTTCATTAAATCAGCTGGGCTGACATCATACACCAATCTGTCTCTCTCTTGGAGTCTTGCCTCAGCACCAACACGTCCCACCGGTACACAATATATGGCATAACACATACAAAATAGCAAAACATTAGTACAGAATGTCACAACAAATATTTACAACAACTATATACACACAACAGATATCTGGGTAGACTCTCTTTACCCAGGTAAACTTTCTTCTGTGGCAGAATCGAGCCTTGATAGGCAATCTGCCACCACATTTTTTCGACCCTCCTTGTATTTAAATGTGACGTTGTACGACTACGGAGATAACAACCATCTCATTAATTTTGCACTCTTTGTGCTAGATTCTGTCATATACACGTGAGTTGGTTGTGATCACTATATATTACCGTGGTGGACTGGTGGGTTGCCCAAAAATCCAGTTTCTGAATTTTTGTAAAGCCATTTGGGCCTTACACACATCTTATTTTGCTCCCACACTGTACTGGCCCACAAAACATCTCGTTGGGGTCCCCCTCTAATTCTCTGAGGGTGCACAGAGCTCAACCTGAACAACTCTTGAAGACGAGCCTCTATCAATGTTTTCAAATCTTCTAACATATAGTTGACCTTTAGCCTCGGAGGCTTACAATCAGCAGAGTTATCAAACTCATGTTGGTCAACGGTGACAAATCCGGGTTTTTCAGAAAAATTTTCTAAATAATTATCCAACAGAGCCAAAAATCTGGTCCTCTGTTCTACCGACAGATGTTACAGTGTCTTTAAGTCAATTCTTTGACTCGGCAACAATTCTGGCTGTCAAAATTGATCAGTGTGCATGGCATCTACTGATCCAACACTATGGTCTTCATTATAAATCACAGCACAGTGATTTATTTTAGTTTGGTCATGGCCTGTTGTAAACTTGTCACACATGACCTCATTGACTTGTTTGTGATATTTTCTGATGCTGACGAGCTCCAAATTTTTGCGGCCCTGAAAATCTACTGGGACCTTACTGCCAGTGACCTTATCCTTTTTGATAGGCATGACTGACACTTTATCACAAACTGCCACCCTTTTCTTTTTCTGACATTGATGGCAGGACTCACATGCCTTCTGCACATCTGATGCAATGGTCGGCCAAGTAAAAGACAATTTAATTCTTTCTTTAGTCTTTTTGGCCCCTAAATGACCTGCATAAATTTCATGAGCCAATCTCATGACCTCTTGTCTACGATTAACTGGTAGCACCAGTTGTTCATAGTTCTGGCCTAGATACTTATAATTACGATACAAGACTCTGTCTCGTATATAATATCCAGCTCTTTGTCGATCAGCTAAAGCTCAACAGTTAATCAGTGACCTGTCTGACTTTTGATCTCGTCTTAATATCTCTGCAGATGCTTTTCGTGGATCAGACATACTTTCGTTTTTACTTTCATCATTGTCACATTTATCATTTGTGACCTCATTCTCATCAACATCATCATCATCATTATCATCATGAACAACATTCATCATTTCATTTGCAGCAAAACTTTCGTCCATAAGTTTTTGATTTAACCTATCGACTATATCAGAGCCAAGAATGAGAGCATAGTTAAGTTTTTCAACCACAGCACAAGTAATGTTGACAAATCTCTTGCCAGTGGTCAACCTCACCCGGGTTTTAACATCCGCAGGCACCAGATGACCATATAGCCCCTTCAGTTTGACTTGACCAAAAACAGGCAAGTCCAGTGATCTGACTGTGTCAGCTCGCACAGCACACAGTTGACATCCACTGTCATTTAAAGCTATAATAGTGTCTGATAGACCCTCAACATCTACCTCAATATATTTCAAACAAGACCATCCGTCTTGTAGAGTCTCATGAGATGGTAGTTCAGTATCACTCTGACTACTCATTAATCCATCATCACATGATGGCTTCACATGGTCTTGGCTATTACGAATCCACATGGTTTCTTTGGCCAACTGCATATGGTTGACTGCAGAATCACACTTAGGAATTATTGCATTAGCTGCACTGGATTCACAGCTACTCTCATATTGCAAACCAGTACCACTCACTGGGTTACGATTACTACAGGTGGCAGCACCTACTGAACGGTTACGTGTCACACGTGTATCATCATTTAATTGTTTTGGTGGATCAGCCTTTTGCTTGGTCCTACAGAAATTCACCTGAGATTTGGAAACAGGCTACGGTGTAAAGCCGCGACAACTGCTTCTCTGACGACACTCTGGTGCTAAATGTGCCGGTGAGTTACACAAGTAACACAGTCTCGGTACAGGTCTTGGTGCAGGAACTGGCCTTTGACTTTGTCAGTATATAAAATGCCAGACCTAGTACTAATTCTCTCAGGCATAACATTTCCAGGCTGGGTTTCACTTTTCCCATTACCTGGTTTAATTCCTGTTTTTGCCTGTGGTACAGGAACAAAAACGAGATGTACAAGAACTCTCCGGTAGATTCGCCAAGTACGAATCCAGAGGCTCAGCTAACCCCTGTCGGCAAATCCAACCTTCTTTGTGATTAGCCTCAAGTGACAACACATAAGGAGACAAAGCTGGGCTCAAACAGCTTTTTACTCTATCATACACCATCAGGTCAGTGAGTTTGTCATAACTTTGACCGATTTTTCTTGACTCTAGATAGTATTCAAACAACGACATTAGTCGGGTTGAAAACTGAGTATATGTCTCGCTCTTGTCCTGAATTAAAGAATTACACTTCTCCAGATATACTGCTGGAGACAAATGTAATTCTTTCAATAAAATTTTTTTAATGTTTTCATATTTTGCAGAGTGAGTCGGGTCGCACTTACTCATTAAAAGCTTTGTGCGGTCCGAAAGGCAAGGCCGAATCAAAATAGCCTGCAGATCAGCAGGAACTGATAACTGCTGGAACAGTTTGTCAATACTGACAAACCACGATACCACATCAATGCCCTCACTAGGCATCTTAGTAATCGTATTCCTCAGGGCATCACCCCAAGTATTGATTTTCACCACTGTACTATCCTTATAAGCTCTCTCCTCTCTCCATTTTCTCTCCTAGAACTCTCTCTGCCTAAGCTGCTCTTCCCACTGCTGCTCACGCTGCAACCTCTGTTCTTCTCGCTGCAGTTTTTGATCCTCTAGCCTTTTCTCCTCTAATTCTCGCTGCTGCTGTAATTGCATTCTCATTTGTTCCTGTTGCTGCTCTCTCTGCAACCTCTGCTCTTCCCGTTGCAATCGTTGCTCTTCTAATTTCCTCTCTTCAAGCAAAATCTTTCTTTTCTCCATTGCTATACGCCTCTCCTCAACCGACATCTCACCACCGGCAGTATGTTGCACACCGGCCTTACTCTCAGCAAACTCAGCCTCCTCTTCACTATCACCAACACCATCTTCATCTTCATCTTGTTCCTCCTTAGCAGGAACATATGCCGTCTCAGCCAGTAACACCTTGGCATAATACTCAAGTAGGGTAGCCCGGTCAAATGTAGATATATCTACTTCACGGTATCCAGCCTGCACTAGCTTTTGCCGCAATCGGGCTTCACTCATTTTAACAACTTTTTGCCTAACCTCTGGGCTTAGCTGTTCCATACTGAATTCAATACGTATGGGGAAGATTTACAAAAATTCCCACTACTACGATATTGACGACACGCACATTTTACGGAATTTAAAATAAAAACTGCAAAATCACGCCCACTCTGCAATGATCTCACTAGATCAAACCTATCCTATAGTCTACAAAGAGTACTAATAGGATAAAACAGATCAAGTATCTAAATCTGTTCTAATCTTTTACTCTCATTGATAAGAGTTTAACACCCTACCTGTGGGTCTGTGATCCACAGGTCTGTGATCTATTATCTACAGGTCTGTGATCTATTATCACAGACCTGTGGTAACTACAGATCTCACAAGATCTTACACACAGAGAACTTCTGAGTATAGTAGTTCTCAAATCGTGAGACAGAATTCTCACAGATCAGTATAGAACTAGTCTATGTCTGATCACACCTAATCAAATTTAGGTTACACAGTAGTTAATCAAATCACATCAAATAACTCAAGGCTGAATTCAAATAAATTTGAATCAACCAAGAATTTAGCCAAAAGCTACTCAGATTAGCCAAAATCAATATGCAAAACTATCAAAATACAACAAAATGACAGTACACCCGAATCCTCCAGAAGATGATGATAATAAATATCTTCCACAATATATTTATCAATTCTGTTGATAACTTGGCTGATCAATCACCACGTACCCACACGAAATTTTATTAGATGAAATGCTCAACACAAACACAAATAAACACAGTTACAGTTAGTCAAAGTCACCAAATGACTCATATCTCAATTCTACAAATAAATTTTGCTCAAATTCTACTCAATTTTATCATATCCTGCTCAAATTTTATTCAATCCTGCTCGCAGCGCCATTAACTGTAACAACTATGATGGAGGGAATATGATGATATCTATTATTATGATGTTTCAATGTTTCGAACTCCAAAATTTCAAAAAGAAATTTATATTCTAAGTGAAACGTTCAAATGACATAAGAAAGAAATAACTAACAATCAACACAAAATCAACAATATGTAGAAACTGAGCAACATCCCTAAAACTAGGTAAGATAGTCCAAACTTTCAGTAATGTTCTTTCACAAATACTATTACAGAGAACTAATGAGAACGTCTAATTTTCTCCATACACACAGTCTATCACAACAGGATCAGAACAGACTATCACAACGATCCTACAGTTTCTTATATTTAATAAAAAAAACTGCAAAACAACAGATTTGACCTATGCAAATCTTTATACAGCCGAGTAATGAATACTCATACAAATCACTCTGCTGGCCTAATGTAACCAGCCAGAGCCAAACTTCACCTACATTGAAGAAAATCAGTAATTCCCTTCTCTAAGGTGAATTACTTTTCCAACTACTGATTCACAGACACTATGAATCTACACAGACTGTCCGGCTAAAATTAATCACCAAAAACACGTTCACCGACAGTGAACTGGTGAGAAATATCAAACATACCGCTCTATCACGTTCCCACAACAGAAAGAGAAAGATCCGATCGCACGATCTTCACTTATATACTAACAAAACTCCTAGAACATTCCACACCTTGCTAGACTCACAAGCTACCCTGTCCTTGGCCTAGATCTTCGATCATCCGGACAATTCGTTACCGGACATAATATCTAAAAATAGATCAGGAACCGAAACTACAAATTCAACAATGCAACACAATAAGTAAGTAAGTCAAGTCTTGTCTTTGCGAACGTGACAGCCAGTGAAAAACTTTTTAACTTGGTGAACTAAGAATTGAATAAGATCTCTCTGTGCCAAAAATAATCAGTGAACGTTGTGAATTGGTGAAGTTATGCCATAATAATCGGTACGGTCCAGTTTTTTGAAACACAGTGTAGATGCGGGCTGAAAACAGCCAACAAGAATCATTATCATTATCATTATTATTATACATGCATTGATAACATGCACAAATTCAGTAATGATACTGAACCGGAGGCGCATAGAACAAATTGTTCCACTGCAAATGTGACTGCTCTGAAAGCACACATATGACTATGAACTTCTGCATTATACCACGTGTCCAGAAAAAAGAACCCCTCATATTTTTTTGCTACATCTTGAGTATTAGTGTTTGAATTTACATGATTTTTGACAGAAATCTTCCTCGATTGTGCTTTAATAAAAGATCATTCAAGTTGCTGTAGAGAGACGATTGAACAAACAATGTGCTATTGACTTTGATGAAGTCTGATTGACAGGCTGCTAATGCATCAGTGAATGAATAAACTGACTGAAAGACTATAGGCTTACTACACAGCTTAGAAACTGTGCTGAAACATTAGCTAACCAGCACAAAATGTAACTATTATTACTTGCCAGTGCCTATTGTTATTATTATGCACAAAACAATGGCAATGGAAGCAGCAGAAATGAGCAAACATTAGTCGGACAATATCCCCTTGCAAATAAAAAAAACAGTTATTTGGCTGCCGACAGCAAAACCGGTTCCACCTAGTTTGGAACATGTTTTCGTGAGCCCAACTACGTGGAGTGATATGAATTTGTTTACATATTGCTGAGGCAACGTAAATACAACACTGCGATTTGTGACGAGGTAATGATGTCACATGTCAACAAACACATTCACTGGATGACAGATTTAAATAGTTTGTGCTAATTGGACAGAGACATTCATTTATTTTGACTCCATTATATAATCGATTACTTTCGATGAAAGTGGTCTTTGACAGTGAGAGTTCGACGTGTGCTGGTCAATAGTGGGACGCGGCTTTTGAGTCGTAATTATCAGAGAAAGAGTTCGTCATTACTGGCCGAGTCTTCCAATACGCGTGAAGCGATATAGTTTCTGTTTCATTTCACATCGAAATGATTCGTTTTCAGAAAGACCGCTGTGCTATTCCTGATGTGGTATAGTATGGTTTAACATCCCAATCGACACATTATAGGTCATTTCGGGGACAATTTTATGGGTCACATGTAGGGTTCTAATCGATAAGGCAATATCACGACATCGCTCGTACATTTTGTTTCCTACAATATCGATATCGCGGACATCGTGGAACCAATTAGCATTCCACGGCCGGTGTAACTTAAAAAAGATACCAAACGCCCTCATGTTGTCCAGAAGGTTAGCTGCTATCAGTGTTCATCTCTAGTGATGTTTGGCTTGGCCACACTTAGTCTGAGCAGTTGTCTGACATAACCCTCCCTCCCCTCTTCCTCCTCTCTGTGCCCCTCTTACAGTGGTCACTGTTAATTCTCTGATGGTGTAGGTAACATGAGACACCCGTAGACACAGGAGACAAAGCCATGTGTTTTCAATTACTGCTGTCTGAGCAAAGCTGTTGAGACAGACCAGCAATCACCATGTTTCATGCTGCATTTGTGTCAACCAGCAGTCAGTCTCGTGCTGCATGTTTTAACATTTAATGCCGGTGTTGTTAAACAGCGGTTATATAGCTGCAGGATGGTAACATAGACAGTGCACGTCCTGCAAACATATATCCACTGTTTAATGCCATGCAGGCAACGTTGCGATATAGCCCAGTACGATATCGCGACATGATTATTTCCTACGATTCGATCCCTAATCACATGACCCTACCAACAGCATCATAGCACTGAAGGACAACCAGGTCAAGGGCCAATCCCACAAGGCTCAGGTCACTGAGAAGGATGTAAGCAAAAAAAATTTAATACCTATATAGCACCATGAAGACCGAAGACACAGATGCGCTTGGAAGAAACAGAGCTAAACCAAGCAAAATCAAAACCCGATACAGTCGACTGACCTGTAAGAACTGCTCGTATCTTTGTGCACCATTATAATAGTACACAATATAGTGTGCTAAAGCACACAGAGACAGTTTTCTTAATATTCCCATTCCTCCTATTCTTGATGTAGATGTTGATTGATGTGAATGTTGACTGATGATTAAGGATCAATCTGCTGCAGTGACATATTCACAAATCTGCCACCAGTCCTTCCTCATCCTGCAGTCCTGGTTAGAGACTTTAACAGCCATCATCCAGACTGGGGATATCAGGAGGCTGATCTGAACGGGGAGTCCCTGCAAGAGTTGGCATTGAACAATGACTATCTGTTGTTGCACGACGCCAAGCAACGTGGCACGTTCCACTCTGCAAGGTGGCAACGTGACTACTCACCAGACTTGTGCTGGATCTCAACGACAGTCGGTCACTCACA
>Ga0209339_1001496_pt1 | contig 10124 bp, 7 predicted proteins | sample OlaalgELextract3_FD_187376 | JGI IMG/M metagenome (GOLD analysis project Ga0209339, IMG submission 187376) | Olavius algarvensis symbiont microbial communities from Tuscany, Italy - Type A ELBA extract 3 (SPAdes) (version 2) | ecosystem: Host-associated > Annelida > Digestive system >...
GGGAGTCGCATATGTGACCTGGGGTACCCCTGTGCAAAGTTTCGTCTTCCTAGGCCTTTTGGTTTTCGAGTTAGAGCCGATGTACGCGACATCAGACAGACAGACGGACGGACAGACGGACGACGGACGCCGATGACCGCCTAATGCCCCCGCCTCCCCTACGGGGGCGGGGGCATAATAAGGCCGAACAAGAATCTCAGCTGCAGCAGAAAAAATGCGCGATGCTCCATTTTATTTATAAATGTCGTCAAGCATAAAAGCCACAAAATTGCCAAACACCAGGTGTTATGTACTAAAAGTTTAAACCCAAATACAAACAATCTCTGCAAAAGCGTCGGGTGTGAAAAGCTTAATATAATATCGATTAAACTTACGTAACTGCGCAGATATATCAAACGGATTTTGTATTCACTTTGTAAGTTTTGTTTCGTTGTGTTATTTTGTGCTGTCGACATAGCAATATGGCGGTCAGGACACGTGACCTATGTGAGTAGGCCATGACGTCACACAGTGGCCGATGAACGGCAATTGATTATATTGTTGTTCGTGCCTATCCTTCGTTTACATCACTCATTGGACAGCCTTCCCGTTAACACAGCACTTCTGTAAGCCTATATTTCCTATGTCCAAGTTCGTTGAAAAGATTACAAGTAGTGTGCCCGAACGTAATTTAACAGCGAAGGGGCACTAGGTTTTAGTCTGTGTCTGTCTGTCTGTCTGTCTGTCTGTCCGTCCGTCCGTCCATCCGTCCGTCGAGTGCCTGAACGGAAAGTCGCTGATAATCACCACCACCACCACCATCATCATCATCATAAATCATTGTTACAGTCAGTCTAGTTTGATTATAGCTAAAGTCTCATGTGCTTAGCGGCCGTTATTATACTTGGTTGTAGAAGACACTGATATGTTTTTCATCGTCTGCTATGCACTTCTTCTTGTATGCGTGCCATTAACCATTACAGTACTGGTCAGCCACGAAACAGCGTCCTCATCCGCAGAGTGTAGCCGAGATAAGCCGCCATTCAGTTTTGTCAGATGACATGATTCGACAATGTGGAACATCGTCTGGGTCTCGCCACAAGGACACAGATCAGTGTCTGTAAGTCGCCATTTCCTTCTGCAGGCACCGCAGTGTCCCTGTTCCGTGCGAGAACGGTTCATGCCATGCACTAATGACATGAGTTTAACAGGCTACATGTATACACGTAGCCTGTTAAACTCAGTTTGTTTTGTGAGACACGTGTATAGCGTGAATTCACTGTTCTGGACAATATCACTATGATGTGTAGTTGACAGTTCGCTAGTTGACATAGCTGATGTCGCAAATGACATAACTGGTCTACAGTGTGTTTTATCTATGCACAGATAAATGATGGTTGCGGATACGACGTCTGACGTCATCTGTGTGTAAGAATGGTCGAGCAGCAACAAGCTGCAGAAGCAGCGGACTGCAGCGATGACCAAGTCCGCTGGGATGCGCATGGAACAGTGTGGAGCTAGGCGTACAGCCAGATAGATTGATGGGAAGATTGCCAACATCGGACTTGGATGCTGGCTGCAGTGATAGCTACTCTGTCTTGAGCAGCCCTATCGGCGAGGCGATGCGATGCGAGGCGCTGGCCTTGTTGCATCGCTTCAATTACGTCCAGTTTGGCGCGCTGTCTAACAGTATATCATTGACGTCAGCCGCACTGCTGCGCTGCAGGTCTTTTGTTCTCTTGTCTTGATTCATTTCCCGGCGCAAAACGAACACGTTTTGAGCGACGGAACTGAACCAGCAATCAAAACAACACCTTAGCTTAACTAGTCTTCGATAGTTTCAGACTTCTAGACGTAGGGTCAGCTGCTGAAACAGAAAATGAGACCGGAATATTCTGATTTCTGTCCTACAGAAATCGGTAGACTGACATAATGTGTATTATTTTTGTACTTTTTATGTTATTATTAGTCCACTGAGCATGCGCCGTCACCGCACGCCAAGTTCATTCTCATTTCGCACACGTCTGCCAGTCCGTTGAGTGGTGACAGAGTGAAAGAATAGAAAAAGTGGAATAGACAGTTAGAGAAAGTACAAATTTGACTCAGAGATTCCAATGGTAAGTGTAATAAATCATGCCATTTCAAGGTCGCGAGGTTCAAGGTCAAGGTCACAAGATCTAACAACGCTTAGACATGAAATGCGCCACAATATGACGAACCATTGACCGCAACATCTTCAGACTTGGTCAAGTTATGTCGAACTTGTGTCAGATACTCAACAACGGAAGGTTGCATGAATTCAAATTATCTGTAAGCTTACACACTTTCCCCTCAGCATGCACGTGTGCCTTGCGCTACTACATGTATTTCTAGGTCAAGAAGCGAACGTTACTACGTTACGTTCGCCTTGTCGTCGCAAATCCGTCTGCTCTACTGTCGTCTGTCTGTCTGTGACGTTGGGCACCCTACGTAAAGGGTAGAACTTTTTGACAGTATTTTGCACCATAGCTTAGCGAGTCGAGCAATTTTTGGAAAGAAATTCAAAGATCTTCTGGTGACTGTGCAAGTTATATACATGTAGAATGCGACCTATCGAACGGTACCATTTCGAATGACCTTGAACGATCTTGAGTGACTTAGCAAAAATGTTAGTTCATGAACCGAACGGTAACTTGCCTACGCTCAATAATCCTCGTACGGTAGATCACTTTTATCGTATGTATGTGCTTCCGGTAACCACGCCCGCGAAAACAACCAACAAAGCAATACATTTTATTTCTGTAGCGTCAATTGTCGCTACTGTCCAACTTCAGTTTAGCGGCTGTAATGACGCGTCAGCTTTCATTTGACTATCTCTATAGCACTCTAGTCTCTAGGCCTTCTAATAAAAATTTTAGTTAGCACTTGTTTTTCCATAGAACTGCCATAGATATTTATCAGCAAGAAACTCATAAGTAAGTAAGTAAGTAAGAGTATTTGTAAGGCGCAATAATCGAAAACGTTACGAAGCACCGAATAGGCACGATGCTCGATGAGATAGGAGAACGTTTTGGGGGAAATGGCTAAAAGTTTCACCACCATGTCGTGGTTCAGGCGGTAATTGGAATTTCCGCGTAATGTTCGTCTATCTCATCTGCTGATGAGTTTCTTTTACCGTAAACAATAGCCCGACCACCCACGACGCTAATATATGCTCATGAGGCTGCAGTGGCGGCTGCTACACAATTCCGTGTTTGACACTATGACACTATGAAACGCTCCACGTTTCATAGTTTCAAATTATCCACTCTAAACTATCGTGTCGACCATCGAACTGTCGACCATTATGTTTGCCACGTGATAAATAAGTAAGCAAGAAAATTACACTAAATTTGAAGAAGTTATTAAACTCCGTGGAATCAGGTTGTGACCGATTTACTGCAGAAAGGCGAGGCGACGCGACAGCCTGTCATGACGACCATCTTTAAGGTCGAGTCTATTGTGTACGTGTACATGTATATAGTGAATATGGAACGGACGTTGTTGAGCCACAGTTGCGTGCAGTACGGTACGCTCACGTGGGAAATCATCGTCCTGTGTGGTCCATGTGTCTGTGTGTGTGTGTGTGTTATATCGGCAACTGGAACATCTCGCCCTAGCAGCCAGACGATCTGTCAATGACATATTCTCATATTCATCTTTCTACATTCCTATATATTCACGTTCGCCGGTCTGTCTGTAATACATTTGTTATGCGGCCCCGTCCCTCTACGAGACGCGTTACACATTGCATCACGTCCGTCTTGTCGCCTGTCTGCCATTGACTCAACAACGAAAATCCATAGAAAGCCCAAAATTAATGAAAATTTGGCCGTTTTCACGAGAACCCGATGAAGCGGATTGTAGATCAGCAAACGATCAAAAATGGACTCGGAAAATTGGCGATTATCGACTGACCGACAGCTACTGTATGTGACCGGCAGTTTGCCAGCATGTGATTTAGACGTTGTCTGTGACCGTGAGACAGTGGACCAGTCAGCACCGCCGTAGACTGTATCGTCACTCACCACCTAGCATTGACCACTAACCTGCACGGATCTCAGCTTGTTCAGTGTATCGTTGCAGCTTTGAGCCAATTACAAACATAGGTGTCGTATATATTAATATTCATGATTCTGACGGCGACGTCGACAAGCGACTGTTACAACCGTCGCGGCGATTGTTGCAGAAACAGCTTCAGCGGCGATAGTACCAATAGACGCTATTATGCTGTATGACGCACGGACGTGTTAGAGACGTGCTACCCACAATGCACCGCGTCTGTATTATTGTTAGCACGTCTGTTCTGCGCAGCTGCAGCGCGTGCGCAGAATGCGTCGTCACGAATGTCGTTGACTGTCATCGCGTAAGTGAAATCAGGTCACGTGACTGAACGGGCTGATCAGAAATGTATAAGAAACGCGCCCACATGCTCGAGGCACATCAGTCCTGCTAGCCTGGTCGATCGACGCCGTCATCGACTGTAAATAATTGAACTAATATATACTGTAGCAGCCATCAGCTGCCGCACTCCAGCACGTGACGTCACGTGCCGCGTCATCGTCATCAGTAGCTGACGTCATCGTGACGTCATATTGTTAACGCAATATAAAAACTAGTCTGTGCTCAAAGAGCGCAAACCTCCGCCAATTAAGGCGTCTAACCTCAACCGAAAGTCATCCGGGGTTAGAATTCGGATTTCTGGATCAATCCGGATTCGGATCCGGATGTCTTGTCTGCCGGATTGCTACCAACATGTTGTGGATTCATGTCCTTGTCGGCGACATCATCCCAGCTGTTTCAGTTCTATGGTAAGTCCGACAAGCTGACTGGAGAGGCGGCGTCAGCACCAGCCTGTTGATGCAGAACAACCCTCTCCAACAACTTCGACAGAAAGGCAGATTGGATACTGGTCAGTAATTCTTTAGCGACGACCTGTCCACTCCAGATTATATTTCTTGAGCAATGGTATCACGATGGCGTGCTTGAAACTGTCCAGTGGAAAGAGTTACGTTGAACAACATAATGACAAGTGGTGCCAGCAAGTTGGAGAACTTCTTCACTAACCATGTTGCCATGTTGGGTCCAAACTGCAGGTCTTGTTCGACGCTTTCATTCTCAGTGTTTCCACTTCCTCAGTTGTCGTCATGACAAAATTCTCTAAATGTTCTACTGATCTATCAGGAATTACAGGCGGATCGGCATTTTCAGTCTCGGATCCAACTATTGTAAACAGCAATTAGAACAAGACGAGACGAGACGACACTGCGGGATAGAACAGAGAGTGTTTTCGACGTGTCGTGACAGCAGCTGCATGCAATATCAGTGACAGAACGTAGTTTAATGTTCCATCGTCAGTCGTCTGCTGGGAGTTGACTTGTAGACTTGACAGTCACCTGACACCTAACTGATCGATCTCTGAGACGAGACGACACAGTTGCGTTCATCCCACCCACGTCGTCCCTTGCCATACTAATGTGATACAACTGGACGAGATTTGATGACATCATGTGTACGTGGCAGGCTCAGATTACGAAGTCAAGTTGCTACCCACATCGTCACTGTCCAGGAAGAGAATTCTGGTCCCGATGTCAGCAGACAATTTCTCATCGTGGCCGACCGATTCAGTCAGTCAGTGGCTGGACCGTGACGTATACGCTGTCTCCGTGGAACTACGTTGAAGATGATGTCTGCGTCGTGTGTGGTCGACTAATGTCTCTCACAGGACGACGTTTAATTCGACCACTAGCAGTGCCACGTCACCCTAAATAGTCCGCCTGCTCTGTCCACCGTCTCGTCGGCCTCGTACGTCCCACGAGACGCTTCAACGCAACGAGATGCGGTGCCGTTGAGTGGAGCAGGAACGCGCATGTCGTTCCTGGTTCCAGTGGTCGCATATAGTGACCAAAGGCATACATTATGTGGGTCGGGATAGACCTCACATGGCGGTCTAGAGCTACTTGTACCTTATAAGCGAAGTATATTGCGTTGCAGTGCACAAAATAAGTAAGTAACGCCATTTTCATCATCGCCCTTTACATTACTGCTAACAAAGAACATTTAACGAAAAGATAAACTATTTTAGATGTGTAATTTCAGCATCCCGCAGCTGTATTCATTTAAATGGCTAACATTTCTAGAAGCTATCTTAGAAAATAAAAGGGTTCCTATTAGTTCCGTTTACAGTGTACAACATACTAATACACTGTAACAACGATATAATAACAAGAAGCTCAGCTGTCGCAGAGAGACCGCGCGATGCTTCGTGTCATTGAATATTTCACTAAGTCACTCAAAGTCATTTGAAATGACACCCTGGAGTGCAAACCCCTATTAACATTCAATTGCTACTGTACCTATATCTCGTACACAGTTTCTGATACATTCAGCGTCAAATAATGGCATGACCTTGACATCTGGGTTAGGGGTCGTTCAAGGTCACTGAAAATGGCGCCGTTCGACAGATCACATACGACTACTCTGCCGCTGTGACTTTCATGTATCATTTCCGAGATAAAGCGAAATATTGGTAGAAAATCGCGATTTTTTCATACCCCTCAGCATAAATTCGACGTCCCCGTTAGGGTGGTCCCCGTAGGAATATTGTCCTACCGTTTGGTGTGGAAAAATTAGAACAGTGTGGCTGCCCGACGGTGAAAAAAGTTTTATACGTTTTAGGATATCGGCGTGTGGCACCGCACAGACAGACATCTTGCGACAGCATAGTCCGCGCTATGCATAGCATCGCGCGGTAAAAAAAACGCAATCCAACAACATAGTCAGTGTCAGTGTAAATTTTCGGTTAATCAAAAAGGTCCATGACGCAAAGTTTACACAACACTGAAAAGACTGAAAAATTAATATTGCATTCTTAAAAGGACACGTGATATGTCTGAATGTATCCAAGTCACTCACGACTTGTCGGTCTCATGGCTCCTCGGTCTCACGGCTCCTCGGTCTCATGGCCCCTCGGTTTCCAGTGCATGGTAGCTGTAAATTTAATTAAAGCCTACTTACGTTTGTGTGTGGATTTTGCACATTTTACAAAACAACTATGTCATGATATGCGAGCGATGGATGGTGTAACTTGGTCGACCTGTCTGGCTACAATTCAACAAGCGCAGCAGCAGATGCATTCAGTGAGTGACGTGACGTCGTCCGTGGTGTCGTCTCGTCGACGTCTCAAGCCGTTATTCGTCATCTAGTAGACTTGGTGGTCGTGGCGGTGTCGATCAGGCTGGTCTGATGGTCTCGGTCGGTCTGTCTCTGTTTTATCTGTGTTCGTAGCCGATAGGTTCGAATGACTTTGTCTGCTTGCAACAATGTCATCAGCGGCGTTGTCTGCTGATACTTGACGCTCCGTCTCCGTCGAGTCGCTGTCGTCACTCGTCTTGTTGCGTTGTCACTTGTCCCTCACTCCACACTCAGCTGCGTTCTTTCTTTGCTTTTCATTTAGTCCTTCTCATAGTTCGAACTCTGGTCTGGTCCCTCTTTAGCGACAACTTGCCTAACTCGCAGAACCGCCAGCAACAACAGCCACTTTCCCTGTAAACCGATAACTACACGGTGTGCCAAAAATGAGACTAGCATAATCTTGCATATTTTGTACAGTTGTAAGTCTATTTCAATGAAATTTAGCACATGATATCCTCATGACCTTAGCTATTAAACGCGTACATAATTTGCCACATCCCTTAGTTATGTTTCTACACTACCTGACATTACACAAAAACCGAAAATTTATGTTGTCTTCCTCTCAATAGTGTGAGTGGCTCTGAAGAGCTGGTTGTGTGGCTATATAACAGTATGTGTTCGAAGTGACGTCCCTTTGCCTTTACACATGCACGCAACCACGTTTTCCACTGGCCAGTGGCTTAAGTTTTGTCGATAATGCCGAGGAATACGGTCCCAAGTGTCAAAACTTCAGCTCGTAATTGTCGCGTTTCAGTTTTTGTGTAATGCCAGGTAGTGTAGAAACATAACTAAGGTGAGGTGGCAATATGCGTTTAATAGCTACGGTCGTCGGAATGTCACGTGCTAAATTTCATTGCAATAGATTTACAACTGTACAAGATATATTCAAGATTACGCCAGTCTCATTTTTTGGCACACATTGTACAGGGTGTCCTCAAAAAACAAAGCCAACTACTTTTTAGCACAGTCGTCAAACCGCGGTCCGCCGCTAAACGCTAAACGCTAAACGCTCTAATTTTTGCCACATCGGTTTAAGAAACAATTGTGAATCTGTCTGTGATTATGTCTTCCACCTCACCTGCGTAATGCCCATACCTGGTAAAACGTGTCAGACAAGTCACATTGTGGCGACAAAAACAGTCGAACAGTAAAAAGCACAAATACAGAAATTTACTCAGCATTAACTGAACACACTGAACCACGAGTCCATCATAAAATGTGCTCAAAATGTCAACCACCGAGTGCCTAGATGACACAAGCAGAGAGACGGCGACGCCACTGACTGATGGCTGCAACAGCAATCTAATGGTCCAGCTTTCTCCATTCGACTAACAGTCTCTGTTTCAGTTCTGCAAGACGTAGGCCTACGTCATTATTACGTCTCGGGTATTAATGGTATTACACAGGCTTCGTTGGAAACACAACTGCAATTGTGTTCTGAGTGCACTCAATAATAAGTCCTCCAAATTTTATAAAAATGTCGTCAGTCCTAACTTAAATAATGGTAAAAATGCTCTAGCTCTGTTTTTTGTGGACAGTCAAACGTCAATCAACGGTTCGACGATGGTCACCGACTAAACTTTGTGTGAGTTGGTCGAGCATACTTTTGCAGACTGTGTGTGTTTTTCGAAGTTCAGCTGACAGTGAAATGTCTGAATGATTTGCGTGATGTATGCGACTATGCGTATATAGCACTACACGTAGCTCTGCTGTTGCAAAGAGGCCGCGCGATGCTTCGTGTCAATGAATATTTTGGTAAGGCACTCAAGGTCATTCGAAATGACACTGTTGAGTAGGGCGTATGTAAGTCCCTATTAGTATTCCATTGAAACTATGTATCTCGTACCGTTCTGAGATATTCAGCGTCAAAACCGGGGTAGGGGTCGTTCAAGATCGTTGAAAATTAGGCGGCGTTCGATAGATCGTATACGACTTTCCGTTGGTCGGCCATTGTGAGTATAGCTCTATGTTGTACCATTTTCGAGTTATTTGACGTTGAATATTATCGTGACCTTGAAACCTTGGTTAGAGGTCACTGAAGGTCTTTCAAACTGGTACCATTCGAAAGCTTGAGTGCGGTTTCCTATTTGCCTTCCATAGTAACTACGGCTCTATCTTGCATCAATTCCGAGATAAAGCGAGATATTAGTCGAAAATCTTGATTTTTATACCCCCTTGCATTCGATGCCGTTGCCCCCGTTAAAGGGCGGGTTCGCGTCTGGATATTGCCGTGACGTTTGGTATGGAAAAACTAGAATGGTGGGGCTACTCGACGGTGAAAAAAGTCTGAGGTTATGAGTACTCGTTTCAACAGAATGTACGAACGTGACAGACAGACAGACAGACAGACACACACACACCGCATGACAGCATAGGACAGCATAGGCCGCACTTGCATAGCATCGCGCGGCAAAAGCGACACCAGTTTTCTTACCACAAGCCGCGTTGTGTTAAGGGGTGTTTATAGCGACAACTCAAATCAACTCAACTGAACTCAACTGACACAGTTGAACAGCGTACAGCCAAGTCAGTCGTGTTTTTGTTTATGACGTCATGACCTACAAACTGAGTCAACAGGGGCGGGTTCAATACGCACACTTCTTGCGTAGAACTTTTTTCCTAGCGTATCAAAAACCTCTTGAACGCACTTCTAACAGTTAGGAAAAAATTCCTACCGTAGCAGAAAATTTCTTTGCTAGCTACTGTGGCCACGCCCACTTACGGCGAAGGTGGACGAAAAGTTTGTGTTTATTGTTTGTATTTAAATATTTCAACATTTATTTTATAGTATGTTCAGAATCTGACCATTTGAATAAAAAACAACGAATTATTTTAACGGTGGCCAGTAAACATTTCGGTCACGTAACGTTCTACGCAGCAGACGTAAAAAGTGGTTCAATACGTAAATAAGGTAGGAAAAAAATTCTACGCTA
>Ga0209339_1001497_pt1 | contig 10123 bp, 3 predicted proteins | sample OlaalgELextract3_FD_187376 | JGI IMG/M metagenome (GOLD analysis project Ga0209339, IMG submission 187376) | Olavius algarvensis symbiont microbial communities from Tuscany, Italy - Type A ELBA extract 3 (SPAdes) (version 2) | ecosystem: Host-associated > Annelida > Digestive system >...
TGTCGTCGGGAGACGCCGTGGAGCCGCCGTTGACGTTACCGACGGTCGATGAAGTCGTGTTGGACACACCAGCTGCCAGACTGAGCTCCATCATTCCCTTGAGCAGTCCCGTGCTGGAGCTAACCATCTTCAGCACCGCACCTCCCTTCTCGACGTTTTCCGACACCTTCACGAGACGTCGCCTTTTGTGCTCGTCGAGCTCCTGCAGTCGCCGTCGCCCGTAATCTCGGATCAAAATCTACACACGCGGCAGCAGCAGCAAGTAAGTAAATAAGTAAGTAAAGCAATTTAAGTCTTAGAAATGACGAGCGCTGTGGATAAGCGGAATGTCACGGATAAGAAACTATAGCGTGCGATTTCTGCGCTGGTTCGTTTCAAACGGAATCACTGCCCTATATTTCAACGGCGCTGTCGGTCTGAAGTCTCTCTCTCTGTGCCTCGTGTCCTGACCACGTGATTATATCTCAAAAAAGAGCCCGTTAGAGCTGTGGTTGTTAACGCCCACTAATAAGAAGCCAGCCTACTGCATAGGAGTTAACCGATACGCCAATTCTCGATGACCCACCATGATCCTAAAAGTTGTTCGGGTCGTTAATAATTCCAAAGTATTCGCCACGCAGACAAAGCTGACGGATCTACCCCTCACCATAGCCGACAGAAGACACTCACTGCTAGGACATGTTGCCGCTTACCACCAGACGTGCCAGCCCACAATATCCTCCAGCACTGTGTCAACCTCTCGCAGGGCAGATGCCCTGTCCCGACTGGAAGCGTCCACCTGGTCGGCCAAGGAAGACCTGGATACAACAGGTGGAAGAGGATCACGGGTTCAGTCTCGTTGTGGTCATCGGCGCAGGATCGCTCGTTGTGGAGGTCGTTACGGCCCTCGCTGGTCAAGCGCAGCAGTGAGTGAGTGAGTGAGTGATTCGCCACGCAACGGTGGAAGTGAACTGCACGAAAGTAGGGGGGGCATTGTCATTAAGGCCGATATATCAGATTATCATTTTAACGCTTATGTTAATGAAAACGCAAGCCTGTGCTAACAAAATGAGAAAGTCGTTGTGTATAATGTGTGCTCTATACGTTTAACAGGCTTACTTAATTAACTGACTGATAAAGTTGTTGTCTGGTTTACTTCTAAAATGGTTCGTGCATGGAAGCCTCCACAGACAGTCAGAATGCAAAGGCTTGATGTAGTACGGATATAGTGATTTGAAAACAGTTCGAGCGCTCACGAAATTTAACAAGGAAGTGTGGCCCCAATTGCTGACGCGATATGCGGCCGTCCATTTTCCACCACCAGTGATCTTGACCTTTTGACCTCAAAATTCCTCTGGAGAAACTCTCATCTAAGTTTGAATGCTGTATGCCTTAGCTGTTGCCGTAAAAAGAAGCGGTATACTACCAATCGACCATTCGGCCACCAGCATTTATTGCCACGCGATGCTATGCATAAGCGCGGCCTGTGCCGTCGTGCGGTATCTATCTGTCCGCCCAATCCGTCTGTCACGTTTGTGTATCCTGTCGAAACGAATAAACATATCCTCAAACTTTTTTAACCGTCGGGTAGCCACACCACTCTAGTTGCTTCACACCAAACGTTATGGCAATACTCCGACGGGGACCCCCTAACGAGGGCATCGAATGAAGGTAAGGAAGGCAAAAATCGCGATTCTCGACCAGTTATATCTGGCTTGATCGCGTGTTGTCAACAATCCGACCGCCAAGTGTTATACACACAGCTGCGCTGGACCGTGACAAGTTGATGACACTCATTGCTGGTAAGTGGCGTCGTTTGTTGTTCGCGGGAAACGGACGACGAAGTGTTTATGACGAGAAGCGTCAAAGTTACGCCGAAGACAACAGAACATGCAGAGTGCGCATTTGTAAATCTGAAGCCGCAATGAATAACAATGAAAGACATACTCGAGGTATTGTACTGTTGAAGCTAACTAGTCAGACAGGAAGCATCGCGCGGCCTCTCTGCGACTGCAGAGCCACTTATATAAATCACGATGTATAACTGTGGATAGGTTCATGGTTTGAACATCTAAGTTGTACCTCGGCTTCTGGGTGGTCTTTGAATGCAGCGAGAACGTCCTCGCGGGACAGCACGAACAGCTCCGAGTAACCGACGGATCTCACGTCAGCCGTACGCCTACAGGCACCATCAGCATCAACTACTGCGATTAGTCTCCACCAGCTCTATCCATAGATCATAATGCATGCAGCAAAGGCAATAATTTAACTCCTGATTGCTGCCTCTTAGATCATGCCATTAAATTCACCAGGTGGCACCACCCAACACTGGAGCATGGGGAGAGGTTTACTCCTGTGCGTGGGACAAAAATAACCTGTTCTATATTGTTTGGAGATCAGCGACGGGTTAAATACGAACGGCAGAATTTTATTCCTAACGTAGAAGTTTTTTCCGTTAAAAACCAATTTTTAAAACCACTTTCTACAGCTACTACGTAGCACGTCACGTGACCGAAATGTTCATTATATGTTACCAGTGACCTGTTACTTATTTAGTAACATATCACTGCATTTTACTGATTACCATTAAAACAATTCATTTTTTCCTCGGTATGTTAAACATAGTACGCACAAGTGGTAAAATTTTTAAATACAAAAAAAACAAAAACAAACCTTTCGTTCACCGCCGCCATTCAAGTGGGCGTGCGTGGCCATAATAGCTTGCAAAGAAATTTTGTGCTATGGGCTAGGAATTTTTTTTCTAACTGTTAGAAGTGATGGGCTAAATCGGTTTTTGCTTGGCTATAATAAATTTCTACGCTAGAAATGTACGTAAAACGAGCGCCAGGCTCTTCAGCTTAACAGCAGTGCGTTTCAAGTGTTCTTGTTCCCTACGATGATAGGGTACAGTCCAGTGTGATACTAAGATAGATACGGTGTGAATAGTCCTTCTGATCTTTCGCGCCCTGATTCTTTATAGACGTCGGCGCTTTATAAATCATTTACTTACTTACTTACTTACTTGTCTATTCATGTAAACATACAGTTCACTACATGAACTACTATTAAGCAAGCTGAAGACACCTGAAACTGGGATTATTACAGAAGTATAGTTCTATAAGCAGTATATATAAGATACAAGAAAAAGATACATTTTCATAATTATGTAATAATTATTACTACTTTTTACACTTCATTTGCAATTGCAATCATGCCACGTTATATCAAATGATAGCCAACTAAAGACAGCAGTCCTACAGTTTCAGTGTGTGTTTAAATGAACGAAAGTATCGTTGCAGATAGTGAGTTGAGATTTTACCGGTTGATTCCGCCATCCATGTTCAGTATTCCGATTTCTCCAAAGAAGTCTCCGGCACCCATCTGTTTCAGCACCTCACCCGAGTCACTACACATAGACGAATTTGCTTTCGTTGTAGAGAAATACAGATCGCGCCAATCTTTTGTTCCGGCATCGCAGATTTATCACAATAATAAGAAGAAATGTGGCCGCAGGGTTCGGCCGACACGGTATGCCCCGCCGGCTTGTAATGACACAGGTACAGCATTGGGCCAAGACGGCTCAGATTGATCACGTTACCTTGCGACCTTGACCTTTGACCTGAGAGGTCACTCATGGCGCCTGTGGCTGATGCAGGTCGTCGCCTTCCATCCGTATACCAAGTTTGAAGTTCGTAGGCCTTGCCGTTCGGAAGATATGGCGCACGATGTGTATGAGCATTAATGGGTCTGGTGACCTTGACCTTTGAACTTTTGACCTTGAAACTGGTATGCGAGTCGCATGAAAGGTGCGAACCTTCCTTCCAATTTGGGCACGCTAGGCCTTCGGGTTGTCGAATTATTCGCTAAGTAGGCCCCCTACGCGACAGACGGACGGACTGAAGGACGGACGGGCGGACAGAGAGACAGACGGACGGACAAAAGCAACGATAATTGCCTCCTTCCATATGGGCGGGGGCGTAATAATAATAACGTCGAAATAACTGCAAATCTGCAATGGGGTTCATTTATTTTATTAAAGTTCGCAGTGTTCGAAAAGGTTAATACAAACCTCACACGCTTGACGTATGTTGCGTCAATCTTTATTTTTAGTTATTTTTAATTTTTTAATATCTCTAAGATCGCCGAGCCGATCTTCACCAAATTTTTCATTAAGATGGCAAATGGGCTGCAATAGAAAAGTCAAGCTGCTTTTAGTTTCTGAACTTTTTCGGGGTGGGAGGTAAAAAAGTAAAATGTAAAGTCCCTTTTAGCCAGTGAGTTCTCTCACAGCCTGCAGCGTAAGGGAGCGGCACTCATTTCCGTTTTAACTTTCAAGTGGTCTTGAGCCGGCAGCGAGCATACATCTGGTCACATGACCGGTACTGCGGTAGACCACACCACACCTCTCAATGTGTGTTCTACCGTTTACCTTGTAACCCACTTTTACATGGGTTACTACTCATTTATCGACCCTGGAAGGATGAAACGCTGAGTCGGCATAGTTGGCTAACCTACAGCGAACAGTTTATCTAGAAAGTGGTCACTTATCCAGCTGTAAGCCAAGCACAGGACAGGAAAAGTTAGTCGGTCAAGACCACTGAGCTACGCATGCAGCCAACTGGGGTTGGAAGGGATTCAAAAAGATTACTTTTGCTTCGGACCCGGTTTCACAAAATGCAACACAGCGGCGAAATGGATTTACTTGTCGAAAAAAACCTGTCTGATCTTGGCTGGATAACTTCACTACCATTAGAGGCGTAGAACATTAGAGGCGTTATTTTTGCGACGATGCGCTATATAAATTGACATTTACATTACATTTACCAATCGCTGAAAACAGCGAGAAAAGTCGTAAACGGACGGCCGAGATCCTTTGGTGCATTTGTTCCAACTTCTGACGCCGGGGCACTGTTTAATACAGAAGTTTGAGTTGGTTTATTTCGTAACATGGCGCTAATTTACGCTACGAGCATAAACCACGTAAATGTAAACATGGAAGCGCTCGACTCACAACACTGTAAGCCTACGGCAATGTCAATCATCTAGTTAATGACATTTCCGTGAATACACTTTTCGGACACGCCGTAGCACCAGCAGCTTGAGACACGTACCTGATGACCTCGAGTAGACCGTCAGCTATGATGAACATCTCACGAGCGACTTCGCCCTTGCGGCAGATGAGGTCCCCGGGAGTGAAAATGTACGCTCGCATCTTGAGTACGAGGTCGTGCAGAAATTCCGGCTCGCATTCGTGAAATATCGTCACCTTTTGCCCATGCACATTAATTTAGATGCATTGGCACGCCTCATATTCTGCCTTGTGGCGAACAGAGACGCATTATTGATGTAAATCATTGCCTACTAGGCCCACTGCTCCCTGCTTCCAATATTCTGTGTTTTATTACTTCGCTTCGCGACAACCGACAAGGTAGAGGTATTGTCATTGGTTGCCTGTGTTTTTAACAATGTTTGTTTGCAACTTTGTAACTTTGTTGGCAATCATCTTTGTTTGTTAGCAGCAATGCGGAAAAACGGCTACAATTATCGTCATGAAATTTTCACAATAGACTGGTAATGGTTTTGGATCATGTCATTAAATTCGCCAGATGGCAGCACCCTGCACTGGAGCGCGGGGCAAGATTGGCTATACCTGACACGAAATGTTTAATATCTTGTTTAATATTTGAATCTACTACAACAATTCTCTACTTGTACTTTAATCTAAGCACAGTCGATGACCAAGTGCGCTTTACGCGCGATATTGATATAGCAATTCTGTCTGTCCGTCCGTCTGTCTGTCACGTTGCGATATTCTGTCGAAATGGCTTAACATATTGTCTCATTTTCTTTACCGCACGGTAGCCGAATCAATCTAGTTTTATGAGTATCAAACATCTTCGCGAAATTCAGACGGGGTCACCCCCCGCGGGGGCGCTAAATACAACTGGGGGATAAAAATTTTGCGATTTTCGATCAATAAGTCGCTATACCTCGCAAACGATACAAAATGGCGCCACAGTTGCTATGGAACGTTAATAGGAACTAGTATGCCATCTATCAAATGGTGCTATTTATAATGACCTTGAGTGAAGTCTAACCTAGATTTCAAGGTCACAGAGTTAATATAGACGCCCTCGACGTAATGTGTGCGCAGCTGACGCGCGACGATATGTTTGCGATAGCTAAATTTCTTGTCTATAAAAATAGTATTCTTGCTCCTACTATGCTGTGACTCAGTTGAAGTGACAGCAAAAGTCAAATCCACCTAACAACCAGAAATCTGAAGTGAATTAATAGCCATTTTAATCACGCTAATTACTACTTATGCAGCGTAAATTACTTAATATGTAAGTTTCTACCAAATACATTTCAAAGTTATGAGATATAAAAGTTTAAAAACTTCTGCTCGAAAAACCAAGTTTTCAATATGCATATTAGATTACTTTACTGAAAGCGTTGCAGCCAATAGACGAGTGCGTACTCGCTCGACCTTTTCCGAAATCAATAATGGTGTAGATTGTCATTTCAGCACTTAAGCGTACAGACCTCATATTTATCGAGTCCGGTGTAATAACTGACGGTGGATATTACCGCAATAGCTTGCTCAATCAGCACCTTCTCTTCTGCCAAGCGCCGTTTCGTCAGGACAATGCGCCTGCTCAACGAGCTCGTGAGACTGTTCAATCACTGTCGCAGATACACTGGTTTTATCTCACCAGTGATGATGCTGTCTATTATTATGATCTCAGTTCGCAATTTGATCGACTATACGAAGTTTGGGGAGTGCTGCATCGACATATTTACCCAGCGACGGTTTACCACACCAGAAATCAAGACGCCGGCCATCTAAAACAGCATATTATGAGTAGGTTATACCATAGTCTGGAGTGGTATACACGAGTGTAACGAGTGCATACCACAAACGAGAGACTATGGTATAACCTACTTATTTCATGACCGTCGTACTAAGGCCAACATGAGCCTACGAACAGCGCGATAAGCTGGTCACGCTTGGTCACGCTTCAGTGGGAGTAGGTTATGGGACGTTATCTCACTCCAGACACTGCGTTGAGAGATAAGCGACAAAAGTAGGTCATGAAATATAGATCAATGGAGCTAATTCAACTAGCACATGGTTAATCGAACGGTGTGACAGCGGCACATTCAACTGTTCCCTCGTTCATGAGGCAGACTTTTGTAGCACAATGCCACAAACTACAACTGACATTGACTTTCCGTATTGGAAACTTGGTTTTTCGAGTAGAAGTTCATAAAATTTTGTATCTTATGAACTGTCAAGTATATTTGGTTGAAACTTATAAAAGCTATGCCGTATAAATAGTAATTAGCGTTGTTAATAAGATATTTAATTCTGTTCAGATTTCTGGTTGTCAAGTGGATTTGAATTTCCGCGTCACGTCAATTAAGACAGAGTGTATATGCATACGTTACATTAAATTTCATGGGAGTAAATCAAAACACAGACACATGTATCTCCTTTTTATTAACTTACAAAATTCTGTACTGGAATGTTTACTGTTTTGCGCCACAACAAACCTTCGTATTTACTTGACCTTTTAACCATTCATAATCCTAGTCGCAATTTACGGTCATCTTCTCAGCATCTCCTCTCTGTTGGTTACATGCGAACTGTTTCATCTTCGCGTTGTTACAAATACTCTGCCACTACTAACTAGAACGATCTACCGCATGACATTAGAGACTGTAGCTCTGTTAGCGTTTTTAAGCGTAAACTTAATTAAAAGTTATCTTTTTAGCGTTGCATATATATTGCCTAGTAACGTGTTACTCCAACGCCTACGAATAACATTTTTGTTACATATGGCGTTTTATGAGTATTTTATATTGTATTGTATTGTATTGGAAGGGTTGAATTACGAGCTAAAATGTTTTGTTTGCTTATTTATACACAGTATTGTTTTATTATCGTAACAACTCGTCGAGAAAATAGAGATGTAAAGAAAGTAGGCCTACCTTGCGGAGTGTCTCCAAGTTAACGTGCAGAGCAAGTTCCGTTTTCAACTTGTCTGGCAGCAGGCCGAGCGAGTTAATGTCGCCGCCTCCGTTGATACGACCTCTGAACAGCCAAGACAAAGAAGTAAAGTAAAGTAAAGTAAAGTAAATGAGGCCATTTGTACAGCGCATCGTCACGAACACACCTTCAATGCGCTACCGCTTCCCGTAAGTCGGCGCTGATCTCCGCTAGCCAGCCACCATCCAGGCATCAGCGAACATTGCGAGACCACGTGCACGGGCTGGTATTTCACGCGATATGCCTGTTTACTCCCCGGCTGTCGCCAGGTACTCATTCCAGCCTGCACAGAAGGCAGGCTCAGGCTGAGTAGGCCTGGGTGCCTAGTTCCGCGCCGAGGTGGTCTACCCGTCCAAAGACGGTCACCCACCCAGACACTAACCGGGCCTAGCGTAGAGTAACTACTTTCATCAGCCGGACCGTGTTACCGCTACGCTAAACCGACAAACGCCAAGTCTTAACGTTTAACCTATGTTCACAACAACATATCGATTATCATCATCATCATCAGCAGCAGCAGCAGCACTGATATTAATATTAGTAGTAATAATATCAGTAGTAGTAGTAGGCTAGTACTTTTATTACTATTATTATTATTACTGTTAATGACAATTGTTGAGCACAAATTCGGAATGCAGCAAATGTACTAAGTCGACAGCTCCTACAGACAGTTAAATAAAAAGAAAGTTTTAGATGTTTCCTAATAGCATCCAGCGACATGTTCTGTGAGTCAATTCAGCCTGTAAACGGTCACTGTAAGAAGTGTTTGTGCACGGAACAGCAAGCTGACTAGACACAGCGGATCTCGGTCGAGACCAGATCGACCGACTCGAGATGATATCTGAATGTACTGTAGTTTGCCATCAATCGTATATAAGTGCCTGCACGGCCTGGCTGCCTCGTACTCGCCAAGTGCAGGCCGTGCAGGCACTTATATACGAGCACTGCAGTCTTGAAGGTGATTCTTTGCCGAACTGATAGCCAGTGTAGTTCATGCAACACTGGTGTCACGTCCTGTTGCGACGAACGGAGCTCACGATCATTCTACGTAACCTGCATTCCGCGCAGCAGGTGATTACTGACACCAGCAAGCACACTGTTACAATAGTCCAAGCGATAGATAACAAAGGCACGCACCAGCCTGTTCGTCACTTCCGGAGTCAAAGATTACTTAACCGACCAGAGATGACGTACGTGGAAAACGCAGGACCGACTGAGTACAGCAATGGTAAGGTGTGCAGCGACACGGCGCTGTGATAAAGTGGCAATTAAGCGGAACACCAGGATCGTTGATAACTGATGAAAACTGGACAATGGCGCTTAGCTAGGTATACATTGTGCCATGACTAAATCAAGTTGCTGATTTGTGCCCCGCCAGATGATTTGCATCTTTTCTTTCTTCAGCTTCAGGAAATTACTGACCAGCCATCCTGTCGTTTATATCAATAATGGGTATAAGCTGTTTCATCTTTTCGTTCAAAATGCCTTACCAGTTGGTTGCGTGGCACAGTTGGTAGAACGTCGGTCTTTGACCGGCGATCTTTCCCTGTCCTGCGCTCGACCTGCAGCTGATGGGTGACCACTTATGTGGGTGAACCGTCCGCTGTAGGTCAGCCAACCAGGCCGACTCAGCCTTTCATCCTTTCGGGGTAGATAAATGAGTAATAGGCTGCAATTAGATATGCGCAACCTCAGTCTGGGGAGGCGCCATCTGGTGAACGCTTACGAGGTAAAGGCAGGCATTGGTGTAATTGCAGGTAACACTGTGTGATCCATGCCTGAGCGCCTTGAGTGTGAGGTACTACAACAAGTAACCCAGCTAGTGCTGGGATAGCCAACCGTCCGTTGGTTCATGAATAATTCATGAGGTTGCTATTAATAGAGTCATAATGTAACGTAAACCAAATTGCGCTTCTGCTGCAACTTATGCAAGAGTTGTAACAGTTCTGGAGGCAGGCAAATAGGGTACGGCGCAACGGGGGGTGATGCCCCCAGACTAGGATGATGAAACTTGGCGTCCAGGTAGCGAAGGGATGTCACTTTCATGTCGTGAAGACAGAATGATGATATGTGGAAACGTTTTGAGACAGC
>Ga0209339_1001498_pt1 | contig 10119 bp, 6 predicted proteins | sample OlaalgELextract3_FD_187376 | JGI IMG/M metagenome (GOLD analysis project Ga0209339, IMG submission 187376) | Olavius algarvensis symbiont microbial communities from Tuscany, Italy - Type A ELBA extract 3 (SPAdes) (version 2) | ecosystem: Host-associated > Annelida > Digestive system >...
GTAAGGGGGGGGGATGAGAGGCATTGTACCCCCTGCCAAAATGTTTGGGGATGCATCCCCCTATCCCCGTCGTTGACGCCCCTGCTTGTCACACTAACGACGTCACTCAAGACGTCACTGAGAAATACTGGATGAAGAAGACACACTCCTAAAATCAATTTATCATTATCAAAAAGTGAAATTTCATCAGATTGGCTGTACCACTCGATATTCCGATTCTCGAAAAAGTTGATGGTAAGCGTCGGAGTTTCTTGGAGTGGAAAAACTGATGTCTTTTTCATTGATCCGCAGAAAACAAAAGTTGACCAGAACTGTTACATTGATCTGTTGAAGACTTCCTTACTGTGTGAATGTCGTTGACTTTGTCCCGGCAATGACTTCGTCTCCATGCAAGACACAGTGCGCAAAAGTGACGCAACAGTTTATATGACAGACTTCACGAACACTCCAGACTTCATAGCTGCTGATGAATGGGCATTATATTCTCCAGATCTTAATTCTTTAGATTACTGCATTTGGGATATTCTGCAGGATTTGATGTACGAAGGCCGACGACATCCATTTGCAAATCTACAGAACCTCAAAGAAGCAGTTAAAACAAATGGTAGGTCACCAGTTCGAAAATCCATTGCACAATGGAAAAACGACTGAATGTGGTTAGAAAGCAGAATGGAGGCACGATTCAGCACATATTTTGCTAATCGCTGTGAATGGATATCGATATCATGCAGTGAGACGTGTTGAATTGGTTATTTTGTACATTTCGGACACCCAATACTCTTTTGCGTATTTCACCGTCAAAACAAGAGCGTATAACGTCATAATTTCTCATACTGTTAAGCTATGATTGCTGTTTAAAAATTTTATTATTTTGTTTCAATTTTATTGTTAAGCAGTACAACATCATTGCAAAGTTTGGGAAGTTTTTTTATGATCCACCCGGTATTTATGACATGTTGGCTCTAGAAAACTTCAAAATAGCTGAAATGACCTTTAGCGTATCTCAAGGTGATTGGTAATAGCTCTATTCGATGCAGCACAGGTCTGTTAGCCAGCCACCCATTGCAAGTTTGCAACAATGTCAGTATGTCTAATATATAAACTTGTAGAGCACGCGACTAAGTGACTATTAACAGTCTATCAACTCGATTTCGACACGTGAAATTATAGCCAGCATACGATTTTATAGTCGTCGGTAAGCCATTTACCTATTAGTGGTTAGTAGTAATATGGAGTGGCCAAATTTTCTACCGTTTCCGAGATGTTGTGAGGGAAACTCCAGAAATGGCTGTTTTACCCATCCTAGTCTCATCTGAGGGCCACAATCGGACCGATTCCGTGGGAAATGCCGTATTAAGTTTGGTACCGAAAAGCCAAAAATGAGACACCCGTAATCTTGAATATCTTGTACAGTTGTAAGTCTATTGCAATGAAAACGAGCAAGTGATATACTGATGGCCTTAGCTATTGACGGCATCCATAATTTGCCACCTCACTTTAAATATGTTTCTATACTACCTAACATTAAACTAAAACTGAAACGCGACACTGACGAGCTGAAGCATCATAGACAAAGCCATTGATCAGTGGCAAACACGGCTGCTTGCACATGTAAAGGCAAAGCGACGTCACTTCGAACACCTACTGTGATCTAGACACACAGTCGGCTCTCTACAGAGCAACTTACACAACAAAACCGGTTCTTTACACAACCACTCACAGTATTGAGACGAAGACAACAAAAGTTTTCGGTTTTTGTGTCTCTAACCAGAGCCGCTGTCTTCAAGGGGAAAAATGGTTGCGAAAGTGTTCGCGCTATTTATAATTAGACTGCAAAACTCCTCTGTTTATTCACAGCTCATGCGCGTGACAGAAAGACAGACAGACTGGCAGACAGACGGAAAACTGATCTCAATAGCATAGCGTACTATGTAACGCTCCCTAAGAAGTTATTGAGTAAAAGCGCAGCGAAACTTAATTGTAACTTCAGAGTTGGTTTGAACGCTGGATGACTGTCGATGTTACGCACTGTTGGATTTTATTGCATGCTTGTGGACCAGAAGCCAAGAAGATGAGTTTACCAACGTCAAATCGTCTTCGTTTGACGACAGCATGGTTAGAGACAGCCTGAGCTGGCGTTGTTGCGAGTCTGCCGTGTTGAACGCAACGAGGTGGGCAAGATACGACAACATGGTACATCACTACCCCCTGTGATCTTGAAGATGATAACTGGCAGCTGCTGTATTGCTGGAGTAATATGCGACCGTCGGTCGAGATTAAGCACAAGTAAGTAAGTAACTAAGTAAGAATATTGATATCTGGCGCCAGAATCACGCGGACGTCTCAAAGGCGCCGGGCGGTCCAGAACAGGTGCGTCTTCAGTGCCCGCTTGAAGGCGCTCTCCGACAGGTCCGGTGACCATAGTGCTGGTGGCAGATGGTTCCGTGTGGCTGGTCCGTTGACTGCGAAACTTCGTTGTCCAGTTGCAGTCCGGGCACGTGGAACCAGTAGAGTACCAGTCGCTGCAGATCGCAGATGCTGACGACCTAAGCACAAGCACAAGTCGAATAGTCGCATTTTATACAAGTTGCAGAGATTCCAGTGTTCACGCAGGAAGGTTGGTGAGCACATATTGCAGTAGCCAAGCTAAGATATGATGAGTGACGTCACGAGTCGTGTTATGACTTCATTACTGACATAAATCCGGATCTGACGTAGCCTTCTCAAACCATAATAACATGCGCTGGTAATCTTTGCATGGATAGCTCACTGTAACAGGACCCCGAGATCACGAACGACACTAGCACACTCGTTTTGGTTACTTGGCTACATCGTGACGTGTACCGAACCAGCTAAACTCAGTCTAAAACGGATTAAGCTGCAATTGAACAGAAGCATATGAATTTGCAAGATCAGTAAGACACGACATGAGGTAGGTTACCAGAGATAAAACTGTTGATACTACACAATAATAAGTGACAGTGACAGTGATTTGCCAAATTGCAACGCACCCGTGAGAGAAAATAAACAAGTACAAGTAGCCCTGCTGTCACAGAGAGGCCGCGCGATGCTTCGTGTTTGCCAGCGGTTAGCTTTAATAGTACAATACGTCGAGTTTTCTTGGAATTGGTTTTGCTAAATTGATTCATCAATAATTGTCGACGGTTAAGGTTGTCTGGATTGAGACTCGAGTCTTCAACTCCCTTCGGTATTCTTAATTTTTGTATATTGCTTGGTGTTGTCAGCGATAGCACCATTAATTTGCGAGTCCCTACAGAAACCGGCCATCAGGCGATGCATTAGCCCAAATGCAATAGGATGTAGCAATAACAGCGTCGTTGCTCGGAGATATTGCGTGCGTTAAAAGTGTCAATTATTATGCGGCACTCCCACTAGAAGGCCGCATTATGTGTTCCTCGCTGTCTGTCCGTCCGAACTAAACAAACAAACCAACCAACTAAACAAACCGACTAAACCGACTAAACATCTTTGCGAAATTCCAACAGGGTCCCGACCGACAAGGTACCCATGGGCCTTGAATGCGTCGACGACGTCTTGTTCAATGCTGATTCAAACGTTCAGCAGACGCTGTCGCAGTAATTTTCATCAACATTTCCATAAGTTTATGATTACCGCGACGTGCTGCTGACATAAAAAGTTATTGCCAGTCATTAGGCAGATATCAGGGAATGAGTCGTGTTTCAGCAGGACAGTGCTTCAGCACACAGTGCGTGTGAACTCTTACGTCGAGATACACCAGACTTTATTTCACCGGAACAGTGGCCACCGAACAGTCCAATCTGGTGGATTACAAAATCTGGGCTACAATGCAGCAGCGCGTTTACCAGACAAAGATTCGAAATGTTGACGAAATGCGACACTATCTGCTGAACGTTTTGAGCAGCATTGAACAAGACGTCATCGACGCATCCATTGACCAGTGGCGTGTGCGACTCAAAGCACGCGTGCGTACGGGAGGCGGACATATTGAACACATGTTGTATATTTATCTGCATAGACATACGAACAAGCAGATAACATTCGTGATAGACATTAAATTTTATTGAAATTAAACGTTATTGCAACATATTGAATTTAATAACTTTCTTGTAAAGTTGTACAGTTGCGCATTCAAGTTTCGCAAGCTAGTGCGTTAACAGACTTGAGGTAAGATGGTCGTTTTAATGCCATCATCCTCAGCAGTAGATTTGAGAATACAACAGTAAAAGAATTATTAAAATCGGTCTACATTTGCCAAAGTTATTGCAAAAATAAAAGTGGCATCCTTTTTTGAGACACAGTGTAAATTGCGAGATTTTCTGTCAAATCGCTTCGGCCGCAACCAACGTTAGCACAAATGTTTCCACCTCGCAAAAATAACCCCCTGTGAACTTTATGCTTGCCGTGTCCGCAACCATATACGGCCTACCATCACGGACGACGTAGCGAAAACCATCGCCTGTTCGTTCGTTACGTCTCGTCTCGACTACGTCAACTCTGCGCTGTACGGAATTTCAGCCAAAAACATTCATCGCCTGCAGTGAATGCAGAACACCTTGGCGCGAGTCGTTCTCGGTTCTTCGGTGTCTAAGTTCAGTCACTCTACCGATATGTTACGTCACCTGCACTGGTTACCTGTTGAATACCGAATTAAATTTAAGCTTGCAAAACTAGTTTTTATCGCGCGTCAACACTCTGACGCGCGATATTGATATAGCAATTCTGTCAGTCTGTCTGTCCGTAACGTTCCAGTATCAGATGAAAACGGCTTAACATATCGTCATAGTTTTTTCACCATATGGTAGCCCAATCATTCTAGTTTTACCAGCATCAAACATCTTCACGAAATTCCGATGGGATCACTCCCTGCGGGGGCGCTAAATACTGGTGGAGTATACAAATTTCTACCGATAAGTCGCTATATTTCGCAAACGATACAAGATATCGCCATAGTTACTATGAAAGGCGAATATAAACTCGTATACGATCTATAATATGGTGCCATTTCCAATGACCTTGAACGAACCTGTTTTCAAGGTCACACCACTCTTTGACGTTAAATAATCTCACAAACGGCTACAGATACAGCCAATGTTACAACAGAAGGCGAATAAGAAACCGCACCCAAGCTTTTAAATGGCATAAGTTTCAATGATCTTGAGTGACCTCTAAGCTAGATTTCAAGGTCACGGTATTATTCAACGTCAAATAACTCGCAAATGGTACAAGATAGAGCTATAGTTACAATAGCGACTAATATAAAGTCATACATGGTCTATCGAACCGCGCCATTTTCAATGACCTTGTAGGACTCCAAACCCAGATTTCAAGGTCAGGCCATTCTTTGACGCTGAATATCTCCAAAATGGCTACAGATACGGCCATAGTTACTATGGAAGGCGAATAGGAAACCGTACCCAAGCTTTCAAATGGTGCCACTTTTAATGACCTTGAGTGACCTCTTACCTACATTTCAATGTCACGATAATATTTAACGTCAAATAACTCGACTAATAGTAAGTCGTGTATGATCTGTCGAATGGTTCCGTTTCCAGTAAACTTGAGTGACCCTTATCCGAGATTTCAAGGTCACGGTGTAATATTTAGGCCTATGAGTGCCCTCAACGTATTGTGTGCGCAGCTGACGCGCGATCTGTTTACGATAGCTAAGTTCTTGTTAATACTCGCAATAACAGTGTTCCACTCTATTTAACGTGTTTACTTGATAACTTTGCTTTCCAGTCAGTCTAACTTCTTAACCGTGCTGTCATACAGACTAAATTTTTTGGTGCTCGCAGTTTTCGTGTTGCAGTTCCTACTGTTTGGAACTCTCTTCCTGCAGACATTCGTGCATGTTCACTGCACGGTACATTCACGTCCCACTTAAAAACTTTTTTTATTTTAATGCTGCTCTTAACTAGTGATTGTTCAGACCACCTAGTGACTCTGCCCACGCCTCTGATTCGATGTTTGTGCGTTGATTTTGTGCGCGTTACAAATTGTTTTTACGATTATGTGACGATAACTGACTACAGTGACGTTATGAGATCTATTATTACGAATTTTAATGATCAAGAATCCAAAATTTCCAAAAGAAATTTATATTCTAAGTGAAACATACAAATAACATAAGAAAGTAATGATAATCAATGCATACAATGCAGTAATATAAGCAATACAGAAAATATCTCTAAAACTGGGTAAGAAAAGTCCTAACACACAAATGTGTTTCTGCACCAACTCCTACCACAGAGAACTAACTAGAACTCCTAGTCTTCTCCCCACACACAGTCTGTCTACCACAATATGGTCTAAACAGACCAGCAACAGTCTTACAACTTCTTATACTAAATAAGAAATGTAGAGACACTAGATTTGACACACAGTCTGTCTACCTATGTCAAATCCGTACACAACAGAGTATCCAAATACTCCCACGAACCACTCTACCGGCTTAATACCACCAGTCAGAGTAACCATTCACACACAGTGAATTAAATCAGGAATTCCCTACTCTGAGGTGAATTAATTTACCAATAAACGATTCATACACAGTGAATCCAACTAACAACTTCCTGCTGTAAGGCAAGCTACTATTACAACCACGGACAGTGAACTAGCAAAAGATACCACACGTACCTACAACGCTCGATCGATCTATCGCTTTGAAAGAGGAAGATCTGCCGAACAATCTCCTCTTTTATACTAAGAAGAACCGCAATGAGCATTCTACAATATTCTAGCATTACAGTCACATGGCAAGGTCATCCAGCACATGGAAATCTCGGGAAGCCTACACGGATGTAATATCTAAAAATAGATCGGGAATTCCTAACTGGAAAACAACAGTCTTAATGTAATATAGTAAGTAAACAATTCACTGGTCCGGCTGTGTGCAAACGTGACACCTCCCCACCAAATCAATGTCCAGAGATCAGGACACATCCGATACAGCAGGTACGGCCGCATATCTTGTCGGCCGTCGGGATCCTCTATATTTCTGTATCGAGAGATGACTGGTGATTGCGCTGTTTAAGCTTTCGACATCAGCCAGCTGTTGACGAATGGCCACTAGCTCTACAAGACAGCAAACGTATCGCAAGAAAATTGCACGTGTTATTTTTCGTCCGTGAATAACGGTTGAAGGCAGATAAATTGCTTGATCTAGCTCTAGCTGTCCACCGAGTAAGTATTTACATCCGCGCAGCGATATCGTAGCGAGGTGGGTTGTTTTCAGTAGTGTGACTAGTGTCCGTTTGTGTGTGTTTGTGTGTGTGTTTGTATTTGTCAACATGATAACACTCTTGAACCGTCTGAGATATCATCGTGAATTTTTCACGGCAGCAAGATACGACCAAAAGCTCGGACGAGATGGGAAATGGTTACATTCTGATGTACTACGACGCGCGAATGGCGATTTAATGTCAGTTACACTGGTACTAACAACGAATTCATCAACAACACGCACCTTGCAGCAGCTCCTCCGTGATGATAGGACTTTCTTTTAAAATTAATTTTTAAATTTTTATTTTGATGAGACACTTTAGCTGTTAAAGTGAATAACGAAATAACAGACAAGGTAGGCCTACATACTAGTTTTTATTGCTAATAACCAATACGTTCGTGCCTATAGTAAGTATTATGCCGTCATTTATTCTGTAGTCATATAAGTTAGAGATATGAGTCAGCAGGTAAAACCTGTTGGGCGCTGTTGTCGCGAACAAGTCAACTCGACAGTTCGAGTGCTGTTCGTCTGTCCAGTGTATAAATTTCGCACATTCTTTCCGATGGCAAATGTCTTCAGGTTTAACCCTTTCATCAAAACCGCACAGCAACGAATCATTATAGCAATAGGATGATTGGTACACTGGCCGTTGATGGGTGATCTGTTACATTTGGTACAGCGAGGAGGGGCCTAGACGTGCTGCGGCCCCGCCCAGTCCCATCATCGCTGTACCAAATGTAACAGCCCACCCATCAACGGCAAGTGTACCAACTTTATATTATTCGACGTGGCAATATAATTGCCTCTGCACTCTAAAGGGTTAACAGAGGCACAACCCTCGATAGCGTGTTTAATGTCACGTACAACGGTCGCGGATAGACAACGTCGAACGTCCGAGAAATTAATCTCAAGGCGTAAACGTTAATAATGCTCACATATTATCCGAGCAGATTTGAATTTTCAATCCAAGCCCTTGTCATATCAGAAGCCGTGACGTTAATCACGCCACCGGGAGAGAGGGATCAAAGACACCATAATGGACCGCGATAGCGTCCATATTGTCGAGCACGACGTGCGGATCTCCACTCCACGGTGCAATATCCGGCTTAGCCGTCGCTGCCGCCTACGGCGATATTAATGTCAACCGACTGCTTGTATTAGTTAATCTGTATGATGTTCGCTCAACAGAGTCTCGCTGATCCGCCAGTAGAGCAGCTGATCTCCGGCAACGTCATAAAATATTAACGGGGTCCATTTGGCGATGTATATGAAAATACGGTGTTACAGTGAACGCTTGACATTTACGGATCAAGACTCGTCTACAGCGCCAGCTTTGTAGTCAGTAAATAATACAATCGGTAACAAGACAAGAAACTCGTCAGTAAGTAACATGGCGAACGTTACAGCCTGAACGACGCCATCGTTGTAAAACTTTACCATACATGATATCCTCAAGTTTTTCGTAACTATCTTATCGGAGAATCGCGACTTTTTTGGCGCATCGTGACATTTTTGATTATTAAGCCTTATAAATACTCTTACTTACTTATTTGCTGATCAACTTTTTCGGTAGCGGATCTACGCAATAAGACTTCCAACCACGGGGTGGGAAATTTTTATTACAAGGCCTAAAATGCTATAAAGATACTCAAATGAAAGCTTACGACATTACAAAACTAACAGCTGAACTGAAAAGCGACAATGTACAGTACAGAAATAAAACAATTTTTATCACTGTTGCTTTTCTGTTTTGGTGCCGTCGATCGATCGCCACCGGAAGCTCTGCACTAACACCGTACCTTTACTTATTGGGCGTATAGGCAAGTTGCGTCCACTTCGTGTACGAAAAAAATGCTAAGTCACTCAAGATCGTTCAAGGTCATTCGAAATTACACCGATGAGTAAGGGGTGTGTAAGTTCATACTACACTGTGTTCCAAAAAACATGTGACCACGTTTTTGATGATAAGTTGAAGTAGAACTGTCCGTTTACAAAGATTTTTGGCACACTTATTACTAAGAGTATAGGCCATCGACAGGTGTTTTTATTTACCCACCTCACCTATTTAGTGCAACTACTTTACCTTGGGAAATTGTCAAGACCTAAATATCAGCAAAAAATAAACAAAATCATGAAAATTTCACAGGAAGAAGTGATTCTGATTAAAAATATCTATCTGTCAAAGCAGTATGGTGCACGAAGGCTCTTGAGTGAATTGCCCGACAGGGGTTGGAAACTTGGAAGCATCGACAGTTTGCTGAACAGAAGCCAAAGACAGGTACAATTGTCCCACAATCAGGCAGCGGTAGACCGCGTTTGTCGCGTAGCAGTGAAGGACCTTGTGCTCAATCAGGAGGACAAGCCAGAAAGGCATCGGTCAGCTCGTTAGATTTCGTATGAAACTGTCATTCTCTGTTCAAGTGTATGCAGAAAAATATTTCACCGTGATCTCTAGCTCACATGCTTCAAATGATGTCGTGCTCAGCTGTTGTCTGAAGCCAATCGTATCTTCCGTTTCACTCGCTGATAAACAACGTTATCGTCTGCAATATATGTTGTTATTGTTCTATTATAAACCGTAAGTTGTATAATAAGTAGGCAAAATAATATGGTGACAATTTTGCAGTTAATATCCTAGTACTGTAGCATTGAGAAAATCAGCAATTTGAGGCTAAATTCATGATATTTAAGTCTCAACAGTTTCTCAAGGTTAAGTAGCTGCATCAAATAGGTGAGGTGGAAAACTAAAAATACCTGTCGATGGCCTATACCCTTGGTAATAAGTGTGCTAAAAATCTTTGTAAACGGACAGTTCTACTTCAATTTATCATCGAAAATGTGGTCACATGTTATACACAGTGTAGTTATCCATTGCATGCAGTGGCGTATTTAAA
>Ga0209339_1001499_pt1 | contig 10115 bp, 3 predicted proteins | sample OlaalgELextract3_FD_187376 | JGI IMG/M metagenome (GOLD analysis project Ga0209339, IMG submission 187376) | Olavius algarvensis symbiont microbial communities from Tuscany, Italy - Type A ELBA extract 3 (SPAdes) (version 2) | ecosystem: Host-associated > Annelida > Digestive system >...
ACCATATAACACTACCGACTGCACAAGAGAGGTGTATATTCTGAGCTTGGTGGAGAGACTGAGTCTTTGCTGACGCCAGACTTTGTCAAGTTGAGCCATAATGGAGCCAGCGATGGAGCGTCTGTGTATCTCTGGGTAGGAGTAGCCATCGGAGTCTATGTCAGAGTTAGCTATACATCAGCTATTTAAAGCACATTAAATACACACTATCGTAATGTATCGTATAGCAACCCCCGAGATTTTATGTTGGACGCCATTCAAGCCACAGCCCTCCCAATTACCTTGGGACCGACTTGGGACCAGCACAGATATAATAGTTATATACCTGGTGGCTTGGTTATTCAGCACATTACATTAACTATCTTCAAATCACTTGCACAGCATGAAGTATGTACTGACAGAAAACGACACTGGAACAGTAGCTACAGCAACAAAGTATTGGCCACAATGATGGTTGAGATATCATTTCATCCTTGACTGCAACCTACTTCAACTCATTTTAACAACATTTTACAACTTACTGTAATTTTCTTCCAGACTAAATCTGGTTAGTAATGCACAGCAGGCCTCTGTTTCTCTGAATGCTGCGCACTACAAATGCCTTGATTAGATCAACACAAGACAGACACACCACTGATGCTATACTTTGGAGCAGCTAACAGCTGAAACTACGAATCAGCCAAAGGCATCATTTCCATTTTGACATTTTACATTTTAGCGTTACCATGGCGGGTGGTCTCAGGTTCTTCATGATAACTGACATCAGCAGTCGAACAAGTTGCTGGCAGACAGCGTGATTGCCTGTTAGCAATTTCAGTGCACTTGCCATATGGTATGTTGATTTATAACCTTACAGAAGTTACCAACACGTGGCACGTACTTTACGTGGCAACATTCCACCAAGTTTAATTTTGGCACCGTATAAACCTTAGCCATCTGTTCAACAATTATGATACATTTCATAACTGATGAACGATTAGAATAATGTTGTGTTTAGTAGCTAGATGTTATGTTGTGTATCACAGTTACTTATTCTTGTTATGCACCATGTTCAGTTGCACATGCACTCTGCACATCTGCCTGCTACACCAGTATTAGTATTGAACTATTGTAGATAACAATGGGTGGCTAGCTGTGATGGCCTTCCGCCCTTTCTGGCAGCCCTCCTCTATATATTCTCTTTTCATTGTTATTATGTTTTTTGTTTATTTTGGATTAATAAATAAACTTCATACCTAAGCTCTGTAAGGCCTATTGACCTTGACCTTTGACCTAATGATCTCAAATAGCTCTTGTTACGGAGAATCTATGTGCCAAATGTGGAAGTCTCTGACTCTGTTCTTTAATTAGAAGCAGCAACGGTATATACAGTTAGGGGCATACAGACGGATAGACATATGCGTGCAACACTTAATTCCCTTTTTATGGGTGGATTATAATACAAGAAGCTCAGCTATCGCAGAGAGGCCGCGCGATGCCTCGTGTTGTTGAGTATTTTGGTTAGTCGCTGAAGGCTGCCCTAAGTAGGATTAATATGGTGACTTTCGCAAATCTAGGCTCCGTCCGTCTACCAAGTTTGAAGTTCGTAGGAAGATACGGCGCATTTAGTGTGTCAGCTGTAGTCGGCCCGTGACCTTGACCTTTGATCTTTTGATTTTGAAACGGGTTCATAGGTCACACGGGTAATGGGCTTCCATGGTGCCAAATATGGGCTTCCGGGGACTTTCAGTTCTCGACTTAGGTCGAGGCACAGGACGGACAGACAGACAGACAGACAAACGACGGTCATCAACGCTTAATGCCCCCTCCCTTCGGAGGTCAGGGGCATAATAAGTAACTGACGTATTGGTACTCAAGTGGTTTCTGCAGCTGAAGTGACCTTCAAACGTCATTCAAGATCACCGGCAATGTCACCTTTTGATACATCACATATGAATTCCTAATTGCATTCCGTTGCAACTATGTCCATATCTTGTACAGCATTGCGTTCTGCCATTTTAACCTCGTTTTTCTTTCCCCTGGGACGCTGTTCGGCCAATCGCGCTAAATTTTGCATGGACAGAAAGATATTGCCATGCTTGCAAAACCCCTTGCAGTATGTACCCGTCTATCTACAACAGTTTCCCAGTTATTCGAACCACAATTGCAAATAATCGCCATTTTTACGTACCCCGGCCTTCATTTTTTGTTTGCCCTGGGGACGCCCCTGTGGCAATCATGCAAAACGTTGCATGAATGAAAAGGCAACTCAGTGCTTGCCAAACCCCTCGCAGCATGTACCCATCTATCTTCAACAGTTTCCCAGTTATTCGAACCGCAAGTGCAAAAAATCGCCATTTTCACGTACCGCAGCCCACATTTTTGTTTCCCCTGGAGACGCCCCTGCGATTATCACGCAGTATGTTGCATGGATGGAAAGACAATTCAATGCTTGCCAAACCCCTCGCGGCATGTACCTATCTATATTCAATAGTCTCTGAGTTATACGATGCTTACCTCAATGCATAAGTCCAAAAATCGCTATTTTTTACCACTGGGGCAATCAGTCACGCTAAATGTTGTATGGATGGAAAGAGAATTCGATGCTTACAAATTGTCTTGCTGCATGTGCCCATCTAACCTATAACCGTTTCTGAGATAGAGTGAAATATTGGTCGAAAATCGTCATTTTTTCATACCCCCCTTGCAAGGCTTGCATTCGACACCCCTGTTAGGGAAGTTCCCGTCGGAATAGCGCCATGACGTTTGGTATGGAAAAACTAGAATGGCTTGGCTACCCAATGGTGAAAAATTTCGAAGATATCTTTATTCGCTTTGGCGCAACTCACGAACGTGACAAACGAACAGACAGACAGACAGACAGACACACAGACACCGCATGCCAGCAATAGCCGCGCTTATGCATAGCATCGCACGGCAAAAATATCAGTCACTTAATTCCCTTCTTAGTTCTTACGTGTGGAGTATAATAAAATATCAGTCATACGTCATTCAGCAAATTGCAAATAAACATTGTGTCATTAATTTCTTCTATCTACATTAAATCTGCATTCTGCAGCATTCAATTGTTAAAAAGTACATTCAGTCTCATCATGTGTGAGACTATGCAGCATGATGACGGCTTTTTCAGAGCAGTTATTCTATTTCACATATCTGACGTCTGACAACTAGCATAATAATCATAATCATATTGCCTACCCCGGAGTCCAGGACAACCGCAGCACCATAAATACCAAAACCGAATATGATGATCAGTGAGGAAAGTAATAAATAGTAAACCTATCACATATATAACTGCAGTACCAGTAAAACAACTAACCTTCAATAAAAAACTCTCCACCAATTTTAATCTGTCCTTCGTCGAATACAAGCACGTTGATCGTTTCAGTAATAAACCTGTAAATCACAATCTCAAGCTTCATCTGCTTATTTTAAATGTTTTCAAAATTATCAAATATCATCATAAGACTTTTAGTTATCAACATCGTCATTAATTCACAAGCCTTTTATTGACAAAATAAGCATGACAGTTAGACAGGACAAAAAAAACATAAAAATATATGCAAAGCACTACAGAATTAAACATATTCGTAAAGACACCTGTTCACAAAGACTCCGTTAAAATGTTCTGCACAGTACAAACAACATGAACAAAAGAATTACTGCTCATGTGCAATGTCCATACTGATGTCATCGAGGAAACAAAATGTACTCAGATCAAGACCAAAGAGGACCAACACCGAGTCTACAACTGTCAGTCAAAGTCATGTAAAAAATTAACTGCAATTTTTCAGTAAGAAAATGGCACAACACATCCATATTTGACAGTGAGATAGGGAACAATCATGCATCAACTGCTTTATAAAACCAATTTAATAAGATCTGAAACAAAACCACTAATCCTCAAGTTTGAGACCAAGATGAAGATTGAAACCACGACTGTTTTTTTAGTCTTGAGCTGAAGACCAGGGTTTCAAAACCATAACGCTTTACCAGGCCTGAAATAAAGTAAAGGTAAATGTCCCAAACTCTACGAGCGTTAGAACTGGAGCTGATACAGTTTCTAAGCAGTCAACCCCGCAGCTGACTTAGTCACAGACCCGACGGTAGACTGCCATTAATTTCCGCCAGGCCCACAGTTACCTTCCCGACCACAGAGCACAACCGCCCTTTGGACAGTGTCAAATTATACTGCTTGGTGACAGAGGCACGTGACGTGTGTGTGTGTGTGTGAACAACTTGCCCAGAGTAGTTACATGGTAGTGAAATGGTCTGTAAGCGGAAGCCATGATCTCTCGATCACTAGTCCAATGCCCTATCCATTACGACACCATGACTGAACTACTCTTAACCTTTTAGTTGCCACATTAAAACCACAGAACAACGGACCTTCATATAGCAATACAGTGACTGGTAAACTGGCCGTTGATGGGTGGGCTGTTACGTTTGGTACAGCGAGGAGGGGACTAGGCGGGGCCGCAGCCCGCCCAGGTCCCTCCTCGCCGTACCAAATGTAACAGCCCACCCATCAGCGGCCAATGTACCAACTTCATATTATTCAATTAGTGTCTAAAGGGTTAAAAATTCAACTAACTAAATTAGCCAAATCAACACGCTATAACCACGTACAAACGTTGCTTACCATATTTTCTGAACTGTTCGTAGTATACAGAGCGCTGAGCTATGGGAACATCAGAATGTGACAGCGGTGGTTTAAACATCAGTCTCCGAGCCAGTTCAGTGTTTCGATAGAGTTCGATGAAATTTCTCAACGCTTTGGATGTAATAGTCAAGTAACTCAACTCTTCAACTACAAAACGGAAGCTATTACCAGTCAGATGAATTCAAGCAATTTACATGATAAGCATGTTTATTTGCAACAGATACTGAAAAGGCACACGAAAACGGAAAACTACAAACTGCAATCAAGTATGCGTGCTGCATTATACATCGACCACATTATCCCAAAGGTCAATGGCAGCACTGTGGTTCAACAGTACACATTTCAGACACTCGCCCTTTGAAAAATCTGAACAAGTATGATAAGAATATTTATCTTAATGTTCTTTATCTTTATCTTTATCCTTTGGGGTGGCACACGCTTCCTTCGCATGCCAGTGCTGAGGCCTGCCTCACAGGCTAGCCCAATGCGCAACCCCAGGGAAGGGACTTGTGTAGTGTTGCGCGACACCATCAGGCTAACCTGATGGTGTGTAGTATGTAGTTGTTGCGCAACCTCTCCTTATAGAGAGGTGTGTAGGGCTAAGGGAGGGATCGGGAGTGGAGACTGGAGAGACCTTGTGCCATGATATTTACCCTGCTCGGCCTATAACCACTGTTTCTCTGGCAGCTAATACCTAGTGCATGATGGACGGCCATAGCTCTAGCGCACCTCGCACCGTGGGCCTCAGGGTCCAATTTAGTGGCGTGTGTGAACAGAGCCATTAATGACCGACCAGCACATACAGCAGGAGGCAATCTGTTATCAGTGGTTCAAGCAGCGACTAATACTGAGCGTCTCTGAACCCAGCATTAACCAACGGTCACAGATTAAAGAGGACACCATCGAACCCTCTGTGCCTGCCCGAGAATTTAATCTCAAAGCATACGCCACTATAACCTGACATAATGATCCGGCCAGCCCGGGCCTTGAACCCAGACTCGCCGATCACCGTAGCCCGGCAGCGCTACCGCGACGCTACTAACAGCGCCACTGAGGCAGGCCTATGTTAAATAATTAAAAGTAATGCAAAGATATACCGGAGAGATATGTGAAGATGTGGAACTTCAGCTCTAATGGCAACAACTCAAATAATCCAATAGATCGCTGGCCATCGTCATTGTCACATTCACTGTTAGGTTTGGTGTCACTTTCTTTTACTTCAAGTCGCGAAGAACGGCGTAATCTCTTGTATTGAAACAAAAAAGCAAGTGCATTCATGTCTGCTCTGCAGCTGAAAAACGCATCAACCCAAATTATTTCAACTGGTCACACTAAATGTAAACAATAATATTTTAACTGGTCACTGTCAGAAAGTGCACATTCACATATGTGCATACTAGAGTGCTACAAACTGTGTGTGGCAAGTCCATTCGTGTGCCAACATGGACTACCTCGCCTACAGCAGTCCATGCCCGTGCCAAAATGGAATAGTTTGCAGGGCAGGCAAGTCCATTATACAGATGCTGCTGAAAGGCATCAAACGACCACATCTCTCTAGTTCTATTCTGTATTCAATGGTCACCTTGGAGGTCATTACTATTTACTTGTAGCTTGTTACTTTGTTTCTATGTTTGTTATTATTTAGTAATTTGTTGTATTAACAACTCAATGGCACATAAATAACAGCTGACACAATGAAACTATACATTTCTTGATATTTCTAAGTTAAACTACGAAATGGAACAGTCTGTGGGGTTGGCATAGTATTACTTTTACATTTGATTTAGAGTTTTATTAATAAGTACATGTTTGTTGGTCTGTTTCTGCTCATTTTCAAACTGTAATTGCTATATGCTGGGGTGGCTGAGTTCTCACGACTCTTCTACGCTCCATTTAGCAGCTCACCGTAAATTGGTATTCTGATGACTAATATTGTTCACTAGGCCTACTGAGATGCTAATAAACAAGCATTGTGATTGTGAAATATCTTACCATGACACAAATCTTTACGTCACGCAGGGTAAAAATTGGCGGGGGGGGGGGGGGGGGGTTGGACCCCCACTGGAAAACAGATAACCCGCACTGCAAACGCCAGGGAAAAAAGCTAGGGGGGTCGGGTTTCGACCCCCCCCCCCTTGGGCCTGATTCCGGCGAATGCATTCATTATCATTAGTTTTTCATTATAAATACTGCAGTGTTTTCATAACTTGTTTTGTACTATTTTTATGTTCATTTTTATTGTTTCAGTGTATGCTGCCTGTTGTTAAATAAGGTAATTATAGTCATTCATTGTCATCTACATAGTACATAGTTGTTTAATGTGTTTGCAATGACTTAGCTGACTTAGATATCATAATGAAAGCGATTTTATTTGTCATTTGTCATTTTGAACGTTTCTGTATGTTTTCCAAGGGGGTCAGTTGGGGTTGAAATCTTGATTCCAGGGGGGTTGGGGGTCGAACTAAAAAAATTTCCAGGCTCGCTATCGCTCGCCATGACCCCCCGCCCCTGCAACACACCTTTAATTTTTACCCTGGTTTCTCTATTGTTCCATAGACGATAGACCTGTCTTAGCAGTAATATTACTAATTCTTGTGCACAACTGTATTTTGATAATAAGGTAAAGTTTTTCGTGTCAATTTCCGTTTCTATTCCACATGGATATAAAATGCCAAAAGCTATCATGGTGGCACTGTTTAATGCTATGGTACTCACTGTTACGATATTCACTAAATACGTGTTGCATACAATGGTGTATATTGGAAGTACGGAACAAGAACTTAGCTATCGCGCGTCAGCTGCGCAGACAATGCGTTGAGGGCATCTACACTGTGTTCCAAAAAAACATGTGACCACATTTTCGATGACAAGTTGAAGTAGAACTATCCGTTTACAAAGATTTTTGGCACGCTTATTACCAAGAGTATAAGCCATTGACATGAATTTTTGGTTTCCCACCTCACCTATTTCGTGCAGCTGCTTTACCTTGAAAAACTGTCGAGACCTAACTGCTTGTTGAGTTGCAAAATCGCACTTTCAAGTTCAGACAGCTATAACTTTTTTCCACGTTCGAATTTTTTAAATACAATTTTCAGAATATCTTGCAATACTCATTGACAGTAAATGATAAAAATTTCAAAAAAATTAATTGCACCGTTTTTGAGTTATTCAATTTTGCTTAGGGGGTTGTTTTTTGTGCCGCACCCTCTAGATTAAGGGTCACTTAAGGTCACCGGAAACGGAGCCATTGGACAGATCATACACGACTTACTATTATTCGAGTTATTTGACGTTGAGTATTATCGTGACCTTGAAATGTAGGTTAAAGGTCACTCAAGGTCATTGAAAAGTGGTACAATTTGAAAGCTTGGGTACCATTTCCTATTCGCCTTCCATAGTAACTATGGCTGTATCTTTAGCCATTTCGGAGATATTCAGCGTCAAAGAATGACCTGACCTTGAAATGTGGATTTGGGGTTGTTCAAGGTCATTGAAAATTGCGCGGTTCGATAGACCATGTACGACTTTCTATTAGTGCGCCATTGTAACTATAGCTTTATCTTGTACCGTTTGCGAGTTATTTGACGTTGATAATACCGTGACCTTAAAATATGGCTTAGAAGTCACTCACGGTCATTGAAACTGGTACTATTCAAAAGCTTGCTGCGGTTTCCTATTCGCCGTAACTATGGCCGTATCTGTAGGCGTTTGTGAGATATTTAGCGTCAAAGAGTGGTGTGACCTTGAAAACAGGGTTAGGGTTTGTTCAAGGTCATTAGAAGTGGCACCATTTGATAGATCGCATACCAGTTCCTATTCGCCTTCCATAGTAACTATGGCGATATCTTGTATCGTTTGCGAGATATACTGACTTATTGGTAGAAAATCGCGAAATTTTTATACCCCACCTGTATTTAGCGCCCCCGCAGGTCGGAATTTCGTGAAGATGTTCGATGCTGATAAAACTGGAATGATTGGGGGTACCGTATGGTGAAAAAAAACTATGACAATATGTTAAGCCGTTTTCATCCAATACCGGAACGTAACGGACGGCCAGACGGACGGACGGAGAGACGGACAGACAGATTTGCCATATCAATATCGCGCGTCAGTATACTGACGCGCGATAAAAACGGACAGACCACAAGCATTATATATCCGGCCAGTCTAGACTGGCAGGGGCATATAGCCCTGTATCTGTGGGTGATCCATCAACGTCACGATATTCTTCAACGTCAAATATCTCGAAAATGGTACAAAATAGAGCTATACTTGCAACGACAGACTATAGAAATCATCATATTATGATCTACCGAATGGTGCCATTTTAATGACGTTGAACGATCCTACCCCAGCTTTCAAGGGCGCGCAATTATTCGACGTTAAACATATCAGAAACGGTGCAAGATAGGGACATAGTTACAGTAGAATTTTTCACACGCGGCGATAGTAATAGTATCTGCGCAATGCAGCTCAACTCAGCGCAGTGCAGCGTGTCGGACTATAGCTAACGACAGAATAGTATTCCACCAAAAACGGTGTCCACTGTATCAACAGTCCTGCATACCCAGTAAGTTATTATGATACGATAATTAAACAATATTTAGGCGTATTGTTTCCCCAAAAGTGGTTTGCAGGGACTGCATTGCATTTGCCGCACGAATACAACTTAAATTCCGGGGGCGTAAACTTCCAAGTTTTGATGTATTAGGAACGGGAATGATATTGGTCTTAACCAGATTTTTCTTGTCAAACCTGTTGAACTTGAGATACAATTTATAGAACTTATTGCTTTAAAAATCAGTTAATTAATACCTAAATTTAAATCTGATTATCATACTATATCTGATCCGATCTTTTAATAAAAAAACTTTTCTTCAGTTTGTTGATAATACAGCCATTGTGGGCTGATTGTTGACGATATATTATGCAACTAATTTAATAGAAACGTTATCCAACTTTCCAATTAATATGAATTGCATTTTTTTGCAATTCATAGCCGAATCTTCGCAGTCAGCTCTTCTATGGTCATACATATATATCTGTCTGTGGCACAGTGTAAATAATAGACCAGTGAAACGACTCTCGTAATTGTCTCTGCAGTTTAGTGTCTAATCCGGATCACACTTCTTATTATCATTGCTGGGCCGGTTGTTGCGAGTATGCCACAGCTGTCCAATTCTTCAAGGTCACAGAGTTGCTGTGTTTGGTAGGCAATAAAAGTGATTCATCTGGAAAGTACTATTCTTCACCTGTACCGTACAGGTGAAGAATAGTACCGCCATCATGCACTGCAGTTAGCAATATGCCATGCACATTTATAGGCTTATACTCATCTATCTATCACTTTCAAATTGGGCAATTTAGCACACTGTAATAAATAATGAATTAGCAGACAAATATTTTCATGTAGGCTACTTGTCGTGGGTGATATAATGTGTTCGTCACTGTG
>Ga0209339_1001500_pt1 | contig 10106 bp, 11 predicted proteins | sample OlaalgELextract3_FD_187376 | JGI IMG/M metagenome (GOLD analysis project Ga0209339, IMG submission 187376) | Olavius algarvensis symbiont microbial communities from Tuscany, Italy - Type A ELBA extract 3 (SPAdes) (version 2) | ecosystem: Host-associated > Annelida > Digestive system >...
TGCCCCCTGACAAAACTGAATGGTGGCTTATCTCGGCTACACTCTGCGGATGAGGACGCTGTTTCATGGCTGACCAATTATGGTAAATGACACGCATACGAGAAGAAGAAGGCCGTTAGAATTAGCAAGGTTATAAGTGTTCTAACTTACTTACTTACTAATGCGTTTATTTATTGTTAACATTTGTTCATCAACAAAACATGATATATATGTATGAACGTATGCATCGTTGTCATTGACATCATCATCCTCTCATCTGGCTCATCAGCAATCTAATCAGTACAACTCAAAAGATGACATATTTAAGTAGTAAGTAAGTAAGTAAAGTAAATGTGGATTTGTATAGCGCGTCATCACAAACACACTTCTAATGCACTACCACTTCCCGTATGTCAGCGCTGATCTCCATTTGACTAGCCCACAGCCAGACACCAGCCCACCCTGTGAGACCACAGATACGGGCCATTGTATCATGCGATATGCCTGTTTACTTGCACAGCTTTTGCTAAGTGGAGGGATGGCTCAGGCTGAGTAGAGCTGGGTGCCTGGTTCTGCACCGAGGTGGTTTACTCGTCCTAAGATGGTCACCCATCCAGGCACTAACCGGGGCTGGCGCAGAGTAACTACTTTGATCGAGATCAACGCGTTACAGCTAAGACAAACCATGCACCCCCATTTGGGGACTCAAATGTAAAGTAAAACTCCACATCACTGGATTTATTTTGTCCATATGCCTCTCCTGATGCCATCAAGAGGAAGCCTCAGAGGAAACTGAACCCCGGTCACCCTGATGACAATCCATTACTTTAGACACTGAGATACAGCTGCTGCTACCCCTGACAGTATCACTGGCAAAGTGGCAGTATTTGTACCTTAACTTCCTGAAGAGCCTTGTCAATGTCAATCTCGAACTGTGAGTTGACAAGTCTAAGATGGAAGTCGTCAAGCCAGCAGGACATATTAGACAACGCTTGGTCATAAAGTTGTAAGAAGCTTTGTCTCTGTTGAACGTGAAGCTCTTGATTGTTGACTTTGTCCTGCAGCTGCTTAAAACGTTCATTCAGAGCAGCAAAGCACTGTCGTGTCCTTTCCAGCGATTCACGGTCTTCACTAAATGGCGTGAACCAAAAGAAGAACTCGGGAACAATTCCCTGTAACAAAATAAATAAATACTGGATGATCAACTTTAATCCTAGAGTAACAACATGAAACGAAACAATTGAATGGACGGCTGCGTATTGGTTATTATCACATTATCACACAGTGTATAAATTACCACCAGCCAGCTTCCTATTAGACCACTACACCCTATCTGCAGTCTATGTTCGACTAGTGAACTTCTCCTCAATTTTCTGCAGTTCTACACCGAATTTGACAAAAGATCGTTTAGTTACTCGGCTACTACAATCTGGAATGGATTACCTCTTAATATCAGACTTTCACCCACTACTGACACCTTCAAATGCCGTCTGGAAACTCACCTATTCAAGTAACCCAACAACTGTGCCAGCGCCTCCGATTCAGTATAACTGCTGAATGTGTGCACATTATATATGCTTGTATGATAACAGTAATTACATAAAAGCACACAACGTCAGAAATAAAACTGAATCAGAGGCGCCTGCAGTCTTTAGGTGGGCAGTGTTGTTAACTGGAATGTGAGTTTTCAGACAACATCGGAAGGTGTCAATAGTACACGGAAAGTTTGAGAGGTAATCCATTCCAGACTGTAGAAGCCAACTAATTAAATGATCTTTCACCTCTCTTCTGCTCATCAGCTGCCACTTCCACGACTGTGAAGTGATTCAACTCACGTAAGCAGTGCTTTTCGGGCCTATACTTACCTTTTAACAACGAAATTGTAGTAGGTGAAAACATGCAAAGAAACGTGAAAGCAAAGAATTCGTACAAATATCTGTAAAAAAGTAAACCAGGAAATATTACTAACCTCTACATCAACTGCAGCAGCAAATCCATCAGCTCTGCTCGGAACATCAGGTCCTGAAGACCTATCTGGTTGATCAGACAGTGGACCACAGAGATCGTCCGACAAACTCTGCACCAGTTGTCGATGATGCTCCAACTCAGTTGCAAATCTCTGACACATGCCAAGCAGCTCCATGAAATATATTCATTTAGAATAAACCAATTCTGTTCACTTTTAGTAATAAATGCCACTGTAACTGAACTGTGCACCAATTTAATTAATCAATTTGTAACACAAACAGACACAAACAAGCAGTGTGGCCACCGGGTTCGGCCAACACGGTATGCCCCGCCCATCTGTAACCCTGACCTTTGACCATTTGACCTTGAAACTGGTGTGCGAGTTGCATCTAAAGTGGGGAACCTAAATCCAAATTTGGGCACGCTAGGCCTTTGGGTTCTTGAATTATTTGCTATGTACACGACAGACAGACAGACAAACAGACGGACGGACAAAAGCAATGCTTATTGCCCCCTTCCCTACGGTCGGGGACATAACAAGTCAGTCCTGCCCAGATGGCCGACACAATAAGCTCCCACCACCATCACAATGTGTTGGAAACAAACGAACAAACAAAAACAAACAGACAGACAGAAGGACGTTGCCACCATGTAGAGCCCCCGCTTCGTGGCAGAGGCTTACCAGGAATAAAATTCATCGCACATAACTTCAGCTGTATGCTAAATGCCGTGTTACCGTTCTTTGACATCTCTGATACTGTTGGTTGGGCTTCAGAATGGGAATCTGGCCTGTTAGAATACCGCTCTAGCAATCTCTTAAAAGTTTTCTTGTACATTCTTGGAGGATCACTGGCTAACCCAGATAAACCTGGAAACTGGCAGATAAAATGGTTTTGTGTGTCTGTGTGTTTGCATGAAACTATAAAGGAAGTGTGAGTTCTTGTCGTCGGGTTCTTCGTGTTTCTTTCAGCACGTACCCCATTATGTAGGTCCACTAGACTAGGTTCTCCCCAGTATTAGTTCAGCACGTACCCCATTCTGTAGGTCCACTAGACTAGGTTCTCCCCAGTATTAGACCCCAGAGGTAGAATGTAAGGCCTGGAGGAAAGGTTCGGAGTGCTTGTGAGAAATTTGAAGACGTCGAAAGCAGTGTATTGGATTAATGTTTCTGAGAGTTCTAGTGCCGGCTGACCCATGTTGTCTCAGATAAAGGATTGCTAAACAGTTGTTGTTGTTGTTGTTGCGTGTTTGTATACAATTAAGACACAGAACGACAACAAACCTCGTTGTCCTGTGAAGCATCAGTCGATACATCAGCCTGTTCCACCGTCATCTTCCTCGTATCATCAAACCATTTCTGCACGTCACTGGAGCTCTGCTGGCTGTCATCCTTCTGCTTCCTGGTTCTAGCCTTCTGCTGTCGCAATGACTGTGCATCATCAGCCAGTCTCATTCTCAGCTCCATTAGTCTAACTTTCAGCTCAGCAATGGCTTGCCAGATACGATCAGCATCCGCCTTATCCAGCTCATTGCACTCTACTGTGAGGTCAGAAAGTATACGTAGCCTGTAGTCGACTGCATCCTCAATGGTCTGCACAAAGTCACAACAAGTTACCTTAAACACTAGGTTGGTTGGTTGGTTGGTGTTTAACGGGACTTTCAGCACAACAAGGCTATATCATGCCATAGGAGAGTAGTGTTTTAAGACAGTTGTGACGGAATGATCATGATAAGGATGAACAACTAAAACGATGAAAAAGAAACTAAAAATATAATGAAAAAACCAAAACAGTTCGTATGAACTGTTTTGTTTAAAGGTTAACGGGCCCTGAAGCAACTGGTCTTTGTGGAGACTAACTCCTCGACATAGGCATCAGTTGGACACGGTTCTGCTAGGCAATCACTTGGCAAATAGCCAAATAAACCAAATCTAAGACAACCTAAGAAAAACCAACACAAAAAACACAATCGAAAAAACCAAGCTACCGTGGTTGACCTGGCCAGGAAACAGAGTGGCCTACTCTATACAGGCCCCAGGACCACACGGGCCAGGCTACCGACTAGCAGATTCGCCCGTTTCCTGTTGCCAGCTCGAGGCTGACGCCGGCACCGTAACCTTAGTCATTAAATAATTCATTTTGAAGTGAAGGAAACATCCAAAATATTGACTAGTCTCAGTACTGATGACTTGTAGCTGACAATAACAAACACCAAATGGTGTACATGGAATGAGTTAAGCACACAGCATGATTAAACAACTGCTATTTGATATATCCATCTACATGTACTTTTGAGGATAATATTAGCAGCTCCATTGTGACATATACAGGGTGTCCAGATAAAAAGTGACCCCAACAGTGTTTCATCATTATTTGCATAACCACAGGGAATTTTGATGCCAAATTTTCTTATAGCAATACGCTATACTTCCACTCACATAATGCCTAGTTTCATTCATGAATCTTTAATTTTAATCACTTCTTAATCATCCATGCTGGCCAGTTTATAAGTAAAATTTTAACACTAACAGACTAACTGAAGGCTGCTAGAAGAACAGATGTGCTGACAAGTTACCAGTAATTAAACAACTGTTTGGATGCTAAATTACGATCACTGAAGCGGAACTGAATGTGTCAAAAGAAACGTTCAAAGTGTCATCCAGCCTTGTTCACGCACGCTTGCAAAAGTTCTGAACAGCCTTTGTTACTGGCTTCTGAGCAATATTCATTCCAGATCTTCTGCAATGTGGTTTGAAGTTGTGCAATCGCTGATGGCTTTTTCTTTAGCTTGGGGTAGGCTTCTAGCATGGCGCCCCACAAGCGATAATCAACAACAATGGCCTATGCACCATGTTTCTGCTCTCGCAATGTCTGAATTCAAAGTTTGTGTTCCAGTGAAACTTTACACATATAGCTGACGCTCACCAACTTGCATTTAAAATTTATTAAGCAAAAAACTAACAACTTAAGCACAAATACTTTTTTTTTACAAATTTAACCCCATAATGATGTCACACTGACGTCGTTTTCGGTAGCCGGTTCCATATTTTCTCAGCATGTGCACGAGGATGCAAATTTTAATGTTCAAAAATCTGCTGGTGTCACTTTAACAAACAGGCACTACAACTGAAAATAGATATATTTTCAGCAAACTAATTGATACATTTACGTCAGCCTGATAGCCTTGCCAAAGTTTTATTTTCAAATGCCAGCCGTTGTGGAAATATTAATTAGAAACCTTAGGGGTCACTTTTTATTGGGACACCCTGTAGCTGTGATGCTGCTAGTTTGTGACGTATGAACTATAAGACATCTGGACTGCGATGTCAACGGACGAACTAAAAATAGAGTTGACCGTAACAACAGCGTTAACCATACGTACACTGACACTTTATTTAAAGGGCTAAGCAGACAGTTAGTAGTGGAGAGGGACCAAGGTGTGACTCAGTAGTGCATCTGTTATTCGGACTGGAGTGAAGTCAGCCGCCAGGGCACATACGGTAAATAAATATTAATGTTTAAGCAAGTAATCAGTAATAAATATGGTCCAATATGTATGGCTGATGTGGATGCTAGTTGCCGGACGAAACAGAGCTCATGGTCCAATCTGCATAATATGGAGATACCTGGCATCAGTGAGCTACAAATGAAATCTAACGAGTGCAGTAGAAGTTGACACCTGAATCTCAGACAGCTGTCGTTCACGATCGTCGGAATCACACACGACTGGCTGGTCGACGGGTGTACGTTTGATGACGTCCAACCACTGGCGGCATTCTGTCAGTTTTGAGTCGACTGAAACCAGTATGATCTTCTGTCGACCACGCATCACAGTTATGTCCTGTTTCCATCACACACATGACAGACTACGCTGGTTTCTGATTTGAGAACACACTAACACAGCACATCGTCATCATCCAGCGACAAGTACAACAAAAAATAATCATCATCCATGTTTCCATTCACTTAAATGGCATTTAATTTAGCGCTATTTTCAGACACTAGTGATAACTTACCAATAAGCACAGTTTTAGTAGCTATTTAAAATACGCAGCACTTAGGCGAGTCACAACTTAAGGGGCATTTACTCTCTTGGCCCTCAGTCCACTGCCCTTAAAGATGAGAATTTCCACAAACAATACTGATAACAAAGGCTGACATTATAAACTTATGTTCTTCAGAAAAATAATTACGTAAGCACAAACAATTTATCACAGACCTAAGCAACATGTGTAGAGTGCTTTAGTCTTATTGTTGTGTGGATCACGGTTACTGACTTTGTGTATGATGTGCAATTACTCACAATAACATAGTCACATGTAAATCCGTCGGCGTTATAGTTATATAATTTCAGAATGCCGTTCTGACTCTGATTTAGATGATAACACAGACCTGCTCAACACAAAACTGAATTTATTTTGTATGTGTTTATGTTTATCTCAGTTTGTAATATTTTAATTGTTTTCATTTTTTAACAGGGGAGACGTAATAGTCCTCTGAGACCTCACTCCCCTTAGCATTCCATCTTCATACATTTTTGGTTTATTTTGTACTTGTTAGCTAATAAATGACGTGTGTTGTGTAATACGGTTTCAAACCTTCAGCACAGTGAGCAGATTGTGAGCATCTTTCTGTACACTCCGGAAACGCTCTTCCAGCAGCCTGAAAGTGACACTGGTTGCCTCATGGTCACTGGCATTGCAGCTGTCGGCTAGCTGCTGTGTCTCATTGCGGACAGTGTTAATGTTGGCATCAAGCACTTGTAGTTGCACACACACGTCCTATTACAGCACAAAGTACATGCACAGAGTTACCCACTTAAACAGTCACAATCACAGCCACACATACCCAGATGTTATAAGAACTGACTTAACTTGACTTATTGTCGTGGCAATGCAGATGTGCGCAGAGGCAGCTTTACCAGGCTCCTCCATGCCAAACGATGCTGAGTCATCCATCCATCCATGTGCCATTAAGAAACTACACGCTCGCTCACCCCATCCATCCGTCCATCTCTATGTCGAGGTCATGTTGCTTACAGTCATCCTTCACCAGGTCAATCCATCTTTTCTCGGGTATTCCTTGTCTTCTTGTCCCATGCCAGTTTCGGATATCTAGTATTATCTATTCTTTGCACATGATCAAAATACTGCATTCGCCATTGCTGTATGTGATTTGCTACGTCCTGAAGTAGACCAACCCTATCACACACCTCTTTATTCCTGATCCTGTCTCTGCGAGTTACTCCTGCAATCCTCCTCAAACAGGACATTTCAAATACCCGTAATCTGTTTTCCTGTGTTTGCATCAAAGTCCACGTTTCAGAGTTGTACATCAACACACTGCGTACCAGAACTAGTGTAGTTATCAAAAAACCAATATGCATCGGCATTTCTATGTGCCTCGTGCCAACAAATTTATAACTATCACGCATGTTCAGTGTTCAACTATTAAATCATTAACTTGTACGTTCAGCCAAAACTGCTAAAGGAAAGGTGCCATTCTCCCATGGAGCACTAGGTAGAGAGCCTCACCTCAAACAAACAGTGAGGTCTTATGTGGATACATCATGCATAAATAGTGCTATGCCAGACACAGTTACCTCACAAGCTGCAGAGCATTGCCATCCTTTAGCCAGTATCATACTACAAAATGCATAAAGGCCAACAGGGCACATGTGTGAACAGAGTTCCAAGAAGATGTGTTTATCAATCAGCATCAAAAGTGAAAGACAGTGTGAGACCTCAGCTGTATGCAGCTTGTCACTGAGCTCGTTGGCTGTCATTGGTGACTGTATGGCAAGTCTGAGTGCATCAAGACTGCACTGGCAGGAATCAAGCCTGTCTGAGATGTCACGGATGGACTGCTGGTACTGCTGCTGACGACGCAGAGTCTCACCGAGTTCTTCCTTCTGCTTCTCCAACTACATCACACATCACAGCGTGCATTTTCGACACATCTCAGACGTAAATGCTGTGATCAGGAAACCATGATACAGACCAAACAGCTCAGTTTTGTTTGCCACAGAAATAATAATAATAATACTAATAAAAAAATATAATATAATATAATAAAAAATATTAATAATAATATAATAATAATATACATATTTCTATCCCGCCATAGGTTGTAACTTCAGAGGCAGAAACACATCACGAACATTATATATCACAGAAGCACGTTATTCTTGCCTTGCATATTGCTTGCCTAAGTCAGTGTTAAATGTGAACATTTGCAATTTAAACTGCAATTAAATTACTGAAATTATTGAAGCTCAAAATCATTTTTTTCATCTACACACTACATAGCAATGAAGACAAAACACAAAACAATAGATGTGCACATCTTGTAGGCTCATATTTGTTTTATTTTTGTTACAAATTATGAACTGTAGCACAATCTTGGTATATACAGTCTGCTTTGACTGCTTTAATGAGTAAAAGTAACAAATTTCCCATAAAAAATTGACTTTTATGACCTAACTGTTACAAAGAAGCATTAAAAATCATTAGAAAGTGAGCACTACAGAGCAAATTTACCATGCTGTCATCATCGTCAAAGTTGTTGTATTGAAATGACTGCATCATACGAGGTCTATTATCGTCAATAGCAACGGGCAGTGTGCAGGTACTTAAATCACAATATACCCCATTTCACTGCACTCACTACAGTTTCATTGGCTCAGTTTTCAACTCTTTTAATTCAGCAATTAATTATATATGTGAATTCAGCAACTCTTTTAATTCAATTTAATATCAACTGTCTTTGTTGCTTTCAAGATAACGCTATGTTATTCTGTATTTCATTACAATCAATCTTCCCAATTATTTTAGCACCTTACTTTTATATGTTTATTATTTCACTGTGCTGTAAGAACTGTTTTCAAGCTATTTTACGTTCTATTTTATATCAATCAGGCAGCAATTAGTTATTCAGCTGTTTTGTACAGTTCCGGAGACAGCTGAAGACATATTTGCTGACTAGACACGGATGCTGTGGCACCTAGAGACTAGTGTTTAGGCACCAGTAGCACATATTTATTTCTTATTCATTTACTTACTTATTTACTTACTAAAATTCTGAATGCTGTTTCATTTCCCAAAGAAATAACTAAAGTATATCACAGATGCATGTTATTCTCATCTTTTAAAAGTATTCACAGTGCACGAGGTAATCATGCACAAGCATAAATGTTATTAATGAAATGAGACAGCCAAAGTTTGTTATACTATAGTTTATACAGTGCTTACTGTTAACCAATAGTCTTAACATTTAATCCAATTTTATGGTGTTAGCTGCAAGCGTAGTAAAGCGCACTAACACATACCACTTGTACATGCATGGTATCTGCGCCACTACATAGCCATTACAAGCACTACAGCCAACTAAGTAGAAGCGAAACAGTCACTTCAGTCAAAATTCTAGCATATAATACTACGGTTATTCCAAGTTTGTGTTTAGCACTAGAAACAGCAGCATAAAGCAACAAACCTTTTGTTAAGCGTGTCAAAACAAGACTGCAAGTAGAATAATAAGCACAAAGTGAGCGAACAAATACATGCATGCTTTAAACATGGGTTGATATGAAACATGTTCAGAACCAAGTCTGCCATGCTACAACAATGTAACATCCCAACAGGGCCAACATGCATGCATGCCGTAAGAAACGAGATAATTAACACTGCCTGATGGCAATGTTGAGAGTCAAGCACCTTGGTGCTTACACCAAATTGCACCAAAGTATCTTGGCCGTCCCTTAACCAATTTTTGCGCGGTTTTCAGCATTTGGTACAGAAATTATGTGGCCAAAATCAGACAGCTTTCTATTTTCAACAGGTTATCCATTTTGCCACCACGTTGCATTTTGTGAAACTGGGTATGAAGCATAAGTGCCCTTTTTGAACCTCCCTTCAACCCTGAAAGAGTTCAGAAATCAAAAGCTTAGCTTTTCTATTGCAGCCCATTTGCCATCTTCCTGGAAGATTTTATGAATATTGGCTCGCCAGTCTTGGAGATACTGTAAGCAAAAAAATAAAAATTAGTCCCGTACGGGGACTGACGGTCGACTTCTAATATTGCGCCTACTTATCTTCAAAGTACCCGGGCGTGGCATCTGCCGTAAACAAAATCAGTAGAAGGGTAAACAAAATGCCGGTAGTA
>Ga0209339_1001502_pt1 | contig 10105 bp, 4 predicted proteins | sample OlaalgELextract3_FD_187376 | JGI IMG/M metagenome (GOLD analysis project Ga0209339, IMG submission 187376) | Olavius algarvensis symbiont microbial communities from Tuscany, Italy - Type A ELBA extract 3 (SPAdes) (version 2) | ecosystem: Host-associated > Annelida > Digestive system >...
ACCCCCCCAACCCCCCCGGCAAATCGAACCCTGTTTGATAGTCTCATGTCATGCGTTGTATATAGGCTGTTTAATTGCAGTTAAGTTTATTTAAGCATGTTGTTTATTTTGGTATAACTGTATAATTCGCAAATTTCTACCGTTTTCGGTGAATAAAGATGAATATAATATTTATTTCGCCACAGGGAAGGTACACCAGAAGGGCAAAAGCCCATCTAAGCTGGCAACCATACTATAGAGCCACTGGAGAAAAACAAACAAAAAAACCAGTGAGAAAAAACTACGCTACAAACATTTAGATAAACCTGTCAGTACAATGAGTAGCAGTCTATATAGTTATCACATCATTACTATAATACTATCATACGCATAACAGATAACATAATAATGTTCACAACTGCCGACGAAGATTTATTTAGTTAGTACTTAATTTATTAATCAGATAACTTTTAAGTTGATATTTAAATGCATTAGGGGACCTGTTTTTAATTGAGTAGGGAGTTCATTCCGTAGTTGACTTGCGTTAAATTTGATCATTTTTCTGTAATGAATACAGACTTGGGAGATGTAGGCCTATGTCGATCTTGTTCTTGTTGTGTAATTATGGACGGAACGATTTAATGTAAAGTATTCACTAAAAACTTTATGTTTATGATATAAATATGATATATGTTTATGTTTATGATATAAAAAACCTGTGGTCTAATAGTAATAGCTGGTAAACATGCAAGTCTGGGACCGGTAGAGTATTATATTGTTTATAAAGATCCACAGTGCGCGTATAAATATGGTTTTTTTCTGAAGTATACGTAGAATCTTATTAAGTGTTATTAAACTTTGGAGTGAGGATTTGTTGGTGTTAGCATAAATCTCAACACCATTTAGTAACTGAGGATAAATGAAAGAAAAATAAAGTGTTTTTAGTACTTAGGAATTACCGGTAAGTTTATAAAATATACCAACAAACCTTAATAACTTATGTTATAAGTGTTTGAATTTTGTAGTTCACGCTTGAAGTCCTATTCATGTGCAAAAAAATTTCAGTTTCGGGGTTTGGCTCTCAAAATTTAGGCGAACAGCGTTGTGGCCTTGCGAATGACGTGTATTGACTTTTAAGCCGTCTTTAATTGGTCCAGATCAGACGCGCCGTGTATAGTAGCATTGTGTATGTTTACATGCATTTCCCATATGGCGAAAATTTGGGGTCTCCATGCAGCTCCCATATCAGAAGTCGCAGGAGAACCCCACTAGCAAAAGGCACCCCTTTTTACCTTCCACTGCTACGTGTAGTAACCGGAAGCATTCTGCGATGTAACCCGTGGGCTATAGGCCGCGTAAAAAGGTACTTTTTGGCATAGTTCTTCCGTACGTATTAAACGTATAATACGTTTGGGGAAGAATACGCGTAGTTTAACGTACTTTATAATGTGAACGAATTTTAATTGTCTCACTCTCAGAAATTTAAACGTTACTTTAATTACTTTTAATTACGTACAGTTTAGCGCAAGTGGATATAACTAGTACACGACTAAGTACACGAATAAGTAGGACTAGGCTAACTAAGTAGGACCACTGGTAGTACTGAACAGCAGGCCCTGTGAACGGGCGATGACGTCAGATAACGAATTTTTCAGCGAATTATAACGTATTTTAGCCTGGGAAAAATACGCGTATTTTATAATGGGTATAAACGTACGGAGCGACTATGCTTTGTGGCGTTTTCTGTGGGGGTAATAGGCAAAAATGAGGGGGAATTGGGAAGTTTGACGCCTCGCAGCTTCTAAATCGGACAAAAAAGTTGTCTGACGTGGGAAACTCTCAGGCCGTTGGACTACAAGAGTGTCTGACAGCAATGCGTCTCCTGGGCTGTAGGCTGGTGAGGAAGGTGCCTGTTTGACCACTTCAATTTTGAGGTTTTGGGGAGCAAAATCAGCAACTTACCCCTAAAGTGAAAATTTTTGAAAATTCATTTTGAAAATCTTCGATGGGACATAGATTCACGTGTCATGGCCAAATGTGGTGAAAATCGGCCGTTGGGAAGTTGCGGAAAGATTATCTCTTATTCTCTTATTGGTATAACAGAAATATATGGCTCCGCGGGACTCGATCGTGTCCAAAATTTCGTGAACGTTGTCGCCCCATTGATCTGTGCATGTACCAATTGGTCCGCATCGATGCGGAAAGATTGATTTGTCGTACCCCCGAAGTGATTACAATTATGCCTGTATGCGAGCTTGCAGCCTACAACAAATGCTGTAGTCAAGACTGTCAAAAGTGTATTCGCGGCTTCGCTAGTTGCACAGCCACTGCAGAGTGCGGTCGAGCAGTATAGGCTTTCAGTCAAAGACTGCAGAAAAGTTTTCGCCGGTAATCGTTGCGAGAAATGAAGTTATTCACAAGCATTCGCATATCCAGTGCATCCACTTCATCTGCGTATACGTCGATAGTATCAACAACGAGTTCAGTCGTTTCTGCGACATGGTGCTTCTTAAAGTTCTTGTATATAGGCCTAGGTTTTCAGTCGACGCAGTCCACGGTGATACTGTCAATTTGGCCATACACGAAATTCGAAATAGATGAATCGATGAAACAATTATTGACAGATGAATATTGATTGATTGAATAACACTGTTAACAAAAATGGTCAGAAAATACTGTGGAAAATACATCATCCTTCCGCCCTAACATTGCGGGAAAGAGTGGGCGACCGCTCACCTCGCCCCCGCGGTTCCGACGCCTATGGTTTATTCCATATTGCTCGTGTCGTGTTGAGTGTTGAATAAATCGTCATCGAAACTCGACTAGTTTTAGAGTAGGTTACTTGTGTCTGAAGTGATGGCGAGCAGCAGCTTCGAGGAGAAACAAGATGAGGTGTTGGTGGATCTCGTTGACGGCTGGCGCGACAGGTGATATGATGGAATATCTTAAACGGTGTGATAATGTCGTATTCACGCCGCTTCTCTCGGACGGTGTAGTGTCGCCGTGATTGATGATGATGTTGGTGACTGACCGTATACGATCGCTAATTGAGTAGTGCTGTGCCGAGTACTCGAGTAACTGTATCGAGTGCTCTAGCTCAAAAGAACTCGGGCTAAAATAATGTGTTGATAAAGCTCAACTACTTTCGTCGTCGATTTGTCGGTACGTTATTTATGTCCCGTGCAAGTCTTTTTTTCATTTTTTGGTTACAGGATTTATTTAACTTTAGGTTATGTGAGCCATAGTTCTATATTTGACCCTTTAATCGGCACATTAAAACCGCAGCGCAACGGACCATTATACAGCAATACTGTGATTGGTACATTGGCCGTTGATGGGTGGGCTGTTACATTTGGAGGGGTTTGCAGGGCGGGCTACGGCTCCGCCCAGTCGCTGTACTAAATATAACAGCCCACTCATCAACAGCCAGTGTACGTTACCAACTTCATATAGGCCTATTATTGGAGGTGGCACTATAATTATCTTTGCACTCTCAAGGGTTAAACATGAAAAAAACGTTAGTCCGTTAAACAAAAAGGTTCCACTCCAAATGCAACATCATTACATCAATAAACTTATTATTCTACTGTATTCTTTATAGCTGATCGCAAGCAAATCGAATCCATAAAATCATAAAATGGCAAACAGCGAAGCTAATAATTATGCACTTGTAAACTGGCCCCCTACAGTTAGTTACTTATTCTGAATTTACGGTTTTTACCGCGCGACGCGTATGCATAGCGCGGACTATGCCGTGGCAAGATGTCTGTCCGTCTGCTGTCTGTGCGTCTGTCACACGCCGGTATTGAGTTTAAACGGTTATATACATATCATCAAAGTTTTTTTTCACCGTCGGGTAACCCAAGCATTCTAGTTTTCCCACACCATACGGGATGTCAATATTCCGACGGGGACCCCCCTAACGGGGTCGTCAAATGCATGGGGGTACGAAAAAATCACGATTTTCGACCAATATCGGGCTTTATCTCGGAACTGATGCAAGATAGAGCCATAGTTACTATGGAAGGCGAATAGGAAACCGCACCCAAACTTTCGAATGGTACCAGTTACAATGATCTTGAGTGACCTCGAACCCAGATTTCAAAGTCACGATATTATTTAACGTCAAATAACTCAAAAATGGTACAAGATAGAGCTATATTTACAATGGCAGACCAATAGAAAGTCGTATGTGATCTATCGAACGGCGCCAGTTTTAATGACCTTGAACAACCCCTAACCAAATTTTCAAGGTCACGCAATACCTTGACGCTGAATATCTCATAAACGGTTAAAGACTCCACCATAGTTACTGTGGAAGGCGAATAGGAAACCTCATCCAAGCTTTCGAATGATACCAATTTGAATAATCTTGAGTGACCTCTAACCCAGATTTTAAGATCACAATATTATTCAACGTCAAATAACTCAAAAACTGTACAAGATAGAGCTACATTTACAATGGCGGACGAACAGAAAGTCGTATGTGGTCTATCGAACAGCGCCGTTTTCAATGACCTTGAACAACCCTTAACCCAGTTTTCAAAGTCACGCTATTCTTTGACGCTGAATATTTCATAAACGGTTAAAGATACGGCCATAGTTACTATGGAAGGCGAATAGGAAACCGCACCCAAACTTTCGAATGGTACCAGTTTGAATGACTTTCAGTGCAATTTAAAGGTCATGATTATTCAACGTCAAATAACTTGAAAATGGTACAACATACAGCTATACTTACAATGGCCGACCAACAGAAAGTCGTAAATGATCTATCGAACGGCGCTATTTTTAATGACCTTGAACGACCATTACCCACAGTTTCAAGGTCACGCCATTCTTTGACGCTGAATATCTCAGAAACGGTACGACGTACAGACATAGCGTCATTGAAATACTAATAGGAACTTAAACACGCCTTACGCAACATTGTCACTTCGAATGATCTTGAGTGATCTTGAGTGACTTAGCAAAAAATTCAATGACACGAAGCGTCGTGCGGTCTCTGCGACAGCTGAGCTTCTTGTTGTAAAAAATAGAGGACTCGACGATAGAGTAAGCTACTCGATAGAGTACTGTAGCTCAGAAAACATGGTAGAGCACAACCCTACTAACGAGCCAGAATTATTAATGCCACAAGTGTCGGGAAGATTGCAAACAATTCGCACTACGCTGTTGTGTAGGTAAATTACTCGCTTTTCTGACAGTCTGGGGGGTTTTTAGGCTCCACAGCAATCAGTGCTTTGTGTCGTGCTATTTGTAGTAATGACAGGAAGAACTACACTGTGAGTCAAAAAACAGACACTATACTCTTGTCTGTAATTTTGCGAAACTGGCCGATTTTAAAAACTTCTTTCAATGACAGACTTAAGCTGCCCGCACACGTGCAATAAAATAAAATAAAATAAATGCTGCAATAAAATAAATGAAATTCTCGTTTTATTTTATTTTAGACCTCCGCACATCTGCAATGAAATAAAATAAATGTTGTGCTAAAATAATTTTAGCGTTTTTGCCTGCGGATGTGCGCCGTTGTGCGGACGTCTAAAATAAAATAAATGCTGCAATATAATAAATGTAATTCTGATTTATTTTCTGTTATTTTATTTTAGACGTCCGGACATTTGCAATAAAAGACAGTAGTTCTGGTCTACAAGTGTCTGCACGGCATGGCTCCACAGTACCTTCAGATACATTGCGAGCGAGCGGACGTCGACATTCACCAGCCGGCGTCTTCGATCCGCTTACTCCGGCCGATTGACTGTTTCACGCACCAGAACAAACTACAACGACCGCAGCTTCGCTGTCCAAGGACCTCGGGTGTGGAACAGTCTTCCTGCTGAACTTCGTAGCTTACACCAGACATCTCGCTGGCGACGTTCAGAAACAGACATGTTGTTGTTCCATTTGTAACTGTTACCCAGCGCATTTGCAGCTTTTCCCGGTCTTGCGCTATATAAATGCACTTAATAATAATAATAAAATAAATGCTGCAATACAATAATTTTAGATTTATTCTTGCAATTGTGCGGACGTCTAAAATAAAATCGAATAAATGCTGCAATAAATGCTTCCTGTAACTATTTTAACCTCATTTGCATATTTTGGTCCATGGACCAAAATATTCATGAGGCAAAGTTGTTGCAGCAAATGGCGTTGCGCTTTCTGAGCGCGTGATCACTACGCAGTGTGTAAAGTAATTTGTTGTACACCGAAGATGCCGACAAAGAAGATGAATGAACGTCAGATCGAACTGTTAATACAGTTGTTTCGAGAGGAGTCTGCGTTGTGGGATATAGTGATCACAGACTGAGTGATGACTGGCAGCCCATTGGCATTTTAACTCCGCCCACTGTGCGGTTACATCGTAGTTTTATGGTACATTTAAGTAAGTAAGTAAATAATTCTTTTATTAAACACTGACATGACGCGCGCTATGGGTGCATCGCTGTTCAACCACGTACCATGCAAGTGAAAACATTACGCCACATATTACGTCATATATTGCCACGGAAAATTAGCATACATCACGCCACTATTGTTGCAGACTTGTTTTCTTGCATATGTGCAGACAGCTAAAATAAAATAAAATAAAATAAAAATCAGGATTCCATTAATTTTATTTTATTTAATTTTATTTTATTTTGGACGTCCTCATATCTGCAAGAAAATGATGCTAAAATTATTTTAGTGTAGTATTTATTTTATTTTATTGCACATGTGCGGATGTCTAAAATAACATAAAATAAAAATCATGATTCCATTTATTTTACTGCACCGTTTATTTAATTTTATTTTAGACGTACGTTTTACTGCAGCATTTATTTTGTATTATTGCACATGTGCGGACAGCATTAAATTTGTAATGAAATATTGTCTAAGATCTAAGCAAGCCTCGATGCGTCGCTAGCCTACCTTGGAAAAATGTCAAAAAGCAACAATCTCAGAATAAAGTTAACTGAAGCCAGCAAAGTGTACTGTTCAGTGAGCCTCAATGAGTACTGTATAATTCAAAATTCAAACAGCGAAAAACCCGATACAAATATAGAAACGGTCTCTGGCCCATGCAATACGTGTTTTTGATACGCTCGAGCGCCGGCGGTAAGAAATACGTCACGAGGCGGAGCGAGAGCGTATCAAAAACACGTATTGCATGGGCCAGAGACCGTTTCTATTTTTATTGCTAATCTACTTGCGATTTTTAACGACGTCATCCTATTGTGTATCGTATCGCAGATTAGCAATAAAATGACCGACTGTATACATACTGCGAGTCTGCGACAAAGAACGAAGACGTCTCAGCTAAACGCTTCGCGCACGCGATGTGATAGAAGTAGCTGCTCAACGACAAACACTACATCTTGACGCTGCTTCATCTGTCTATCTGTCTGCAGTAACTTATTCGATACAGTTGGCCATTCCTCACGACTCACGATTAGGTTCGGCAAACGCGATGGCGCTCTTGGATGCTGCGCGTTAGCGATTGCAGTCACGCTATTCGCCTTCCATCCAAGAGCGCTGTCTGATGACAGAAGTTTGCAGTAAAGTTTGTACGGTGTTCCCAAGAAATCAGTCCTTGGTCCTATTCATCTTTACATTGAGAAACGTCTCAAGACATTTCTACACCCACTTCGACGGACAAAGTGTAAGGCTACTGCAGTAGACCTTCATGACCGAGGTGTCAGTTCTTCAGCACGCATGACACACGTACGTGCTTCTTCCACCTGCGCAGTCTGCGATCAGTCCATCGTCAACTCGGCCGCAAATTTACTGCCAGACTTACAGCGGCGATGTCACTTCTCGACTACTGCAACGCTGTTCTTGCTGCTGCCGGTGTCATTAGCACCTTTCCAGGCAGTCCTGCAGCAATAGCGCGAAGTGTTCTCGACCTCTGACGTGCGACCATGATTCGCACGAACTGCAGCGCCTTTCAATCACAGAAAGAATTCAACAAAGCCGTGTCTACTGGTAGACAAGGTGTTCGTTGGCCACGCTGACTACCTTCCAAGCCCGTCGACTCCATCAATAACCTCTCCTCAGTCGTCTTTGCGATCGTCCCTCAAGTGCGACATGGTATACCAGGGACCCTGTCCGCTACAAGGCATTCTCCATTGCTTTCCAGTTCTCTCTAAATTTGGAAACACTGAACTCAATCAATCACAACTGACACTGTGGAATGCGTCGTCGGTCTTACTGTAGGGGGTACACTATAAGTGTACTACTGTAACTGGCCGAACGACGTTCAGTCAGTCGTTGATGATGTCAGTTCGTCGATCCATAAAATAAAATAAAATATAAATGTAATGATGACCCCGCAGCCAGTTAGTAAATGAAGCGCTTACGCGTTTCTGTCACAATAATTATTATTTGCTATACCTGACATTATGTCAGGTCACTGGCGAGTTTATCTTTCAGCAGGATGGTGCTGCAGCGCGGAGGCGCGCGAGACGATCAACCTTGAACGCGAGACTCCTGCATTGAGTTATGGTCGCAAACAACCAGACGTGGTGGACTAGACTGCGTGCAGCAGCGAGTGTACCAGACGAAATAAGATGTGAGCGACTTGAAGCGTCGACTCGAGATACGTTTCAGTTGCTGCTGTTTTCTGACATTATTAAGCCGCCGCAATAGCGAGAGCGGCTTAGTGCATCAGTGCATCTGTTTGTTTGTCTGTCTGTCCGTCTGTTTATCTGTCTGTCGCCAAAATGCAAAAAAACGCGATTTACTCAAACACTAAGCAATTTAGAGCTGTGGTGTCTATAAATGACCTATAGGAAGTCGTACATGGGCTTTTCAAAGAACCCATTATTGGACCCATAAAATCCAAGATGGCGGAAATCCGCCATCTTGATCATGACGCCAAAATGCAAAAACGCGCTTTTCTCAAAAACTAAGCAATTTAGAGCTAAGTATCTATTGACAATTTATTGGAAGTCGTACATGGGCTTTTCCAAGAACCCTTTATTAGACCCCTAAAATCCTAGATGGCGGAGATCCGCCATCTTGGATCTTGACGCCAAAATGCCAAAACGCGATTTTCTGGAAAACTAAGCAATTTAGTAAGTTGTAATATTGGAATTCTGCATCTGTTTTCGATTTCGACCACATCACCGAAGTCGACATGTCATTCTGCATTAGTCTCCGAAATTTTATCCGAATCGGACCACTCTCGGCAGAAAAAAATGACGTCATGTCGATTTTCAAGATGGCGGATCTCAGCCATCTTGGATTTTAGGGATCCAATAATGGGTTCTTTGAAAAGCCCAATCACATAACTTCCTATAGGTCGTCAATAGACACCATAGCCATAAATTGCTTAGTTTTTGAGAAAATCGCGTTTATGGCATTTTGGCGACAGACAGACTAACAGACAAACAGACGGACAGCACCGATCCGTTAAGCCGCTCCCGCTGTCGCGAGTGGCGGCTTAATAAATGTGCTGTACCGCTGGTTGGCTACTTACAAAAATCGTATTATATATTTCACTTCTTTCTATTTCTAAATAAATTAACGGAACTCCATAAAGTTTAGTAAATTTCATGCATACAACCCCTGCGAATAATTGTGGTTTGTGGAAAGGAAAATTTCATTTTCGTGTAAGTCGTTTCATGCCAGAAATCGTCAGTGTGTGTTTTAGCCGCACCCTGTAATGCGTCGACAATTATATAAAGTGAGCAGCAGCGTACTGTAGCCAGCCGTAGATTGCTGTCGGTCGCGCACTACACAGTTAGATCAAGAGCTTCATCGCAGGTAAGAACGTCTAACATACTCCGATAACTGTCTTTACTTGTAACGGCATTTATAAATTAAGTGGGCCGCAACTATTAGCTAGTCTACTTGATTAACCCTTCAGAGTGCGAAGGTAAATGGGCCTATAGTGCCACATCGAATAATGTGAAGTTGGTACACAGGCCGTTGATGGGTGTTATATTTCGTACAGCAATGAGGGAACTGGGCGTTCTGTTGTCTTCGGCGTAACATTGAGCCTTGCTGTCATACACACGATTCACGGACGACCGTGACTGTGTATAGCGCAAGACCGCGCTTGGTCGGTCTTGCACTGTATACAGTCACGAACAACCGTGACTGATTATAGCGCGTGGCACTTGGTCGTCAGATACCCGCA
>Ga0209339_1001503_pt1 | contig 10099 bp, 5 predicted proteins | sample OlaalgELextract3_FD_187376 | JGI IMG/M metagenome (GOLD analysis project Ga0209339, IMG submission 187376) | Olavius algarvensis symbiont microbial communities from Tuscany, Italy - Type A ELBA extract 3 (SPAdes) (version 2) | ecosystem: Host-associated > Annelida > Digestive system >...
CAAAGCATACGCCGCTATAACCTGACACAATGATTCAGCCAGCCTGGGCCTCGAACCCAGACTCGCCGATCACCGTAGCCAGGCAGCGCGTACCGCGGCGCTATCAACTGCGCCACCGAGGCAGGCTGGATGGATGGATTAACAAGAACAAATGTTTCCCGTTTTGTTGTGGTGCATTGTCAGTTTGCTTATACAAGAACTGTGTTGTTAGTGGAAGATTTCCTGCTGTGATATGTTTTTGTTTTGCTGGGTTTTGTTTAAGTTTCTTTGTGTCTGGTTATCATACAGTTAGCACTAGGCATCTGATCGGCTGGAGACATCAGCAGTAAAGTGACCTGTTTTGACACGGACACTGAACTGTATCCAATCCAATGGAATGTTAGTTAATGGCACATATGTAGTAGCAGTACATGTAACTGCATTTTGTAAAATATTGACTTGTTTGTTGCATATAGCTGCTGTCAAAGTGCCATGTATTTTCCCGATCTTGCACAAGGCTCGGATAGACAACATGAAGCAGTATGTTGAGAGGAAGACACTTCGGCTTCGTGAAAAGCAGAAAGAACAGAAAGATGAAATGCCGTCAACGGATGATGTTCGTGACCGCACAGAGCCAAAAAGACATAAACCTTCTGCTGATAACTAAGAATAACAGTAGCCTTGAGGGACAGTTGCTGACTTTGTTAGACTATTAAAATACAGTGTTTGATAGCTTTTAAAATATACTTTGCTGAAAATGATGGCATTGCCATAAAACAAATTCCAACATTTAGGAATTAGAAAGTCATATATTAGCTTTTACTTTTCTCGCGTGTTTAGGCTTGACACTGCACATGCAAGTTTCTTCTTGCAATGTTTAGCTGTTGCCAACTGAAGCTTGTGTGTGAATTTTGGATCAAAGTACAGGCAAGATTTAAAATATCCTTTGATGACCTTGTGACTGCAAATTTTGACAAAGTCTCATGTACTGTAGCACAATTTGCTGTTTTATAGACTGATAATATGGCCATAAAAATGTTATTGAAAAATTCAAAATTGAAAAATTATTGAAATTGTATGTACGTTCAGTAGCTGGATTGTTTTCAAAGAAAATGCGTTGCACTGTACGTGTTTAGCACAGTTTGCAAGGTAGTGTAGGCACACAATAATATAGTTTAAAGTTGAAAAGTCTATGTACATTCAGTAACTGGATATCACACCTCTAGTTGTACCAAAAATTTAAGATATGCCAAGTCAAACTTAGGAAGTTGTTACACAGTACGCGTTATTTCCGTTACTGCTGCTTCATAGCAACATACATGTAATTTAAGTAAAACGACGTAAATGAGAAAATTATACCTGTAGCTGATTATGAATGTCTACTGTTAACATGTGCCAAAAAGTATAAAAGTTGGCTGTGTATTAAAGTTATAGCCACTGCCAGTCAAACTTGGGACATTTTTTGAGACGCAGTGTAAATACAAACAGTGCAGCAAGTAGCGTACTTTAATAAAAACAGCGAAAAGGTAGAACAAGTTTAGGCTAAGTTTGTCTCTCGTGGTGCGTCCTTTATTATTTGTGCATATTTCGATTCGAATCGTCCGATGTTTGACACTTGTGATGCAGCAGTCGGTGTCGGACTTGAGAGTAAACGACTGGAAGTGAAGTATTTACACTGGAATCGCCAGATGTCATCACCGAAGTGTCTCATCGGTCACTGGACGATAAACAGCTATCCAGCTGCTTGCGACCTGCGAACAGCAAAGTACAATTATAGTCAAGGCACAGTGCGACTCCAAAAGTGGGGGTTTACACCGAAATGTCGTGGAAACTGTCGCCATAATTAGAAGGCTGTTTTAAGCGAAAGGTATACGTTAAAGTTTCAGAATAAAATATAAATAGGCCCTACTGAAAGTTAGGCTACATTAACCCTCTACCGCTTAGTGTTGCCAGTCGGCCATGCGTGTTAAACGTGTTCAAAGTATTTAATTACGGTAACTTTGCAAATACAGTTGTCCGTTCCAACGCATTTAAATATAAGCGAATAACTAATGGCTATACATAAATAGTGTTTAACCCATGGGCACATTAAAACCGCATAGCAACTGACCGTTATAGGCCTACAGCAATACGGTGATTGGTATTTGGTACGGCCCCACCCGGTCCCCTCCTCGCTGTACCAAATGTAACAGTCCATCCATCAACGGCCAGTGTATCAACTTCATATTGTTCGATGTGGCACTAAAATTACATTTCCACTCTAAAGGGTTAACATTGGAGCCCAAGGTATTCTTAAATAGCTCCTACTAACACCACATAGATTGTTTTTTTATCTAAGCTATATACTAACACTCCATTTTTGTACCACTGAATAAAAACAATACCGGCATTCTGCACTGTGGGCAGTCCCGCTGGTAAAAAGTGCTAAGGGCCACCCGCTGTGAAATTTTTTACAGTACCGTAGATGATAAGTTTGCTAAGTAACTAGTCACTTAGGCCTTACTGTCTGTAAATTTTTGACAAACGCAATAGGGGTGAATCGATTTCACCGTTTGTATGAATTAATACAAAAAAAACCTTAGAAGTTTTATCACTGTTAAGGCCCATTGTTCAATGACACATCTAAAACAGCAAAAATCATTTGGTTTCTGCTAGCACTCCACTGGGCCGTGGATGTAATAGAAATCATATATTACATTACATCCACGGCCCAGTGGAGTACTAGAAGAAACCAAATGATTTTTTTGCTGATTTAGATGTGTCATTGAACAATGGGCCTTAACAGTGATAAAACTTGAGGTTTTTTTGTATTAATATTTGCTGTTTTTCTACTAGATTTTATTGGTTTTTTTTGTACCACAGTGGCACAGTAATCGAACTTTCATCAAAATTGTGGATGTTTTTGATCTCTACAATGTGTCCCGAAAAAAGTCCCCCCATAAATATGTCTAAATTTCTTCAAAAATAAAGAACTTTGTTAAAATATTTATTTACATAAATAAGCATCCAGTTTCGATAAAGTGACGAATTTTCGAGATGATCCGTATTACCGTAATTGAAATATTAGCAATTATAAATTAGTACTCGAAAATTGCAGTTTCCAATATTGTTTACTTACTGACATCTATATTGCTCACTCTAACCAAATATAGATCGGACTATATTTGCTCTAACGTCAACATTGACGCACTTTTCACTATACCAAAACAGCATGGTTATCAGTAGTGTACTCGACTGCAATTAGTGTGTGAACGCTGACATTTTGAACACCATTTGTAACCGTGACTGCTTTGCAGACTGTTCATTGCATTTAACACTGATAGGCCTAGTTTTGTTTTGGAAAATTGCATTTTTGGTGTGTCGCTGAAAGCAAATAATATCACGATTCTGAAACTGAACTCATTTGCAATTTATCACACAATGTTCTAATGGATGTCAGCCATAAAACGAGAACGTTCACTGTGCGGTTAGCAGTAACGACCAATACCAATTACTGAAACGGTTTTGCAGCAGATGTGTTGGTTGGATGTGACCACCCAAGATTCGTCCCAATCAGTCCTATCGGAAGACTTGTTATAGCATTTCCAATATCGGGAACATGATGGGATGCAATCACACAAGTTGCGTCCATGCAGACTCCCAGTCCGTCCATTGGTAGGCGAGTTATGGCATTTCCAATATTTTTAAACATGGCGGCCGTCCGCCATTTTGAATTTTGAAAATTTTAATATTTGATCACGTGACTGTCATTGAGGTCTTAATTTGCTGTTGCATATCAAAGTACATCAAAATTGGTTCACGCGTTTGGTTTCCAGACGCCCATAACTGCTGAATGTCCAATGCGCCGTTGCTAGGCAACGGTCGTTGCCATGGCAACCGCGTCATGGCGGACAATTGTCGGTAACATGTGACTGGATGCGACAACCCAAGTTTAGTCCTAATTGGTCCACTGCTAGGCGAGTTATGCTTTTCCAATATTTTCCAACTTGGCGGCCGTCCGCCATTGCGAATTGTTAAAAATGTAATACTTGATCACGTGACTGTTATTGTGGTCCTAACTTGCTGTTGTGTACCAAATTTCATCAAATTGGTTCACGCGTTCGGCCTCCAGACGCTTATAACTGCAGAATGTTCAGTTCGCCGTTGCTAGGCAACGGCAGCTGCCATGGCAACCACATCATAGCGGATACGTCGGTAACATGATGGGATGCGACCACCCAAGTTGCGTCCCAGTTGGTCCATTGGTAGGCGAGTTATGGCATTTCCAATATTTTTCAGCATGGCGGCCGTCCGTCATTTTGAATTTTAAAAACTGTAATATTTGATCACGTGACTGTCATTGTGGTCTTAATTTGCTGTTGTGTACCAAATTTCATCAAAACTGGTTCACGCGTTCGGCCTCCAGACGCCCATAACTGCAGAATGTTCAATGCGCCGTTGTTTGGCAACGGCCATGGCAACCGCATCATGGCGGACATGTCGGTAACATGATGGGATGCGACCACTCAAGCTGCGTCCCAGTCGGTCCACTGGTAGGTGAGTTATGGCATTTCCAATATTTTTCAACATGGCGGCCGTCTGCCATTTTGAGTTTTTAAAATTTTAATATTTGACTACGTAACTGTCATTGTGGTCTTAATTTGCTGTTGTGTACCAAATTTCATCAAAACTGGTTCACGCGTTCGGCCTCCAGACGCCCATAACGGCTGAATTTTGCTAGGCTACGGCCGTTGCCATGGCAATGCATCACGAGGACATGATGGGATGCGACTACCCAAGTTTCATCCAAATCGGTCCATTGGTAGGCGAGTTATAGCGTTTCCAATATTTGCAATATGGCGCCCGTCCGCCATCTTGAATATGAAATTTGCTATTCTGGACCACCCACAAAGTCAACTATGCGGTTCGATTACCCTGTCAAAATTTGGTGTCGATCCGATATTCCCCGCCGGAGATATTGCGATTTTATTATTTTGCCAGTTTGGCTGAAAAATGCCTGACCGCGCCCCCTTTTCGGAGGTTTGAACCCCTTAAAATTGTGTCGCCATCCAAACCCCCAAAATGCACATCCTTGGGTGATGACCTTCATTTAAGCCATAAACGGTTAAAATCCGTCCAGCAGTTCGAGCTGGGCGCGATTTCGAGAAAAAAGTATAACCAGGACAGGACAACAAACAAGTCACAAAAGCGTAATATTTAACATATTTGGGGGATAGCTACCAGTAAAGATAATGCAATGAAATTTGGCACAGGGGTAGATGTCCACGAGGTAGCTACGTGGACAGAGTTTGATCGTGAAAATTTAAGGGGTGTAAATTTTACAGGTTGTTAAAATTTGGGCTTCTCTATTGACTTTGCCTATGGGCCTAACACAGTGTAGCGCTACCGCGCTACCTGTGATGAGGATGATGACTAAGAACTGGGCCTAATTAATCTCTCAGCAAGAACACACGACGGGATGCCACATTTGTAATGTTACGAACAACTGCTTTTAACGTGGCCTGCAGCTATTTGCTAAGCTATTGTCGTCAAGAAACCCAAGGGTTTCTGCGATTGCACCACGGCAGATGTCTGTCCCCGAATGAAAGAAATCTACCATCACCGTCGATAGGCACACTGCTCAGTGCTCACAGCATGCTTATGTAGTTAAACACAGGAAGCTGTAAGCAACGACGGATATTAAATCCAGGGTAGCTTAAAGAATAACTAATAGGCTTATTTTATTTAGGCGTAATTATGAGCCTTTTAAAATATTTTAATAATCCCTAAACACTAAATGTGCTGAAATATTTAAATACAAATATTAAATACTTCCAGCAAGTATACCGTACCTGCTTAAATACTTTGAGCATCTAAAATCCAAATACACTGTCCCCAAAAAAGCAGTGCACCAAACTCATGGCGATAACTTTGTTAATTCTTAACGGATTTTCAAAATTCTTTCACTGCTGCAAACAAAAGTAAATTTCCAACAAAACCCACATAATACTTCCCACAACACCTTCAGTATGTTGCCACACTTACGAAATTTAGAAGTTTAAATTTGTGGATAGGCCTGGGCGGGCTGCGGCCCTGCCCAGTACCCTCCTAGCTGTATCAAATGTAACAGTCCACCCATCAACGGCCATAGTACCAATTTCATATTATTCGATATGGCACTATAATTGCTTTTGTACTATAAAGGGTTAAGCCGAAAAGGCAACGGACGAAGCTTTAGGGTTATAATTTTCATCATCATTTTATTGGTATCAGAAAAATGTCTGCCAAATCTACATGTACATGAATAGCCTATCTGTGTGAGCAGTTAGCAGTGCCAAGTCATTCAGTCGGTGACTGGCAGGTACGTATGTACGTCTCCAGACGGTGTAGAATGAAGAACGCTCATTTACTGCTGCAGCTGGTTATCGACAGTGTGACCATTATTTGCAGCAGTTTCTTTGTAGAGGGAACGTGTCATCAGTCTGCTGATTGCAGCAGCTTCTGCAGCATTGGCACTGCGTGGTCGTAACTGTCTATTACTTCAAGCTGACGACGTCACAACTGTTGCTCAGCTGCAGTCACTGCACTGAAATGGTATTTACAGGCCTTTGAATTGCCGCGACCTGTGCAATGCGTGGGTTTCATTAGCTCTATTACAATGCCAATTTTGGCTCAACAACAACTGCCAGGAGTAGCCAACCCACGCCCAGAAATTTTACGCAACCTTTTCTGGTGGTTACAACATCAGTAACCCCCTCTGGCTATGAGCCTGTCAGTCATTCTTCCTTGAACAAAATTCTCCAGTAAACTTAAAAATGAACGTATTAAAACTGATTAAAAAAACAATGCAAAACACTATCACGTGATGTGAATTTTGTAAGAAAAAAAAAACTCTTCTGAGCCTGCAGTGTGTATCTACCGGTGTCACCACTCGTATCTCTGTCTACGAATTATTAGGCTTAACGTTTAATTTCCTACGTGACTTAACACTAACAATAGCCTACATAATTAAAACATGAACTACCCGTAAAACTTCGGATAGAAGCCCCCGGCTTCTATCAGTACAAGTGAATCAGACCCCGGCCTGTATGCGGGACCCGGCGTCTATCCGGGGCCCGGCTTATATCATAACATGTCACGTTTGTGTTATTTAATTCAAAAAATCGTCAACTTTCATGTTTACCGGGTACCAGTATTTTGTTTATTTTCACACCAAAACATTGCATATTGAGAAGGTGCAAAAGAAGGCTACAAAATTTATTATATCTCTTAAGAAATATTTTAGGCCTATATAAGGATCGCCTGATACAATTAAATCTACCAACAGTACTGAAGTAGAGGAAGATTGCGATGGGACATGATAGTATTTAAGATAGTTAAGCAAAAGTATGACACTACTATCGTTCCCGAAATTAGCGTGAATTCCAGTTCTGTTACGAGAGGGAACTACACCCGTATTTAATTATTTCCCGGCTTGTATGCGGGACCCGGCTTGTAACCGGGACCTGGCTTGTAACCGCTTCTATCCGAAGTTTTACGACGTTACGTCAAGGTAAGTGTCGAAAGTTCAAAAACGAAAAATTTCAGTCCATGGCAAATTCGTATTAAGCCGATTTAAAAATCAACAAGTCATATTTAGGCCTCAATAAAATTTCGCAGAAATAGATGTACCCGTCTCAGTTGTTACTCTCATACATTCAGTTTTAGATGTCAATCAAAGAGATTGATAACAAGATCGCAGAAAAATAACGAATCCAGTGTTTCGTCCGTCATCAAGCAGAGAAAGACTAAAAGCGCTCGGGTTCGATTCGAAACACGCCGAAACTGTTCAGTTTCCGACGCAGGTAACTCAGGAAATTAACAACAGAAGCAAGAGAATAGAACTTGTGTATAATTCGCACCTTTCAGGTCGAGAAAAGTAAGAAACTGGTGCAGAAGCGCCTGGCCACCCACGCTGTCGTCGTCTCCGGCCGATATCAACGGAAACCGCGGGTTGTTGTCGGGTGCCGACGACGGCGGACGGTGTCGTGGACGCAGAGGGAACAAAGACCCAAGCGGAACGTGTCGTCGCCCGTCAAAGTCGCTCAGCTGTGCGGAGGACGTGATGACCGACAACGACGGCCGGTGGGCCTGCGGTCGTGTAAACTGTGGTATAGCGTTGTCCAGCTCGTCATCCATCGACGAGAAGATGCCTCGTCGTTTGGAGGGACTGCGGTGACCCATAACTGCATAAACGATGCACGAAATGATAACGACGATAATTATAATGGACGAACGTTTGGCGAAACCAATTAAAAGAGCCATAATTTGAATCGATTTTTTGTCGTTTTATTAATAATTATATGACGGCAAGTTGGGGTATGTCTCTTAACTACTAAAAGTGAAGGACACGCTATTATTAACGTATGCCTTTTTCGGTATAAAATTGTTATTAGAATCGCTGTTTTAAACAACACTATTCATATCTGACAACAACCATCACGATATACACTGTGTTACGAAAAAACACACAGTTTTAATATTCATCTTTATTCACCACATAGTTGTTTGTTTGTTTGCTTAAAAATGAACCAATTTGAATGAAAATTTCAGACGAAATAGCTAATGAAATAGAGATTCTAACAGCATAAAAATAATTTGTATTCTTCTTAAATATTCTTTGCCACCAGCGACGTAAACCGGACGTCAGTAAAAGTGTTTTTACAGTAATAAGATTAAATCGTTAGAGACCACATTATTATTAAATGCTCGTGAATAAATAAAAAAGTACGAAGCAAACCGCTTTCTGGAGATGTTTCCTGGCAGAGAATGGAGTTTTAATGGGTTAAAACATTTAACGGAGAAAGTGACATCACTGACTCGTGTTTGCGTTGTGGTCGACCACACATTGCTCACCCCACTGCAAAGATCTCGCTGATATTGTGATCAGTGTCTTTACCCCATCAGGACTTCATCTTCTGTAAAAAATCTTGAGCAAGCGTTTTGGTACGTGATTTTTTCCACTCACAACCATTTAATGAGATGTTTATCGTCAATGATAAATCTCATTGCTGTAACGACACTTTTACTGACGTCCTGTTTACATTGCTGCTAGCAAAGAATATTTAAGAAAAATACTAATTATTTTTATGCTGTTAGAATCAGCATAATCACCGTTTCATTCAAATTGGTAACTTTTTCTAAGAGTTATGCAAGAAAACAAAAGTGGGTGTTTTTTCTGAACACAGTGTATATAAGTAAACTCGGGGGCTGAAATAAATTACACAAACTTGAACTCCAAACTTGAATAAACTCAGCGAGTGCAAACCTGCACGGAGTTTGATCACACCGATCACAACGCACTACTACATGCATGTATATGGTGAATGGCGCCATTTTATGTTTACACATAAGAATTAGCATGCACCGACTGGCAATGCCCCAGTTCGCATTGTCAAACAAAGTAAAATAGCTTAATTCGATTAATTTCCAGATCCGAATTCACATCATCCTCTAAATCTAATCGATTTTTGTGATATTCGCCTACCCTTTCGCAGAATTTCGTCAAAATTCATTCATAACTTTTTTAAATATGCCTAATCCTTCTGACAGACAACACATTCACCAACAAACAACTAAACCGAAGCAAAAACATAACCTCTTTCTTTGACGGACGGAGATAATCACCCTTAATGCAAACATTCAACAGATGCTTATGTGAATTGACGAGAGACTCACGCATGTCACGGTATCAGCCTACGCTACACAACCCATTTTCATAGTGCGTGGTTAAGAGCATTGCCATCGCATCAACCATACTTATCTTTGAGTATAGAGATTAAATCTGTCGTTATTTATTTCGATTGTGTGTTAATGGGTATTTTTTTGTTAGTATATAAGTCGGCACGGTGATGATAATGAGTGTTTTAGATTGCATGTATGGATGTTATATACGCATATGATGGTTGTTCATTTAATGAAATGGCAGTATCTGACCTAGATCAATTACCATTTTTTCATCTGAGTGATGATGACCTTTTGAATATTTACGATATGACCAAAAGTAAATTATCTGATTTTGTTACAGATAACGATTTAATGTCATATATTAGTAGAATGCGACAAAATGACGACTTTAAGGAATTGCAGTTTGATTATTATA
>Ga0209339_1001504_pt1 | contig 10093 bp, 4 predicted proteins | sample OlaalgELextract3_FD_187376 | JGI IMG/M metagenome (GOLD analysis project Ga0209339, IMG submission 187376) | Olavius algarvensis symbiont microbial communities from Tuscany, Italy - Type A ELBA extract 3 (SPAdes) (version 2) | ecosystem: Host-associated > Annelida > Digestive system >...
CTATACACTTGGTAATAAGTGTGCCAAAAATCTTTGTAAACGGATAGTTCTACTTCAACTTATCATCGAATATGTGGTCACATGTTTTTTTTGGAACACAGTGTATATACTGCGCCAGTAGTATCCAATTAAAGTTGTCTTGGGAGACCTTGAGTGGACCATCAGCCCTACTAGTCTACAGGGACCACTGGACCTCCCACAGGGACTGCATTCCGTCGCTCCACCCACCTACATGCCACGTGCTAGTAAGTTGTAACTCAACAGTACACCGGAGTGGAACATAATTTCAAGTTCTAAGAACCTGATAGAGATTGACAGGCAGCAGGTGCCCGCATATATTTTTTCTAGTGTCCGAATTTCAAGGCTCAAACGTCTTCAAATTGCACAATTTTACAGTTAAATTTCAGAAAAAAACGTGAATTCCCGGATCCCATACTATTCCTCAGTGCTCCACAATCCACATTTTTCGTTGTGCCTACTGCAAAAAGAGTTAGTCAGCATCTGCAGCCTTTTCCATGTGAGCAAGTAAGCTGAGTAGGATGATAGATAAATGTATGTGGTCGGTCAGTCGATGAGTCTCAAGTCTTGCTCGATTTGGCGTCGAATCCGATCATCGTCGGCGTCTTTGGCAGCGCGTCGACGAGCGACCTGTGTCGTCGTGGTTGACCGCCGCTGAACCGACCTCATCGACGATGGTCGAACGTTCACCTGCACCTGCGTCCGTCGCTCATCCTTCTCATTGATCTCACCCGTACTGACGACGCCGCGCTGGCCGCTCGACTTCAAAATGGACTTCGGCTCAGGCCTATACACGGAATAACATGCTCACGTTTATCTGACAAAGTGGAAGTCATCAAATAAATACAAATCCGTTAAAACACACGACAAGAAAACTCATCACGAGCCACAAACAGACAATACTGCTCTGCAGCTTAAATAATATCAACAACCTTAAGTACAGTAGCATTTAATATACACATAGTCGCCAATGCATGGGTTTGATTATTACATAAATCCCACCTACTATAAACAGCTTTATTTTACAAAATCTGATTATTATGCCAACCCCATAAAGGAGGGCACATTAAGGATTGCTGCTCGTCTGTCCTGTGCCCGCCCTTACTCAAAACAAAAAATACAACATATTTGGCATTGGGGGACGCCAGCTGTGGGTACCGCCCCGAACCATACATTTTTGGAGAGCTCTTTTCATGAGCAATAAAGAAAGTTCACGTTACCCATGCCATAATGAGGTCAAAAAATCAACGGTCGAGATAACTTAAGTGTCGGGCTATGGGGCAAAGCCTCAGTTGCCAAACGATTCTGATGGCTATACAGAATGCGAGAATGCACCTAACTTGAACTTGAAGCAAAGTTATCAGTTTGAACAGTAAAACTTGGTTTGTGCATAAAAAAGTCGGATCAAACAACATTACTTGACCCCACTCGAAAAAGTGATATTGCGCTTCCGCGGTCTACGAGTCAATGAACGGTGTGAACGGCATCATGTGCGAAGAAATTTGGGTAAACAATGGCACAATTCAACCGGATTCACAAAGCTCAGGTGCGAAGAGCGCCATAATCCAGTAACAATAGCCACCGGTGGCAACGCTGTTTTCCACAAGAAGTAGGCAGCATATCACATCCTCGGAACTTCACGGTTAAAGCCAACCACTACAAACTTTCACTTAATAACCCGTTATAGCGCAAAGGCAATTATAGTGCCACATCGAATAATAAGAAGTTGGTACATAGGCCGTTGATGGGTAGTACAGCGAGGAAGGGACTGGATGGGGCCACAGCCCGCCCAGGCTCCTCCTCCCTGTACTACCCATCAACGGCCAGTGTACCAATCACTGTACTGATTGTATAACTTATAAGTCCGTTGCTCTGCGGTTTTAATTATTATTATTATTATTAAAAATGAAAAGATTAGAGTGACACTGTCATGAATAACATTGCAGGGGCACTTTACAGAGTTATTAAAATAAAAAACAAAATGAAGTGCAGCCGGAGAAAATATATGTATAGTTATGGCACGTCATGTCTGAGATAAGAGGCGTGGTGACTTGAACTTTAACCTCCTGACTTCAAAACAGCAGTGCCAGTTATAGTTACCATGAGAAACCTCGAGACTAAGTTTGAACTTTCTATTGCCTTCCGTTGCAGAGTTATACAAGCCTTTATAGGACAGATGGAGGGGCAGACGGACAGACAAGTGCAATGTGTAATGCGGCCTCCTAGTGGGAAGGTCACAATAACATTGATGTACTGAAGGCAAAAAGATATATGCTGTGATAAATGCACAACTAAAAGGTAACTAAAGAGACGGAAACACACCGGAGTCTGTCTGATGCCGGTGATCGAGCTCTTGCATCAGCAACTCGTGAAGATATGTGCACATCTTTCATCACATGCAACAAGACATAATGCAGAGATTGCAGACATTTAAGTCAAAATACTTGACACATAGGCTGACTGTTAAGTTAGTTGACACTGGATCTCAAAAACGCGTATAAACTAATTTGCAATGGAGATCTTTTTGAAGAATATCTGTGCTCATTTTTATCCACAGATAAAATTACCGGTATACACAGCGTGGACTCTGGAACTACAACTAGAAAAACCAGCAGAAATTTAATGGCAAAAAGTCAGCCTGAAACAAGTTTAATTTTATTATTCTTCCAAAAGCGCATTACTTAACATAACCTGCATCCAAGTGGATGCTTTGGGCTCACACTCTGCATGTGCCGCAGTGCGACATAATTCTTGTTTGTCAAGAGCTGCTGCTTCAGCTTCTTCTGAGGTGAGTCTCGTCTTTTTCAAGTCTTTCTTAATTGTTCTTCTCCAGTCTGTTATTGTTTGATGTTGTCCTCCTTTGTACCATGGAATCTCCCATTATCATGCTGGCTGTGTATTATAATACATATAATACACAGTTATGTATTATATAATATATAATATATAAGACAGTGTATAGACTACACTGTGTCTTAAAAACTGCCTACTTTGAACTTGCTATAACGCTGACACATATCAACCAATTCTGATAGTTATTGGTAAGCACTATAATCATAATGAGACTTTTGGTCATTGATTACGTAAAACAGTCTCAATGTACATATGTGCCACGTTAATTGAACACACTTTAGCACATAAAAGTAACGTCATCTTTCTCGGAAAACTATGGGCTTTGACTGTGCTGGTCTCTCAGCTGTTTCAACAAGTTGTTCAAGCTACTTTTTTCCAGCATTTGCTGGAAAATCCATGCATTAAATTTCTTGCAATATGTACTTTCGACAGACACGGATATTTTTCATCAAAACTCTATCGTCTCTGCTGGATTTCATGTTTACAAACACTGCAGAGACGTCATTTTTGTTGTAATTACGGTGTAAAGTTAAATAAAGTATGAGATGACAGGAGTAATTATACACTCAGCAAATAACAGCTGAAAGTCTATTTGCATTATGCACAAAAAAATATCACAGTTAGTTAAATAGTTACAATTTGTTTAAGTTATCGATGAGACAAAGTTGGTAATTTTTTTGAGACACTGTGTAGTAGTAATCATTAGTGGTTTATTCTATTAATCGATTATTCAGTGATTAATCCGTTAAATTTATCACAAAGTTTAATCATTTTAAGGCTATGATTAATCTGCACAAAAAGCTAATAAGGAATAAACTCCTGAACCTCAGAAATCTAACATAAGCTGCTTGGCAGCGACAAAGGCAGTCCAATGACATACAGGTTATAGTGGATAAGATTTATAGAAAACACGATAAAGCACTGACTGAATTATCCTGAGAAAAGCTAGATGGCCGATGGGGTTTGGCGTCGGATGTGGGGTCTAGATGCCCATATTTTATGTCAAAATTTGCGGGTCAGCAGAACAAGAAAAGGGACCTGGCCGCTCTGTCCCCCCACAATTTAAAGACTGAAGTATCACAGTCAGAGAATTACAACACAGGCGAGGTACCTGACATAGATCGCGACAGCTGATTGGCGTTCACGCAGGTGCGCGGCCACCGCAGTTGTTCGTCATGACAGGAACACACAGCCGCCGAACTAGGCCTCTCTGCAGACACGTGTATTTGCCCGCAGACCTCCGCATCCTCGGGACCATCGTACACCCTGCACATCCTGCGTGGCGACCTGTGTCTCAAGGTGCCTAGAACAAACAACATTACTTCAAAGCTGTAGGCACAAGTACGATACGTACCATACGATTATAATGAGTTTGCTCCGAGAATCGTATGAGGGTATGAGCTCAAAGAAAAATAGTAAATGCCACGCCTGTACGATCTCAAAGCTATAAATCACCAATAGATGAACATGGACAAAATTTTTGCATGCAGAGAGACAGCATTTATTTAGTATACACAGAACTTACGCAAAAATTTTACGAACTAGTTACAACAAATATCTTGCAACATAAATAGCAACTCTATTTATTTCTTTGGACTGCAACAGCAGCAGCAATCAGTGATAACTGTACGTTAAGACTTTAAATTCAAACTACACAGAATATAGGGAGGACCAAAACACCACGTTATGTCTATGTGAAGTATTGTTAACAACTACATTATAGGATGCAACAGAAATACCAGATTTTGACCGAGCACAGCCTCCCTCTTCACTGGTCATATCACAAACGTGACTCGGTCGTTCCTTCGTCATGTTCTTCGGTAGCGATGAAGTTTTCAGCAACTTTTCAGCCCTTTCTCTTCTTTGCAATTCCTTTACCTTCTCCTGCTCTGACAACCAATCGCAGGCTTCACTGCTGAAGAGGTGATAAGGAAACGGCTTCGCTCTAAAGTTGGCGTCCGGCACACAAGCGTCGGCCTCTGCTGATTCCCTCTGACGTCTATGTTTCTCAACTAGTCTTTGCTCTTCACGACGCAGAAAGGCAAATGGCCGCTGCATTGCAGCAAGCTCTCTCTGTCGCAAAATTATCTTCTGGCGACGCCTGCGCTCTTTTTCCACTGCCAGTTCTTCGTAGACTGGAACGTAGATGGTCGCTGGGGCTGGCGAGGCCTTAAATTTCATGCTGCACTCAAGTTCCTCCTGCAACTGCTGCTTGAATCTCTGTCGCTCGAACTCCGTAGCCGATCTGGACTTCGACGGTTCTATCTGTGACTCTCTGATTGTCATTTTGAACGGTTTAGGAACAGTCACGCGATATCGCCAACCATCGTCAACCAATTTCGACAGAGAGCTGCTTCTGACGAGACGTTGTTTCGTTCTTGCACGCTTTCTCCCGTCAGCGCTATCATCTTCCCACTTGTCCTCGTCGGATAAACTAGTCAAATACTTGTCTAATGCATACTCTCTCATCTTCTGACGCTCATTCTCCAACTGATCACTTAGTTGTTTTTCCCTTTCCTTCCGAGTAGACTTTGGTTGTAAAATTCTTATTTGAACATGCTTTCGTGGAGGAGCTCTACGTGCTTTAAATGATGGGTGAAGCACATCGTCGAAGTTTGTCGTTATCAGATCGCCAGCAAGACTGCCGTAGTTGTCAGTCGTGATGGCGTAGGTCTCGTCAACAGTGGCCACAGGATACGACTGATCCGTCGGTTTACAGTCTAGGTGGTCCTGTGGACGTAGAGCGAGTCCATCGCAGTAGTTCAACATCTGCTGATGTTCGTGTCGCATTTTAGCGAGACGCTCAACGAATTCCTAATAAACAGACAGCATCATCATCACTGGATCTATACAGTGTATCTAAATAAAGTGAACCCAAGTATTTTTTCATTTTTAGCCAAACGTTACTACGTTACGTTTGGCTTATGGCATGAGCCGTCCATATGTCGTCTGTCTATGACGTTGTTGCACCCGAGACAGAGACTTGAACTTTTTGGCAATATTTTTGCACTGCCTAATAGCTCAGGGACTCGGACAGTTTTATTAAAATTTTGGGCAAAAATTCGAAGGGGTTCTAGGGGACGGTGCAAGTTAAATACAATGGGATATGGAAAATTGGCGTTTTTTGACCAATATGTCGCTTTATTTCGAAAATGGTACAAGATACGGCCATAGCTACAATGGAAGACGAATAGGACTCGTATGCGATCTATCACATGGTATCATTTCCAATGACCTTCAATGACCCCTAAGCCAGATTTCAATATCACAATATTTTGAACGTCAAAAAACTCGAAAATGGTGCAAGATAGAGCTACAGTTACAACAGGAGATCAATATAAAGTCGTACATGATCTATCAATCGGCACCATTTTCAATGACCTTGACCCAGATTTCAAGGGCACACTATTATTTGATCGACGTTTAATGTCTAATATCGCCAATACCGTTCTTTATATTATTACTAAAGATTAAGAGGCCAGTACATTGATGGGGCGTAACGTTCGGCTATCTAATCTATGATTAGTTTTTGTCATGTTTTATGGGCCATGTTGCCCGATTTAAAATAAATTCATGTATGACTATGGTGAAGAAGATGCATAAAAATCAAGTTGAACTAGAAATTTGAAACCAACTGTGATAGGATCACACCAGCCTCACACCTCAGGTCCCTGCATTTTGGTTCCAATTTTGCTGACTCAGCAGAATAACTAATAAACAGCCATGATTACTCACTGAGTACACTACACGTACCACACCTGTCTTCAAACTTGACCTGCACTTTGGTCCAAACTACGTACAAACCGGCCAAGTTTTGTGTCTACATCTACATCCAACGGTTGCTATTTCTATCATGCTAGCAAGATTTGCTGACTCAGCAGAACAAACACGAGCTAAAATACTCACGATTACATATATGGTGGTCTACAATACAAGACATGTTTCCAGAACCACTTTTTGATTTGATGACACACACACAAGGACACAGACAGACAGAAAGACAGACAGACAGACAGACAGACAGACAGACATGTTGAAAACAATACCAGCTTTCGCTACTGTGGCTGGTAAACACATTAGTGCATTCTATATTGTTATAACATAAACTGAAATACGTAAACAAGATTGTTTAAACCACATCATATGACGTGTAAAATAAAATATTTATTGTGTCGTGAAATAGAAATTGACTGAGCTGACTATTTTGCGTAGACTACAGCCACGTAACTCTCACATGCGTAACAGTAAGTTTATTAATTTAACTTACGGTATTTAAATATGTGAACTGTTGATGCACTGACCAACAGGTAAGTTCTATGTAGGTTGAGTCACAGAGATTGGTCGGATGAATGTCAAGCTCTACAAACTGTCACATTGAACTGTTACTAGCTTGACATTCATTTGACCAATCTCTGTGACTCAACCAACATAGAACTTACCTGTTGGTCAGTGCATCAACAGTTCACATATTTAAATACCGTAAGTTAAATTAATAAACTTACGATAAAGTTGTACATTAATTTACTACAGCACTTTACTAAATATATGCAATATATTATACATTTATAATGCTAAACAGTCGAACAGTTAATAATGTGGTTAAAATGTTAACTATAATATACCTGTCATATGCTACAAACATTGGCACTGCCCACAGCAACAAGTTGGCGAGTGGATGAAAAATGTCTGCAAACTTTTTGTTTACATTCTGCTGACGAGTTCATTAAGGCAAAATCTGCTGGTAAGTCTACAAGGTAGCTCATCATAATTCATAATACCATACAATAATTGCCATCTGATTTCTTGGGAAATAACTAAGTCTATCATACATTCAGGAAAAATATTGAACTCGGCTTTTCCTCATTTAAACAGACAACAGTACAGTACCTCATCTGTCAGATCAGAAAGATCTGGAACCATGTTTTCTTTGTCATCATTAATGCAGTTATCTCTGCTGCCAGAAAGCTCTCTATATGCAAAATGTTTGCATTCATCTCGAAAGTCAGCATCCCATGTGGTGTTGCTTGCATATGCCATATTCACCTACAAGTCACAAAGAAAATATTACTCAGTGGTCTCTGCTGAACCGTTTTCGCACGGAACAGGGACACTGCGGTGCCTGCAGAAGGAAATGGCGACTTACAGACACTGATCTGTGTCCTTGTGGCGAGACCCAGACGATGTCTCACATTGTCGAATCCTGTCCCCTGACAAAACTGAATGGCGGCTTATCTCGGCTACACTCTGCGGATGAGGACGCTGTTTTGTGGCTGACCAATTATGGTAAATGACACGCATACGAGAAGAAGAAGAGTACTTAAATGACACTATGTGTGTATGTCATACCATTTCTGAGATATTCAGCATTAAAGAATGGTGTGAACTTGAAACTGGAGGTAGGGGTCATTCAAGGCCATTGAAAATGGTGCCGTTCGATAAATCATATACCATTTTCTATTGGTCAGCCATAGTAAGTATAGCTGTATGTTGTACCATTTTCAAGTTATTTGACATTGAATAATCATGACCTTGAAAAGGTCACTGAAGGTCATCCAAACTGGTACCATTCGAAAGCTTGGTTGCGGTTTCCTATTCGCCTTCCATAGTAACTATGGCTGTATTTTTAACCGTTTATGAGATATTCAGCATGACCTAGAAAACTGGGTTAGGTGTTGTTCGATCTCAATGAAAACGGCACCGTTTGATAGATCACATAGGACTTTCTGTTGGTCCGCCATTGTAAATATAGCTCTATCTTGTACAGTTTTTGAGTTATTTGATGTTGAATAATATCGTGACCTTGCAATCTGGGTTAGAGGTCACTCAAGGTCATTCAAACCGGTACCATTTAAAAGCTTGGGTGCGGTTTCCTATTTGCCTTCCATTGTAACTATGTCTCTATCTTGCATCATTTGCAGGATAAAGCGAGATACTGGTCGAAAATTGTGATTTTTTTCATACCCCCCTTGCATTTGATGCCCCCGTTAGGGGGTCCCCGTCAGAATATTGCCGTCCCGTTTGGTGTAGGAAAACTAGAATGGTGGGGCTACCCGATTGTTAAAAAATTTTGTGGATATGTATAACCGTTTATACTCAATACTGGTGTGTGACAGATGGACAGACAGATGGACATCTTGCGATGGCATAGTCTGCGCTACGCATACGCGTCGTACGGTTACAAATGAAGTGTGGTGTTTTTAGGAATGTTTTCGTTGTTTTAGTTCATATGTTATGTTGCTTTTGTAATGCGTTAATGCACTCCTGAACTTGAGGTTTTGGGCATGCCTTATGTATTGCCACCAGTATGACACTGACTCAGTAGGTCTCGGTGGCAATCTCGAATTTCACCTTAATTGCCTTCACCTAAATTTAACTTGTTTCATATTTTTGTAGTATACTCTTGCAGTTCAGACATACTGCTATATAGTATAACGATGTTAGCAATCATTTTTATCGTGCGTCAGCATACTGACGCGCGATATTGATATAGCAAATCTGTCCGTCCGTAACGTTCCAGTATCAGATGAAAACAGCTTAACATATCGTCATAGTTTTTTCACCATACAGTAGCCCAATCATTCTGTTTTCACCAGCATCAAACATCTTCACGAAATTCCAACGGGGTCACCCCCTGCGGGGGTGCTAAATGCAGGTAGGGAATAAAAATTTCGCTATTTTCTACCAATAAGTCGCTATATCTCGCAAACGATGCAAGATATCGCCATAGTTACTATGGAAGGTGTATAGGAACTTGTATGCGATCTATCAAATGGTACCATTTTCAGTGACCTTGAACGACCCCTAACCTGGTTTTCAAGGTCACGCCATTCTTTGCCACTGAATATCTCACAAACTGCTACAAATACGGCCACAGGTACTATAGAAGGCGAATAGGAAACCGTACCCAAGCTTTCGAATGGTACCACTTTCAATGACGTGAGTGACCTCTAACCCCGATTTCAAGGTCACAATATTATTCAATGTCAAAAAACTCGAAAATGGTACAAGATAAAGTTATATTTGCAATGGCCGACCAATAGAAAGTCGCATATGATCTATCGAACGGCGCCATTTTCAATGACATCGAACGACCCCTAACTTGGTTTTCAAGGTCACGCCATTTTTTGACACTGAATATCTCACAAACAGCTACAGATACGGCCATAGTTACAATGGAAGGCGAATAGGAAACCGTACCCAAGCTTTCAAATGTTACCACTTT
>Ga0209339_1001505_pt1 | contig 10091 bp, 6 predicted proteins | sample OlaalgELextract3_FD_187376 | JGI IMG/M metagenome (GOLD analysis project Ga0209339, IMG submission 187376) | Olavius algarvensis symbiont microbial communities from Tuscany, Italy - Type A ELBA extract 3 (SPAdes) (version 2) | ecosystem: Host-associated > Annelida > Digestive system >...
AATCGGCTCTGCGACGTTGGTTGGCTAATTGGCGTGCAACAATTTCAACATGGTACCACGATGAACAATTAGGCCCAAGGGGGCTAATTGTCACAACAATTAGGCCTAATTGTTCATCGTGGTACCGTGACAAATAATCTGGAATTTGTCGGCGATTTGTTCATCTGGATGAATTCGAATCCACTCGTACCAGCAGTGCGTTTGTTCACTTGCAAAGCCATACTTTAAAGTTGACTATAGCCGTAACTTTCAGTCCTTAAGAAACTCACAGTCAATTGCCTCTTCAATAAACCCGCAGCAAATTGATATGACCATATAGTTACAATATTGAATTGTATGTACGTCGTATACATAGGGCCATATGACTCAGGCCAGGCCTACCTATCTAATAGTTGATACTGTGTGTGTTTGTGGTTTGGTCGTAGTCTTTCCGTTAGCATAATTTTAAAGCTTTTTACATGACTGAAACTCCGAACTAGGCCTATGAAAATGACAAATGTGTAGTATTGATGGAACATGACAACACGGACTAACATCCGACGTCGTGGTGAATCGTAGGCACCGGAAGTTAGGCCCCCTATAGGAACGCGTCTGAAGGGTGGATGACAGAGGGGTCTAAGGGATTCCAAAAGTACCGGGACCGTAAAATATGTGCTGATTTACTTTGACCATCACTGCCATCGACCTAATCAATAGCACGTGGCGCCATCTCGTGAATACGCGTACATCATCAGTCGTTATCCGGGTCGGTCTAGGCCTGTCAAGACCATTCGAAATGACACTGTTGACTGTTGAGTAGGGCGTATCACTCCCTTTACTATTCCATTGACACAATGTCTGTATCTCATACCGTTTATGAGATTTTCAGCGTCAAAGAATGGCGTGACCTTGAAACCGGGGGTATGGGTTGTTCAAGATTATTGAAAATGGCGCCGTTCGATAGACCATATACGTCTCTGTATTGCTCCGCCATTGTAAATATAGCTCTATCTTGTACCATTTTTGAGTTATTTGACGTTGAATAATATCGTGACCTTCTGGGTTAGAGGTCACTCAAGGTCATTCCATCTGCATGGTATCATTCGAAAGCTTGGGTGCGGTTTCCTATTCGTCTTCCACAGTAACTATAATAATAATAACAAGTGTACCGGAGACGATACGAAATCCGCCGCTCGTCAAATCCTAAACTGCATTAAAAACAAAAAAAATAAAATATGGCGAAAAACGATTTTCAATATGGCGGATGGAATTCTTACACCCAGCAATGTGGCATGTAGCTCTGGAATCGTGACAGTGAATTCACCAAGTGGCAGCACCCTGCAAGGTGATACGTGGCTCTGGGATGACATGCCATTGAATTCGCCCAAACGTCCGCCATATTGGAATTCTAAATCTGGTTTCCATTTCCATACATCACCGCGCAGTCGACATGTCATTCTGTACCAGTCTGCGAAATTTTATCCAAATCGGACCACCCTCGGCAGAAAAAAAGTGACGTCATGTCGATTTTCAAGATGGCGGATCTCAGCCATCTCGGACTGAAGGGATCCAATAATGGGTTCTTTGAAAAGCCCAGTTAAGCTTACATAATTTTCTATAGCTCGTCAATATACACACTGTAGCTCTAAATTGCAGTTTTTGAGAAAATCACGTTTTTTTGCATTTTGGCGACAGACAGAGAGACAGACAGACGGACGGACGGGCGGACGGACAAACAGATGGACAGCGCTGATGCGTGAAGCCGCAGTCTCGATCGCTATCGCGAGCTGCGGCTTAATAATATCCAAGACAATGTTTATGGTGCTGTCATTATGGCAGAGCCATTGCGAGAGTTCACCCGGTTCATTTGATGAATGTAGAACGGCGCCAAGCGGCCGCCAACCCAAGATCAAGCCAGACGACTTAGGCTGTGAGTCGGCCTGTACAGGCTGTCAGAATCTACACCCACCATCGCCATTTATATATTACTCTGTCCGAAAGCTGATAGTCATTTTACCGTCCCACAGAGGGTAGAAGGCTGATTCGACCTAGCGAGTCAAACTATGGCTGTACATTGCATCATTTCCGAGATAAAGCGAGATATTGGTCGAAAATCGTGATTTATCATTCGACGCCCCATCGGGGGGGGGGGCGTCGAAATACTGCCATCCCATTTGGTATGGAAGAACTAGAATGGTAAGGCCACCTGATGGTAAACAAGAACTTCGCTATCGCAAACAGACACAATGTCGAGGGTATCTATGATAACCCCGTTACGTTAAAATCTAGGTTAACGGTCACTCAAGATCACTGGAAACGGAACCATTCAGTAGATCATACACGACTTACTATTAGACGAGTTATTGGACGTTGAATATTATCGTGACCTTGAGACGCGGGTCAGAGGTCACTCAAGGTCATTGAAATTAGTGCCATTCGAAAGATTGGGTGCGGTTTCCTATTCGCCTTCTATAGTAACTATGGCCGTATCTGTAGCTGTTTGTGAGATATTCAGTGTCAAAAATGGCATGACCTTGAAAACCAGGTTACGGGTCGTTCAAGGTCATTGAAAATGGCGCCGTTCGATAGACCGATAGATCATTATGCTACTTTTTATTGGTCCGCCATTGTAAAACTCTATCTTGTACCATTTTTGAGTTATTTGACGTTGAATAATATCGTGACCTTGAAATCGGGGTTAGAGGTCACTCAAGGTCATTGAAATTGGTGCCATTTGAAAGCTTGGGTGCGGTTTCCTATTCGCCTTCCATAGTAACTATGGTGATATCTTGTATCGTTTGCGACATAATAGCGACTTATTGGTAGAAAATCACGAAATTTTTTTACCCCACCTGTATTTAGCGCCCCAGCACGGGGTGACCCCGTCGGAATTTTGTGAAAACATTTGATGCTGATAAAACTGGAATGATTGGGCTACAATACAGTGAAAAAACTATGACGATATGTTAAGCCGTTTTCATCTGGTACCGCAACGTAACGGACGGACAGACACAGATTTGCTATAATTATCAATAATCGCGCGCCAGTATGCTGACGCGCGATAAAAATTGAGGATATGTTCAGCGGTGTGTGCAGAATACCGGCGTGTGACAGACAGGTACACAGACATCTTGCCACAGCATAATCCGCGCTATGCATACGCGTCGCGCGGTAACAATAATTTGTCTTTTATGACAGTTAATTATATTAAAATGTACTTAAGTCTCAGTGGCCGCATTGGGATGTGTGATCGATCTGTTCTTTTGGTAGCATTCGCAATGAATAATCAATCGTACCTGTCAAGCAATCCTAGGGCAGTCGTCGATCCCCAATCTTCTTCTTTGGTTAAGCCACTGGGTGCAATAGTCTTTACTGACAAAGTTACGCCATCACGGGCGATCGGCAAACGTAAACAAACACATTCGCCAACATCACTTCATCAGCTCGGGACAGAGCTTATACGACAGTGAACAGAATGCTGCATATTTTACGTACCTCGCTAGCCATATGTACAGTGTAGAATTACGTTGATCTGGTTCACTATCATCCGGCAAGTTTCACGAAGCAAATGTTCACGCCTAGCCTAGCCATTACGAATTACAATTGATGCGTGCCATGCGTAAAATAGTCCGTGTGTTTTGTTAACGTGCTTATCCGCAGTAAATTAGTTGACTTGGTTAATGTAACTTGCTCAAGCGAGTTTTCGGAATACGGACGTAATGCTGTCGCTAAGTGCAGCTATCCATTCTGGAACCTAGACTCCTCTATCTGTTGACACCCAGCAATTCATTACGTTTTCTTGCGTAATTTCAGTTACCAGCTACATGACGCTCGCTAAAAATTATTCACAACTCACAAGTCAAAACAAAGTATTTATTTCGAAAGAAGTACAACACGATATAATAATAGGTTGCAACAAGTCTCTCTGTGTTATAGGCTGTACATGCTGAGATATCGTCTGGCTGAAGCACTGGCAGCAGTTGTGGAGTCTGCTGTTTAAGTTTATTTATCAACTTCGTAGCAACAAGGATTAAATTCACCCGAGCCCTGGGCTAAAGTCAACATACGTTTGACCAAAACTAACTGACCAGCAGTTAATGACGTATGTGATCGGCAAGTTGGTAACGTCGTGAAAATAACGAACTTCGCTGCTTGTGAGACCGTGTGTGCTGAACTGGAAAGTTTCGTTTAACGCCTTAGATTGAAAATGTAATTAATTATAGTGCCACGTCGAATAATATGAAGTCGGTACACTGGCCGTTGATGGCCGGGCTGTTACATTTGGAACAGCGAGGAGGGGCCTGGGTGGTGGGCCCAGTGTAGCAATCGCCGTATTGATTGCTGTATGATGGTCTGTTGCTCTGCGGTTTTAGTGTGCCCATTAAAGTATTGATTAACACAGATATGCAGTCAGCTGCTAGGATGATCAGGTTCAAGCGTAATTTAATCTCACGTCCTCGTATCGTATTCTCGTTTCACTACGATACTGTTGTTGTTGCTCGGCTTGACGGCGGAGGCTTAGTGGACGCCAGTCAAGTCGTCACCACATCTATTTTTCAGAGACGAATTGACCGTGTATTGATGACTACTTGCTTGCCTAGATATGACACGCGTATATAGAAGCTTTAGTGCTTTACCTTTGTGACTGTGCGTGTGCTCGGCGACACGTACAATTACCAACATGTATGTAATGAGACGACTGTTAGGCCTACTTTCTAGCTGCTGCAGAAAGGCAAGCGACAATGTAATAATAACAAGAGGTCAAAGTAATTTGACAAAAAGCGCCTCACGGGGGCCCATTCCCCGGTTAGGGTCACCCCAGGGGGTTGAAAGTTGTACCATTGAATTCCTGGGGTAGGGTTTCCTATTAGTGTTCTATAGTAACTATAGGCCTAGGATGCACCGTTTGGTCACAGTGCACGCGCGTGACAACCAACCAACCAACGACCAACGACCAACGACGTCACGACACAGCCTATCTCAATAAGCGTCTCTTTTACTAACGTAAAGTGAGGCGCTTAATAATTAGTACAAATTACTAATGCTATGAGACTTTCAGCCCACAAACAACCAGCAGTTATGACATGTGACGGCTGTAGGACTCACTAGGCCCATTTACGTTTCTGCTAAGTCTGTGACGAGTTGACTGTGACGACTTGACCATGTGACGAGATGACTGGAAGCCGGCTTAGTCTCTGTGACACGCAACAGTCCCACGTCAAACCTGAAACAGCTTTGAATCACACACAGAAACGAACGCAAATCAATCATGACATATTCGCACTAGACTTACTTACTGATATGGTAGAAGATTACAATAATGCGTTGCTAGAGCTAAAATACTATGTCAAGTTGTCAACCAATTATGTATGTGCGCGCGCACTCCCTTCAAAATTATGCTGTGATCAATTTTCGTAGTTTTAATGTAATGCTTGTACAAGTATATAAATGCGAAGTACTCTTTTCATAGGCGCTATATGTGCCAAATAATATTATAAACACTGCCGAGTGTTCTTTACCCGTTTCCTATACGAAATTTTGCCACGCGTTAACTCAGGCCTATAACGTTGTGCGCGCATTGTTCAAACTGCTGCTGAACACTAGAAGTGATGCGAGTGCTGTGTAGAAATGGCTTGGCGCCAGCCTACCATTCATCCAATGCGGAAGAGTTGTTCGGCCACAACCAACTCACCGATGCATCCATCGTCGGACGACAACGGCGCTCCGGCGCAACATACTTCTTTACATTCCATACAGTTATCGAACTGCTAGTACGGGATGCAAAGAAATACGTAACACGCGGTGCGCTCCGTGCAGAGACGCGACAAGCTCGACGTCGCTTCGCTAGAAGACGACGACAGCGGCGGCGAGTTCAAAGGCTAACGTCGTAACGAGATATCGTTAAATACTCCACCGACTGACTTAACCCCAAAACTCATTTGAACCCTACAGCCCCGATCAGACAGTCGCCTAACGTAGACGATTTAGTACTGTGACCGGAAGTGTATATATCGACGCCGCGCGATGACGCCATCACTACGACAATGCGTACAGTGCGTGACGCACGAGCGTTGTTCGCAGTCCGCATCGTTCCAACCTCTGCAACGTAGAACGTCTTCGTCGAGCACTGACGCCGGAATGAATGAGCTTTGTCTCTCGGACTCCACGCCGTCGAACTCGGTCCACGCCCGCCTGGCCGCCTTACCACAACCGTGACGTACGCAGCCGCGAGCCGCTCGGCCACTCGCACCACCACAGCACTATTCAAACGTCTGACGGTCAGCGATGCTTGCAGCCGGCTGCAGTCAGCCGGTCCGTCCGTCGGTCGCTATCTTTAGCCAGATAACGCCGCCTAATATAACTTTCTCAGCCGACCAGCCATTAAGTTGGACAGACTCGGCTGTGCTCCGTATCTGCAATTCCGGCCTCGCCCGCCACACAGGCTGCTCGCGGTGCCAGATACGCAAGCCGAGAGCGGAGCGGAGCGGACGACTCCGACGCTCCACCGCCTCGGCAGCCCCTACCTGCCCGCCCGCTGCCCGCCGTTTTCCCCCAGTAGCTCAGCGGGAGTGAAACGATGTTGAGCCGCACTTGGATCCCAGATGCGGAGGCAGGCAGTTTTACGACGTCTTCCACGTACAGCCTCCCATCCTCCCCGCAGCCTATCGCGCCGGCCGGGCTGTTTATAGCACCGGTCCAGCTCAGCTGATGCCAGATGCCCCACTCGCTGGCTCGCTACGGTGCCGAGCGACCGACTACCTTTCTTGTACAGGCATGCTCGTCTCGAGTTTCGACGGCTGGCACCCCGGCGCGACAAGCGCCCCCGGCGGCCAGACCAGACCGTCTCGAAGCCGGCTGCCCATCCGTCCGCTCGTCCGATCTGTACGTCATTAGATACAGATGCGTACGTTCATCAGCCTCCTTCCCCAGTTCCAGTCTCTGGCAACGTGGCAGCTGCTGGAGTCTTCTCTCGCAGTGTCTCTGGCATGGCGGCGCGCCGAGCCTTTCTCCAGACCTCGCTGAACAGTTCAACAGCTGCACGGCTTTTTCATCTCTTTGTCTCATGACCTTTGACCTTCGACATTCACTCGCACGTGCCCAACATTTCTGCCGGAAACAGCTACACACACACGCGTGTACTGTGCACAACGACATCATGTATCGCAATCTCCGTCGTTTCATCGTCATATTATTAACACAGACAAGTTTACTTTATATAACTGACCTTCATGAACAGTCAGCAGTAACACAGGAATAACGGACAAATTGTTGACAGGTGGGCAAAAAAACAACAGAGTTAGTGATATACGGTTCATCGATCTCTGAAACCAGCTAAGGGTTGTAGAGCTGCCCACTCTATTCTGTCGATGGCAACGGTCCACATCTGATCTGCTGAACAATCTGACGGCTGACCAATCAGAAAAAAACAACTGCATGGTCTTCTGGCTTCGCAACGCAATAATAATGAACATTAGCGAGTATCGTACATAACGTACAAGTTACGTAGCGTTAGCAGTATACATTTGTAGAGTGTCGAAGACATTTAGTCCACTCCGCACAATCTATACCCACACAAGAAGCTCAGCTATCGCAGAGAGATCGCGCGAGGCTTCGTGTCATTGAATATTTCGCTGAATATCTCAGAAACGGCACGAGATACAGAGACAGTTATAATGGAATATTAACAGGAACTTACACGTGCCCAAGTCAAGGGTGTCATTTTGAATGACCTTGAGTGACCTCGACTGACTTAGCGAAATATTCAATGATACGAACCATCGACTCGAAAAATAGTACCTACATTTTATACAAATTTTGTAGTTGACAGTGCACCACATATGCATGTGACGCACAAAATACTTTTATAGAGTGTAGCCTACAAAAAAATTGTAATCCCCAGACCCAGACCAGGCGCTCTGGGGCATTTTCAGGTCCTGTCTTTTCATGTCTTGTGATTTCATGCCCTGAGATTTGGTCCGCAAGTTTCACGTTCTGCGTTTTCAGCGCTCCCTATCAGAAAAACAGGATTATGTGCGTATCTTGTATCGTATCCGAGATACAGTCAGGTACTGGTCGAAAATCGCGAATTTTTCATACCCCATCTGCATTAACGGCCTCGTTGACGGTAACCAGAGCGGAATTTCGCAACGAAAACTATAATAATGGGGCAGGCTATCAGTTGGTGGGAATGTTTGATGATTTTGGCAGCGCTCGGTGGGGTGCTAAGAATTTCCGTATAGCACATATCGCGCTTGCATGCAAAAGGTCGCGCGGTAATGATGCCACAGTAGCAAGCACAATCGTAAACTACAACAAGAAGCTCAGCTGTCGCCGAGAGGTCGCGCGACGCTCCGTGTCGTTGAAAATTCTGCTAAGTCACTCAAGACCACGCAAGCTCTTCAGTAGGGCGTGTGTAAGTTGCTATTAGCATTCCACTGTAACTATAATGTCTTTATCTTGCACCGTTTCCAAGATAAAGCGAGATAATGGTCGAAAATCGCGATTTTTTCATACTCCAACCTGCATTCGACGCCGCTGTTCGCGGGGGATCCCGTCGGAATTTCGCCATAACATTTTGTACGCAAAAACTAGAATTGTGTGGCTACCAGACAGTGAAAACTTTGAGGATATGTTTACTCGTTTCGACACAATACACGAACGTGACGGACGGACAGACGGACACCGCACCATAGCACACGCCGCGCTGTATACACAGTGTCCCGCGGCAATAAATCGACACTAACCGTGGTGTGTAAATTATTATAATCATGCCGGTGATCGTAGCGATGACGGTATTTTGGTTTGGATGCATCGCATATTAAACTTTATGTGATGTACATGTATTGCAGCTTGTTGCCGCCAACGCTGTTGCTTTGCTTCGTGCGATCACTGCGAGTAGCGTATGGGCGTAGGCAACTGAACTGAATATATGTACCATCTGGGCTAGCACAAACGCACGCAAGCCGCCGCCGCTGCAGCTAGCACTGTACACTCGGCATCTCGGTTTTGCGTGTACAGAGAGCAAAGAGCACATGCCACTCGACCGTTAACTTACCGACGGCGACTGAGGCATAGTATCATATACTGACGCTCGACTCACTGATCCACAGTTCTACGTAGCTGAGAACGGCTCCAGTGTGCGGTAGCTAAGACAGACGCTTTTTGAAGCGCGAAGCTATGCATAAGCGCGGCATATGCCGTCGCGCAGTGTCTGTCCGCCTGGGTGTCTGTCTGTCACGTTCATGTATTGTGTCGAAAAGTGTAAACGCATTCTCAAACTTTTTTTCACCATCTCCTAGACCCACCATTCTAGTTTTCCATACCAAACCTTATGGCAATGGAGACCCCTCGAGAGCGTCGAATGCAGAAGGTACGAAAAAAACGTGATTTTAGACCAATATCTCGCTTATCTCGGAAATAATACAAGATAGGGCCACAGTTACTATGGAACGCCAATAGGAACTCGTATGCGATCTATCGAATGGTGCTATTTCCAATGACTTCGAGTGACCTACAGCGAGTTAGCGAAAATTGCAATGGCACGAAGCATCGCGCGGCTTCTCTGCGACATCTGGATGAGCTTATGCTACAGCAACGACAAACGGTGCAATGCACAACATACTCGCCCCGATTTAGCGAAATCTTGTTCGCTATAGGTGGCGTTGCCAGTCCTTCGCAGTTTTTTTTGGCCGAGTGATGTGCATTTCGCCCAATTTGTCCCAGAATTTAAAGGCGTCACGCCGTCACCTCACTAAAGGTAAAGGCCTGGACACTTGTTATAGCGCCGCTTACATGAGTCAGACTCGTGACCAGCAGCGCTTTACAATCTCGGAAGTGGCAGTACCATTGCCTATCATTGCCTACCATTGCCTATCGGTTATTAACGAGCTTGTTTTAAAACAAATGTTTTTCTAAAACATGTTTTTTTGTTTTAAAACAACAAAATAAAACACGTTTTAAAAAAAAAACAGCACTGTTATTTTTCTTTTTTTATCCAGTTGTAATAAACACATTAGGCCTATTGTTACTATCATCGTCACATTTCAGTTTACCGTATTTCCTTGAACACAAGCCCCCGGCTTCTATTAGTACATACGAAATTAAGGCCTGCT
>Ga0209339_1001508_pt1 | contig 10089 bp, 5 predicted proteins | sample OlaalgELextract3_FD_187376 | JGI IMG/M metagenome (GOLD analysis project Ga0209339, IMG submission 187376) | Olavius algarvensis symbiont microbial communities from Tuscany, Italy - Type A ELBA extract 3 (SPAdes) (version 2) | ecosystem: Host-associated > Annelida > Digestive system >...
TTAGTGGTAACACGTTGGCTTTGATCAACGTAGTTGCGCTACGTCAGACCCGGTTAGTACTCGGATGGGTGACCGTCTGTGGACGGGTAAACCATCTCGGTATGTAACCGGTATGGCAGACCTCCTCATTGAGTATCACGCCAATGGCCGGTGGTGGTGCGTTACGGCATGCGACATGCGACCGGCGCTAGCCTGTCAAGCTGATTTTTGAAGGCAGCTGGGCTCTCCTGATTTCTGGCTCCCGTGTTACCTGCATGAAATGATGTGAAACAACAACTTTGCTGCCAAAATTACCAAAAGTGACCAAAATTTCGAATTTTGTAACTGTCCTGGGAAGAGCAACCTACCGCACGCGCATGCGCACCACAGCCATATGTCCCTGTTAAGAGCTTGTAAGTTTCTATCATATCGCCTCTACTCATCCTGTAGGCTAAGTCAGAGTGGGCAGATTCAACTGCTTTAGTCTGTCTGGCATGTCGGGAACAGAAGTCAGATAAATGCGGATGATAACACTGTAATATAATTGCACTTTTGCACTGCTTATTTTTCGTTTGCCTAAGCTGGGCATAGAATGCACATGCCTACGCCCATTACACATCTTTGCTTTGCTTTTTTTCTTATGAGTGCTTTCTTGTTACTTATTTTTTTACATAGAAATTTAACATCAGTTAAATTTCTTCGTATTTACATTTGAGCGATAATGGTGGTTCATGTTTACGGAACTGCTAGTTTGAAGGCTTTTACATGTGGAATTGGCGTATTAGTGTTCATTTTGCCGAGTATTTTTAGTTCTACATATCGTGATATCGTAACCGCTTGGTGGCTCTACATTCTGACATTATATGTGCCACTTGCGATCGTTTTCACCAGCGCTGTATTTAAAGACTACAAGTTTAAGGTGAATTACGGAAACATTCTGGTTATGATTTTTAGCTCCGTTGCTGGCTGCAAGCAGCGCATCTTATAGTATAGGTGATCGATGTCTGGAATCTGTCTGTCTGTCTGGATGTCGTCAAACCGGTTTTCAAATTGCTACTCCTACAGTTTTTTTGTTTGATTCTCAGAAAATTTAGCACACGTGATCTATATGCCAATACGCAATACCTGTGGAACAGATTTTCAAAGTTTTGATTTTAAAATTTTGGCGCATTTTTTTATTAATTTAAAGTAGTAATGTGATATATTGTATTTAAATTGCAATTTTGCATACACTTGGCAACGATGTAGTTGTGGATACAACATAGCTCTATGTATTTTAATTCTGTGTTTATTGAATGTTGTAGGTTGCTATTCGGGCATGTTGCCTCGGTCTGGTATGTAGCATTGGCATCTCATTGGCCAGTTCTTTGTGGCCGTGTCAGCTGCTAGGCTGGTTCCTGGTCGCACTCGCGGTCTTTCACTGGTCGGAGTATTATGCCACGGCTGTCACAAACCCGCGGCACTTGGCCCTCGACTCGTATATTCTCGACCACAGCCGTGAATATCATATTGCTGTCGCTACAAGCTTTGTTGAGTTCTTCGTCGAATACTACTTTTTTCCAGGTGGCGGTTTTTGTAATTGGTTAGGATATTTTTTAACCATTTTATAACTTTGTATCTACTGCTACCAATTTCCATTAATTTATTACTACACTTCTGAAGTCTCTGTTTGCGTTCTTGAAGATTTTACTATTTCTTAGGTCACAGGCTATGTAAGGCAGCTATTTAAAAGAAATGAAATATGCATTTTTTGTGTGTGATCATATCTTTATTATAATCTGTGTATTACTATCTAATCATTTCTTAAAGAAATTATCTGCATTCAGTTTCATGATTTGAGGAACTAGGATTAACCAAGTGACTGTTGGTTAGAGAAATTCAGTTAATGGAAAAAAGTAACGAATCCATTAAGTGGAAATATAGGTGCAGTGTATTGTACTTGGTGATTGGAGCAGTTGAGTTCTACTAATTGCTGAAAGTGCTCGTCAGTGCCTAGCAGCCATTCAGCCCTGTTAAACAGGTGACCAGTGATGTAGTCGAGGCTTTAAGGCCTTGATTAGATCACTTAAGGCTAAGACCTATAACTATATGGTCAGAGCAGATATTAAGATACACAGTATGTCTGACAGCCTGACGGGATAGGTAATGAACTAAATTTTGATTGCTTTTGCTGAGATATATTTATTTATTATTAATTGCATATAAATCATTATTCATTTATTATGAATTTTGCGGGTGATACCAAAAATTTGTCCCTGCAGCTCTGAGAGCCAAGTCTAAGGGCCAATTTCACCAATGATACTGATCTTTAACCCTTTAACGGGTAGAGTAAACCACAGAGCTACAGACCATTATACAGCATTACAGTGATTGGTACACTGGCCGTTGATGGGTGGGCTGTTACATTTGGTACAGCGAGGAGGGGCCTGGGTGGGCCGCCCAGTCCCCTTCTCGCTGTACCAAATGTAACAACCCACCCATCAACGGCCAGTGTACCAACTTCATATTGTTTGATGTGGCAATATAATTGTATTGCCTCTGCACTCTAAAGGGTTAAGTAGAGATTGACTCTGACATTAGGAACAGGAGTTAATCTCTACTTAAGGGTGGCTGGTGTAATCAGCTCTATAGCCAAGGCCTGGACATTCGAGGCCAAGGCCGAGGCAATACGTTCTGAGGCTAAGGCCAAGGCCATAATAATTTGGCATTAGGGCACCTCAAGGCCAAGGTCTGGCCTCCAGGACTACATGACTGCAGATGACATAGTGTATTTTAGCTGTAATAGACGGTCTGTTGGATCACAGTTGTGTTGCATTGTTACATTATGTTACACATTATAGCGTGGAAGCAGCCGGGCTTGATCAGCTGCATTGGCCTGCTGATGGTGATTGGCGGTGAGTGTCTTCGGAAGCTGGCGATGTGGACGGCCGGCTCAAACTTCAACCACTACATCCGCTTTCTACGCGAAGACGGACACATCCTAGTCACACACGGGATATTCCGCTTCTTCCGACATCCGTCTTATGTCGGATGGTTCTACTGGAGTATTGGGACACAGGTTTATCTCACGTGTCTTCTTCAGTGAGGGTGACTGTGAACATCGTTGGAGCACTCTGAGCTACAGTGTCATCCCCTTTCTGATCAAAACGTCCTCGTTCAAGCCACTAATAACGTAGAGTGGCCTGAGAGTGAGGCCTGACGAAGGTCATTTTGATCCAGAAAAGAACACATATTATGCAGAGTGCTCTGACGATGTTCAAGAACACGCCCAGCATCACTGGTTCAGAACACATGCAGTTCATCAACATTTGCTGCCATTTGCATCTGTTTATATTCGGTAGTACTAAACACCGCAAAGGACCACAAAGGACCTCAGAAACACCGCAAAGGACGCCAGAAACGTCGCAAAAGGACTGCAAAGGACCTCAGAAACACCGCAAAGGACCCCAGAAACGTCGCAAAAGGACAGCAAAGGTCCTCAGAAACACCGCAAAGGACCGGTTTTTTGTGGTCCTTTGCGGTCCTTTTGCGATGTTTCTGGGGTCCTTTGCAGTGTTTCGGAGCTCCTTTGCGGTCCTTTGCGGTGTTTAGTATTACCCGTTTATATTTGTGTGAAGTGATAAAGTTATCAGTGATGTGGTCACGGCCAAAAGCTTAAGGCCAAGCCTGGACGTCTGAGGCCAAGGCCATACACACACATCCCGAGGCCAAGACCTGTAAGTATACGGCCAGAGCAGAAATTAAGATATGCAGTAAGTCTGACTAAAATTTTGATTGCTTTAGGTTACCGTACATATTATATAACCCCAGCGCCTCTGAAGCTACGGCCTTACGGCGCTATACAAATCTGATTATTATTATTATTATTATAATTACAGAAGGCTGTGATCCTCGGCCTCAGCCAGACTAGACATCCCGAGGGCGTGACGGACTACCGTAGGTGACCGTGCATTCTGTGTCGCCGGTCCTCGCGTGTGGAACAGCTTGTCGCCATCGACGCAGAATGCACCTTTGTTGCTTGTATTTAGGCAGCTGCTGAAATGCAAATTTTTTTGTCGCTGTTACGACTTGACTTCTTCTACCTACCGGACGGACTGCCTTCATGACAACGGGACTGGACTGGACCTATCATGCTCATCGTTTTATTTTTAGTTTCACATTTTAATTTTTTGTTTGTTCCGTCTTGTGGACTAAGCTGGCTACCCGTCAGCTTTTTACTGCACGTTAAATACACACTATCGTATCATATCGTAATTGATAGGCCTACACTGTTTTAATTACTAACCCCACAACCGTCTTGTGAACTTATTAACTTCCTAGCAGTTAGTCCTTAACGATATGCCACTCATTATTTTCTTGTTTAATAATAATACATATAAATTATTATTAATCTATTATGATAAGTATTATTAATTTTTTCTTGAAAGTGATGCCAAAAAGTGTCAGTACAGCTCTAAATGCCAAGGCCATAAAAGCTTGGCCTCAAGGCCAAGGCCTGCCCTCAAGGGCTTCATCACTGAAGATTATTACTAGATTTCTTCAGAATGCATTGCTTTGTCCTTAATAGTATTTGGTCGCACAGTAATTGTATATGTGATACTTAAACAAATGTGTTGATATGATATCTTACTTGTTTGGTGAAATTACGATAATTATGAGGACAAGTATAGCTGTAGCAGTACTGAAAATGGGGTGACCCAAAAACTAGTGCCTTTTGAAGATTTCAGATGCAGTCGTCTCAAAAGTTTGCACATGGGAAAATAAAGTTTCAGCTAAATTGGCTCCACACAAGTCGGCGGTTTAGCTTAGTGGTAACGCGTTGGTCTCGATCAACGTAGTTACTCTACTCCGAACCTGGTTAGTGCCTGGATGGGTGACTGACTTTGGACGGGTAAACTATCTCGGTATGTAACCAGCCGCCCAGGTCAACTCAGTCTGGTGATCCTTCCATGGGTAAGCAAAATGAGTACCAGATTAGGCTGGAGAGGTAACCGTAGGTCTGGAGTATGTATTTTAGCTGTAACTTTTTAAGATACATAGATTCATTCACCACCTGCATTATATTAGGCCTAGTGCTAGGCCTGTCATTGAAGATTATGTTCTTGTCTGAAAGCTGTGTTCAGGCAGCTACATAACCAAAATATGTCACATAATTACAACTGTCGTTAACGTGCCCATACCGGTACACCTTTCAGTCTCAGCCTCGATGGTTGTCATGCTGGCCGTGTGGTTAACGAATAACGACATTAGTAGTTTATCCGCTTACAGGCTCATATCATGGAGAAGAGCACCCCCCCCCCCTACACTCCTGCTGGGGTATGGAACTCCTTTACCATTACCTTACACATGTTACAGCCCACTCAGAAATACACCCGCTTTGACGTTGAGCATTGTGATTGGTGCCACTGTGTTGTTTTCCGCTGACATGAAAACAATTTTTTATTTACACTGCAAAGTAATAACGGCCATCTTGTGTAATCATTGCAGCTGATGCTTTTGAATCCGCTGTGTACGGTCGCATACAGCGTAGCATCCTGGGTTTTCTTCAAAGAACGTATAATGCAGGAAGAAGTCACGTTATTGAACTTCTTTGGAGAGGAGTATTTGCATTACCAGAAGCGTGTTCCAACAGGCTTACCGTTTATATTTGGTTATCGTGGTTATGACTGACAGTGACTGTTGTATTATTGAACAAATTTCTGCTTCAGAGTAGCAAGCAATCATTGTCTGAGATGGTCCCCAAGCCTGGAAATAGGGAGGATTGTGGCAGGAAGGGCATTAGGCATAAAAATACCTTGAGATGCATGGCTGTGCTTACTCTCAGTCTCGTCTGTGTGGCTGCTGCAGGCCAGCTAGTGGTCGTACAGTGAGAGGCGTGAGTGAGAGGGGACCAGTGATTAATCAAGGACCTCATCAAATCAAGAATTAGTACAAAGGAAGGAAGTGTGGGTTCATGTCCTCAGGTTCATCATGTTTCTTTCAGCTGTTTCTCCCGGGTTCTCCTTAGCACTACTAGTATTTTATTAGATATGGTCACTCACGTAGATATGGTCGATTTTCACGTGTTTGTAATTTCAGTTGTCATGTGAAACTTTCCAGGTGAAGACCATGTGAATATTAAAGGTTTTACAGTGTTTTCAAATAATGAACCGTTTGTAAGCATTTTACCAGTGTTTACAGTGCATGTATAGTCGTCATAGTACTGTGGTGCTGATCGTTCACTTGGTCTTTCAGTGTTGGTCTGTACATGATAGTGTCACTTTAATGAGTACATTGCTACTTACAGTCATGATGTGTACATTCTCTTGATGACATCTGGTTTGGAAACACAGGGTGCACAGAAAATAGATGAGTACATATTAGTAGAATAGAGTAGACAGGTGTAGTGGTGTACAAGGTGTGCAGAATATTTGAAATTTGATACATCCGTGACAAAGTGTGTAATTTAATGCCACTTTTGCGCTTTATCCAAATACATTCATGATTTTTGTGGTGAATCATGACATAAATCTGTTAATTAAAATATATTGAAATACTGAACGTTGCCCGGTTTTGCTACAATACAGTTGTTGTATAGAATGCATTTTGTGACTTGTCATATTATGACAGTTCAGTCATTGTATGGAACGCTTTTTGTGACTTTTGTCATGTGACAGTTGATTTGTTGTGCTGTGATTGACAATTACTGTCGTCATTTGTTGTCGGAAACAGCTTGTTTTTTTTCTGTCGCTGCTGAAACTCTACCTGCTAACCAGTGCTTAATTTGTAAAAAAATAAGTGTGGGAACGCCGAGCGCCGAATCAAGGCGCCGAGGGGAGTAGGGTGTGGGGAGTGGGTGTGTCTGGGGAGGGGGGTGCATATGGGTTCTGACTTCTAGTTGTACCGTTTTTGTACCATTCCGTGATTCCGCTTAATTTTGCGACCAGTTGCCTACACAATGCCGATGTACCGTGTACGGACATGGCAATAGGCTGTCGCGCTCAGCAGAGGAAGCCTGGATGCGCATTTCATGAACCCAAATACAGAATGCTATAGCAATGCATAGCGTAGTAACGCAGAGGGGTAGCACGTAGCACGAATTTAGCCGGCTAGCCGAATTTTGTAATGTAGCCATAAAACCGCCGAAAAAGTTTACAGTTAGCCGAAAAACCACTGAAAAAAATTCGTCTGTTAGCCACCGAAAATATGTGTGCTTAGTCGTAAATTTTTCAGCCTGTTGCGTTTGATTGTGGTGTTGTTTAATCTGCTGGCTTGCTGACGCGTTGTCCTTGTCCATGTCCTTGCGTATTGCGTTGACAGTGATCAGACAGGTTGATTTGGTCAGCTTATCTTTCATCCATCGCGGATTAGAAATCTGAATTAACAAGTAAGCAATTACTATGATGATCTGGCGCAATGACTGGGCCCAGCTTGATACGCAACACGGCTCGCAGATAGGCCTATATGAACACATTCATCAGTGGCAAGATAGTTGTCTGTTGAGCGACTAGTATAGGCCTAATGGATATAGTGATGGAACGCTGTATAGGTACTGCTTTCCCACTGGAAAATATGAGTAAGTGTAGGAACGGCGTTCCCACCTGAAAATAAGTATGGGAGCTGTGTTCCCAACCGTTTGCACTGTCGCACAGAAATTAACCCCTGCTGCTAACATTCAACTGTGCAATAGTGTTCCCACTTTCAAGCGACATTTAAAAGCCGAGTTGTTTAGTCTCACCTAAGTCCTCCTGCCCTGCCACCAGCACCTCTCGTTAGTCTCTCTCACTTAGTCCTGCACTGCCACCATCGCCTGTATATCTCAGGCTCCATGCTGCTATACAAATGCTTTATTATTGTTGTTATTAATTTAATAGAAGTGCATATTGAGATGTTTTTATTCACTCAGTTTATTCAATTTGACATCCTTATGGCCCGGGGGCCAGATAGCAGTTAAATACATCAGTTGAATAACATATAAAAACAACAGTAACGAACAAACAAACAAAGCTAAAACGAACAATCTGCATAAAAAGTTCTGTATATGAGGTATGTGTGAAGTGGAATAGCTAGAAGTCACTTTGTTGATTGGTTGATGTACATATAGGCCAAAATTTATAAATAAAAGAGTATTTTTGTGCGTAAAACGGGTCTTGGAAAGGGAGTGGTACGTCTCAGCCTAGTGGTAACAGAGGTATCTTGCGCCAGTGGGAATGTGGGATAAAATTGTAAAGACACGAGTTTGGTTCGCAAATGATGTGAAAGAATGATTTTGAATGCTATTATGTCTAGTCTCTCTCTAATGCTTCAAGTTCAGCGATAAATAGAACATTAGAATAGGACGTGCCACGGGTAACGTTGAAAAGGGCTTATTTGTTATTAAGGACCAAGATATACTGAACCCTTTTCACTGCAGTAAGAATTACAGTTCCCAGCATTTAGTGAATAGCAGCAATATCTCATCAGTATTCCATCAACAGATACATGTTTAATTGTCTCACACGTTTGTGTTAATGGATAATGTGAGTTTGGTGCACTAGCCCTTGGTGTTACATTTTGTACAGTGAGGACGGGACAGGGTCTGTTGCCCACGACCCCTCCATGATGTACCAAATGTAACACAGCACCAGTCAAGGGCTATTGCATCTAATCATCATACTGCTCTATTATGGTTCTTGCTGCAGACATTTACGTGCTTACTCAAGGTATGCAAGCCAGTATATTCTGAGCCAATCCCCAAGCCCACAAATAGGGAGGGTTGCAGCAGGAAGGACATCTGGCATTAAAAATACCTTGGGCTGCATGGTAAGGCTTACTGTCGCGGCTCTCGTCTGTGTGGCTGCTGGTGGTCATACAGTGGGAGGCGTGAGTGAGAGGGGATCAACAATTAACCTCATCACATCCAGAATTAGGCGAGTGTAAAGGAAGTGTGGGTTCTTGTCCTCGTGTTTTTCATGTTTCAGCTGTTTCCCCCTGGATAAACCCTTAGACCCTAGAGATTGACTGGAAGGCCTGGGAGAGAAGACGTAGAGGACGAGGTGGTATATTGAGTTAATGTTTCTGAGAGTTCTGGTGCCACCTCACATGAGTTGTCCTGCATAAAGGACCGTTAAACTGTTGTTACTGTACATACATACATACATAAATACATACATACATAAATCATTTGATTATATATGCTAATTACAAAAATCTATAAAATAGACGTCCAGTAGCGTAGCGTATTACAGTCAGTAAGAACAATGAGGGAAAAAGGCGACATGTACGAGAAACATGTACAGGTTACACATCAAATGCTATGGTAAACAGATGAGTCTTAAGTGTTAAAGGAGTGTCGCAGTTTACAAAGACTTTGAAAATTAGCTTGTTATTTGTTAGTACAGTCGATTACTATCTAACCTCTTTATATCGGCTGCCACACCATTCACAGCACAGCTTTTTACCATGAGCAGTATCAGTAGTTTGATCATCGTTGATGGTTAAACTGATCGCAGTTATTCACCCGGTTGCAAGTTCGTGTATAGGAACTACGTGCAATCTTTTGCATTCCACTTCGTGTGTACATATCTTTCACTTGTACACTGAGTGCACACAACCTGCCTCGGTGGTGCTGTTGGTAGCGTCGCGGTACGCGCTGCCTGGCTACGGTGATCGGCGAGTCTGGGTTCGAGGCCCAGGCTAGCCGGATCATCGTCAGGTTATAGTGGTGTATGCTTTGAGATTAAATTCTCGGGCAGGCACAGAGGGTTCGACGGTGTCCTCTTTAATCTGTGACCGTTGGCTACTGGTTTCAGAGACGCTCAGTATTAGTCGCTACTTGAACCACTGATAACAGATGGCCTCCTGCTGTATGCACTGACCGGTCATCAATGACTCTGTTCACATGCACCGCTAAATTGGACCCTGGGGCCCACGGTGCGAGGTGCGCTAGAGCTATGGCCGTCCATCATGCCAGAGAAACAGTGGTTATAGGCCGAGCAGGGTAAGTATCATGGCACAAGGTCTCTCCACTCCCGATCCCTCCCTTAGCCCTACACACCTCTCTATAAGGAGAGGTCACGCAACAACTACACACTACACACACCATCAGGTTAGCCTGATGGTGTCGCGCAACACTACACTAGTCCCTTCCCT
>Ga0209339_1001509_pt1 | contig 10088 bp, 7 predicted proteins | sample OlaalgELextract3_FD_187376 | JGI IMG/M metagenome (GOLD analysis project Ga0209339, IMG submission 187376) | Olavius algarvensis symbiont microbial communities from Tuscany, Italy - Type A ELBA extract 3 (SPAdes) (version 2) | ecosystem: Host-associated > Annelida > Digestive system >...
CAGAATTCCTATCGTGCCTTTCTACTATTGTCGCCACCCGGCCATTACTTATCGACGGTACTCATCAGGACCACCGCCAGGTGTAGGTGATTGGGATTTATGTCTATGACTTCTCACTACGACAGTAAGGGTCATTGTAGGTCGCTGAATATGGCGCCGTTCGATAGTTCATGTACGACTTAGTATTGAAATCTGGGTTAAGGGTCACTCATGGTCATTGAAAATGGTACCATTCGAAAGCCGGCCTGGATATACGATACGATACGATACGCAAGTATTTAACGTGCAATCAAAAAACTGACGGATAGCCAGCTTAGTCTACCACACGGGAGCACAAACTAAAAAAATAATGATAAGAAAATCATAATCATAAACATATTTGTAAAGCGCCATAGGCAGAGCTACAGAGGCGCTGAAAATAAAACAAACTAGCTCACAGCTGCTCACAGACATTTCCCTCAGACATATTTTCCGGGACATTCCCCCGCCCAGACAATTCCCCCGCGTATAGGACATTCCCCCGGTTGTTAAAGCGAAAATTTGGAAACTTGGACTAGCCTATATTCCTGACCCTAACCGACCTACGAGGTTGGGAATTTTTTGAAAACTGGCACTAACCCGTACTCCTGACCCTAACCGATCTACCGCTAATCCGCTATCAATTTTGTACACGTTAACGGTAGATCGCTTTATATTGTAGATGACCGGATGCTGGTGGTGGACGGGGAAAATGGCCTACACCATGTAAAAATCGAATGGGAATTTTCCGGGAGGGGAAAATGTCCGGGGGGAATATGTCCAGGGGGATATGTCCATGGGAAATGTCCGGAGATCTGTTTATCGAACAAACCGTTGCATAATCATACTCACGTTTTCGTTTAGCGTGAAGACCGAGTTTGAAAGCGAGAGAAGACCGGCGATACCACGTGACCTCCGGTTGGGGAATCCCTGTCGCGTTACACGTCAATATCACGGTGTCTCCCTCTTTAACAATGACGTCACCAGTCGAGGACTCCGCTACTATGCTGGCCGGCACTACACAGTACATTAACAGACTGTACTCAGAGAGCGCAACCCTCCGCCAAGTCGTCTAACCTTAACCGAAAGTGATCTGTGATTCGAATCCGAATTTCCGGATGGATCCGGATGTCTGCCAGATCGCTCACGAAATAATAAATTAATAAATCTCCTAAAATCTTTTATTACGAAATGGCGAGGGAAGGGGAAAAGTGATCCGTAATCCGTATCTGGGACCGGATCACCGCCAAAAGTTAACCAGTTCTTCAGATTGGTAGGACCAATCATAGTGCCAACTTTCAGTAAAATCGACTGATTACCTGCAGTAATGTTGCTCACAGACAGAATGACAGACAAACCGACCTGACGCCTTGGCGGAGGCAATAAATTAGTCAACGGAAACAACAGACCGTACCTCTCGCACACCATGCAGTGCTTGAAATCGGAAATAGGAACATTTAGTTCTGTTTTTTAAAGGTAAAATAGGTGATTTTTCCACAAAGTTAGGCCCATGGCCATAAACGATAACCAGCTCGACGTGTATGGTAGCTGGAAAGACTAAATTGGAACACACGAAGTTTGCATCAAGGCCAAGGCCAAGAACCTCATTATCGAAACCAATGCCAAGACCAAGGCCACAACGCCGTGTTTTTGAGGCGAATCGAGAATATATGGGGGTGCGTTCCATTCTTTCAGTCAGATTGTACGATCAATCCGAGCAGCTATAGGCCTAAACGTTCTTTATAATTACTACAGTCTAAAAAGGACCAATACGTTGACAGCACGTAACGTTCGGCTATCTAATCTACTGCTTAGTTCATAGGCCCTAGTGTTACTCCCAACTTCGTCAGCAAAGCCAATGCGTTAGCATGAACAATCTTACTAACATACATAAACAAGAGCACCCAGAGAGTGTAAACCTCTCCCGACGCCAACATTTCAACCGAAAGTGATCAAAAATTTGAATCCGGATTTTCGGATTAATCCATATTCGGATGTATGTCGGATCTGTGCCAAAATGTTGCGGGTGCATTATCTTGTCGGCATCAGTCATTTCGCCAAATGGTACAAATCGACCGTTGATTGTATGAGAAATGCTAACAAATATCCAGAAATCCCCTATTCCGCAATGGTGAAGAAAATGAAAAAGTGATCCGGAATCCACAAGCGGATTCGGATCACCACCAAAAGTTGATCACTTCTTGAGGGTCACCCCTTTCCCATGCCTGCCAAGTCTGGTCGACGTCCGTTGCCGCGTTCGTCAGCTATAGGGCCTACTGTTTACAGAATGACAGAGAGAACGACCACGTAACCTCCGCCTGCTTGGCGGAGGTAACAAAACACAGTACCCGCCATACGGCGTTGGGCAAATTTCTTACATTTCTAGAAAGCTTTCGTCGAGCTGATGGTAAGCTCTGATTGACATGCAGGCCTAACGCTGATATTCGCCGTCAAATTTCCAAAATTTAGGCCGAAAACTTCGGATTTGGGGGATCCCCTGGGGCACCGCTCCCGAAAGGAGAGAAGATCTGTCCGATACCGATGTGTATCAATTTTGCATGATGATACTGTACCATCATGCAAAATTTCACGCCGATCGGTGCCACCGTCGCCGAGATATCTGTAACCGGACAGAGAAAAAAAACAGCAAACTTAGTACCCTGCCATACTAACGTATGGCTGAATAATAGGCTAATTACATTAAAGTACCCTGTTATATTTACTTATGGCGGATAATAATAGGTTATTAATTACATTAATTGTGTCAGAGGAGAAAGAAAACCCGCACGCAGCAGCTAATAAAATCACCGATCACTGTATATGACAGATGCTATAGAAAATATCGTAAAATGCCCGAACTCGTAATGTTAAGGAAAGTTGAAAGCGATCCTGAATACACATCAGGAATTGGATCAGCACCAAAATTTACTCACTCCTGGAGGTCGCCCCCCTTTATGCCCAAGTTTGCTTGACATCCCTCAGCGCGTTTGTGAGTTATCTCTGTAGCTCTGCCTATGGCGCTTTACAAATATGTTTATGATTATGATCTTGCGCACAAGCAGACAGACAGACATGGTGATCACAATATACGTAGACTTAGCGCGCGCAATGTCGAAGTATATGACCGAATCTGAGGCGAAAATACCTGTTCCGCATCCTTTCAGAGGCGCACAAGTAATAATAACAATGTAGGCTATTTTTATGAGAAGGTAGGTCAAAGGTCAAGGTGAAGGTCATGCTGTGGTTCTCAAGATTTGTCTGCATTCATCATACAAATTTTGTGACATTCTGTTAATACGTACAGAAACGGCAAAAAGTAGACCGCAAAGTATAGTACTAAATCCGAATGAAAAAAGCAACATACGAACTGAAGCTGTCACAAAATGCTACGGACACACATTGATCTTCCATAGCAATTCGAAGCCGATGACGATACGGTACGACAAGCAAATGTAGAAATGAGTGTATTTATGTATTTATGCTATTTTATGAGAAATGTAAAGTTAACTAGACTGACCTTTGACATGAAGCATGACGACCTTAGACCTGACAGGTAAGGTGTTAACCGTGCACCTGTACTGGCCTTGATCTTCCCAGGTGACATCACGTATCTGCAGGTTCCACTCCCGTACATCCGGACGAATTACCGTGAAGCGCGTATCATCGACGATACGACGTTCATCGTACGTGAGCGGTATTGATGCGTCGTCCAGCCACGCCACCTACCGATTAACACCGTAACATTAACCCTTTATGGGCACATTAAAACCGCAGAACAACGGACCATTATATGGCAATACGGTGATTGGTACACTGGCCGTTGTATAGGTGTTCTCTTACATTTGGTACAGCGAGGAGGGGCCTGGGCGGGAAACTGGAGAATCTCATCATAAAAGAGAGAAGACTGAGATGGTTCGGGCACGTTCTGCGAATGGACGACAACAGACTCCCAAGACAAGCTGTACACTGGGACATAAGCGGTTCAAATTGAAAGCCTGGAAGACCACGAAAGAACTGGATAGACCACGATACAACACGGTTTGAAAAGCATCGGCATGACCTGGTAAGTAGCGCAACAGCTCGCGGTCAACAGAGATCGAAGGCTGGGATATAAACGAAGGTCTAAGGTATTTGTTACTCTGTCGTGTTGTTTTAGCCAATAAAGTGATGATGATGATGACGATGATGATGATGATGATCAGACATCATCAAGAGGTTAAATCAGAGGCGCTGGGTGACTGTGTTAAGCTGAGGACAGTGTAAAGCAGTTGGTTGAGTATTAAGGGAGTGACAGTGTTTAATTGAAAATGGAAGGGCATTCCGGATAGTAGGGGCAGCGACGTCAGACGCACGGGTACCAACGGAGACGTGAGCGACGGACTGCAACCGTCGGAGTCTGTTGTTAACAGTCGTCGTCTGTTACGTCAAGATCAGTGTCGAGGCAGTGTAGATTGAGAGTTGGTTCCTGTGCCGTGTAGATCAATAAGGTACTATGGAGTGGAGCCAGTTAGAACTCTGAATGCAAATGAAGGTAACGATTTTAAACATGGCATCAGCTGTTATTGGTTTACTTCATAGCAAGCGCAGGGCGTGGCCAACGTGATTGTAATGCAAGTAGACAGATCAAATTTAACAGAGGCCGTTACAGTAAACTGTTTTCTTGTAATTTTTCAAATGATATCTTTCTTCGTCGGTGGCATGGACGCCATTATTGGCCGTACACAATACAGGGTGCAACCAAAAACGTACCCCGAAGAAAATCGCAATTTTCTAGAAATGGCTGAATATTTTAATACATATTTACAGAAAAAAAACATCCTGCTGTTGTCCTCACGATTTGTCTGCATTTATCATACGAATTTTATGATATTTTGTTAATCAGTGACAGGGCCTATAGAAATGGCAAAAAATAGAACGCAAAGTATAGTACTAAATCCGATTGAAAAAAACTACATACGAACTGAATATGTCACAAAATACTGTGGACACACATTTATCTTCGGCAGCAACTCGAATTCGATAACGATACGGTGTGACAGCAAATATGCAGAAATGAGTGTACTCATGTACTGGATGAGGCAAAAAAGTAACCCTCTAAAGTTGTTTTGCTGTTTTCTCAGCAGCCGTTTCGAATTTTAAAGTGAAAATTTACATGTTTGTTTACAATTCATATCTACGTACCTGCCAAACAGCAATTAATTGTAACGAATTAACCGAATTTTTAGTGTGAACTCCCTATCCACTGAGAAACAGTGACAAACTTGAGGACCAGAGCCATAGATTAGAAAGATTTCTAATCTATGGCTTTGTTGAGGGCGTTACTTTCTGCTTCACCCGGTACTAACTCTAAGTGTATTTATTACCGTATGCATTTCTACACAGGGGCGTATCCAGGATTTACGAAAGGGGGGTCCAAATCAGGTGTGAGGCGAGGCAGCCGTAGGCGCGGAGATAAGTAATTGCCGAAAGCGGCGAGATCAAGACGCCAAAGGCGTCTAGGGGGAAGGAAATGGGGATGGCATGTCCCATCCACAGCCCACTAGAGGGTCTGGGGGAGCGTCGTAGGCTCCTTTAGTGGGGTCCTGCCCCGACCGAAAATGATTTTTGTGCATTTTGCGCTTAAAACCCCCATGTGGTGACAAAAATTAGTATTTCTGACTTTAGTGACACATTGCTTTAATTTGAAAAGTCGCGCATCAAAAGCCCGAGTTAGTCAGCTTAACGAAACAAGTGAAAAGGGGGGAGTGCGGACCGAAAAGGGGGGAGTGCGGACCCCCTGCAATCCCTTATGTATCCGTCCCTGTTTACACGGGTGGAGGAGCAAGTCACCTTGTATTTGCCGAGGTAGTCAATGGAGCAAGGCAACAGGGCAATCTGGCTGCGGACGACGGTCACGTTGACAATGGGTACATCGAACGTCGGCTCCAATCCGCTGCTGCCGCAAACTGTATACACAATAGCAACAGAAACATTGTTCTTCAAGTTCTCGTCGATATTAGTTGGCTGTCTGCGTCATGCTGTGCATGTAACTGCCCACTATCCTTGGCTTTCGACACTTTTTATGTCACACGTAAAACGGGTCCGGATTATTTTCTCATCGCAGTCATAGCATGAAGGTAAAAAAGGTAAAGGTACGTGCATTTATATAGCGACTTAGATGACAAGCATCTCGTGCTCAAGGCGCTCAGACATGGATCACACAGTTTAACCTGCAAACAACACCATGCATGCCTTTAACCTTCGCCCGCGTTGACCAGATTGCACTGCTACGGACTGTGGTGACAACATCCAGTTGCAGCTTACTGCTCATTTATCGACCCCGAGAAGATGAAAGGCTGAGTTGGCCTATAGTTGGCTGACCTATAGCGGACGGTTTTTACCCGTATAAGTGATCACCCGTCAGCTGTAGGCCAACGTTCTACCGCTGTGCCACGGAACCAACTGTGACATGAGCCCGCACTGTCCGTAGAACCGGAAATTCGTGCTACTTCCGATATTAACTTCCGTCAGATACTGTATCATACAACGCTATTGAATAAGAGACTGTCGATAACCTAGGTATAGCCGTTGGAATTTTCAAGATAGGTCAAGTAGAACGGAAGATATTCTGGGCTAAAATCTTCCCCGGTTACGAGAAGAAGGCTGTAAATATCGTTACCGTGGCACGTGGTAGAACGTCGGTCTTTGACCAGTGAACTTTTCCTGTTCTGCGCTCGACCTACAGCTGACAGGTAACCACTCATGTGGGTAAACTGTCCGCTATAGATCAGCCAACCAGGCCAACAGCCTTCTATCCTTTTGAGGTCGATAAATGAGTAGTAAGCTGCAGAATGCGAATAGGTTGTGAGGTGTGTGCAATTAGATCCAATTAGATGTCCGCCACGTCAATCAGTTGTGGCGCCATCTGGTGAACGTTTACGGGGTACTTGCAGGTATGGTGTAATTTGCAGGTAAAACTGTGTAATCCATAACTGAACATGTGTGAGCCTACAATAAATGCGCTATATAAATCCACCTTTTACCGTATAGAGGGTTAAATGTTGGACAGTTAGCGATCCTTATCTCACGCCGGCAACAGCCACCGTTTTACTGTTTTTGATGGCCTATGTTTGTAACTTTTTATTACGATATTTCTTTATAACGACGTTTATTTTTTGGCAACATTACGCTAACACGTTCACAGCCATAGTCGTGAAACTGACTGACAGTAGGCCCCTATCTATAGGATGGCACTAATCCTTTAGAGTGCAGAGGCAATTACAGTAATAATAATAATAATAATAACGGATTTGTATAGCGCCTTTAGGTCCGAAGATAGAGAGGCGCTTAGTGCCACATTAAATGTTATAAAGTTGGTACAGTGGCCGTTGGTGGGTGGGCTATTACATTTGGTACAGCGAGGAGGGGACTGGTCGGGGCCAGAGCCCGCCCAGGCCCCTCCTCGCTGTACCAAATGTAACAGTCCACCCATCAACGGCCAGTGTACCAATCACCGTATCACTGTATAATGTCTGTTGCTCTGCGGTTTTAATGTGCCCTTAAAGGGTTAAATTTGCCAGGTGACGGGGCGAGGTTTGCTGTACCTGCCGCCACGCAAAACTTGGTCATTTGAAGACTCTCAGACAAAATTTGGCAGCGTCGTCCACGGCCCTGCTGCGCCAATTGCACTGTGTTCTGTTATTGTAAATATTTAATGCACAACTTCCAGAGGTGTATTTTTATGTGTAGTTTATAGTATTAAGATGCTATCGAAAGCGGTTTCCACACGGCAGAAAAGTAACGAGCGATTATTGGCCAAATTGAAAATGTCATTTCCAAGTATTCGGCACAGCTGGTGGTCTATAAGTGGTGCATGTATGGCACCAGTGATCGTTTCTATTCAACGTCCGCTTGTCATTAGAAATATCGACTTGCTCTTCCCGGCAGGCACAATACAGCAACCCGGGACCACCAACGTCGCAGCCAGCGCCGTATTGTGTGTGCGGTCCATATCGACGCGCATTACTCTCCTCTTTACAATTGCTTCGACGACTGTAATAAACGCGATAATAGTGTGTCGCGTCGCCGTCGACTCGCTTAGCATCTCTTTAGCGACCGGGCGACGTCTGGGCTATTATCCGTTCGCGCGCCAAGGCTGCTGACGTTGGTGGCGTATGACGTAGTGAAGCTCAGCTACGCACCAGATTAGCTTTATTGCCGTTATAGCGTGGCAACAACAGCTGGACTGCGACGAGTTATTGGTATAGTGTTATATATGGCCACACGACACTTCGGCCGTGCTTAACGCCAGACACAGTGGTACAGTGAACCAGTGGATTAACTGACGACGAGAACACAAGCCACACTGCAGATTTTGATCTCTGCCGCAGGGGGTCATTCTTCTTCCCACTTCTTCATATGTTTCACAAGTGAGTGAGTGAGTGAGTGAGTAGTTTCTTAACGGCATATCAGCACAAAAAGGCTATTTAGTGCCATTCAAGGTTTATACGATTGATCAGATATGAAAATATTAATAAGAAGAATAGAAGAAGCAACAAAGTGCTTGTTTCATACGTCATCATGTTTTACAAGCAAAAATAGCTGATTAATCATCATCATCATCATCATCATCGTCGTCGTCGTCGTCGTCATGTAATACGCTGCATCTTTGTCAAATACTCCACTATTCAGTGTTGTTAACAATGATAAGGACCTCCAGGCCAAGGACCCAGAAAAGGACTTTCAGAAATACGTGTTTTGAATGGATTCTATTTACTTCGTTAAATAATTTGCATATTTTAAAATTAGTAAAATATTCCTTTAGTGAATGAGTACACATTTGGAGCGTCTTTTAAATAGCCTTTGTATTTTTTTGTATTTCTCCCTGTTTGTATTTCAGGGATTTTAAATAATGCAGGTTTTTCTTATTTTTAGTTTTTTTCCTCATTTATCGTCTTTTACATTTTTTTGTTCATTCCGTGTGGTAGACTAAGCTGGCTATCCGTCAGCTTTTTACTGCACGTTGAATACACACTATCGTATCGTATTGTATCGTATCGTTAAAACAACAAAAACAACAAAAGACTTTACTGTCAAGGACCAGAACCAAGACGACTTCATGTTTGTCATTAGGGAGTCTAAGGACAAACACTATCGATACAGCTATAATATTCGGCCATCTACTGTATGCTTACTCATGTTGTCGGTTGTGGGTGACACAACACAACTCGAGCAAGCATATTGACTGATCACTGCGACGCTTGGCACACTGGCTTCTTAGCTCGATATCTCGACACCATAAATGATTACATTTTTTAAACCTCTTTCTCCGCGCAGTGTTTTGCATCTTCTCTAAGGATGCTTTCGTCGTTAGAGGAGGTCCATTCGTGTGTTGAACTACGAGAACGCAGGCGAGAAAATTGAAGTCATAATCTGCCATCATCGGTACGAAACGGTCGACGGAAGTGGAACTAAATAGTTTAGTTTCAGGGCCGATTGCACCAACCGCACTTAACCCTTTAATCGCCACATTAGAACAGCAGAGCAACGGACAATCAGATAGCAATGCAGTAATTGGTACACTGGCCGTTGATGGGTGGGCTGTTACATTTGGTACAGCGAGGAGGGGACTGGGCGGGGCCGCAGCCAGCCCAAGCCCCTCCTCGCTGTACCAAATGTAACAGCCCAGTGAGCCCACCCATCAACGGCCGATGTACCAACTTCGTATTATTCGATTTAGCACCTTTGGAGTCTAAAGGGTTAACTTTAAAAAGAGATTGAACTCCTATTCGTTCTAATGCAGGAGTTAATCTCTACTTAAAGATAAGCATAGTTTAGTGCAATTGGCCCTGCAGTCTGCATAGACGATTCATCAATTTTGAACGATGACGGCGGTTGATAAAATGAGTCGAACTGTCTGTACAGGCACGACTCTATGTTGACCATCATCAGCAGGAGGAGGACAAAAAAACAAGTAGATGTCATCAGCGGGTGATTAATGCAATGTGTCGCAGACAGACAGGTGCTGTCGCAGTATGTGTCTAATGTGATAGCCAACTGGTCAACACCGGTGAGACGCGGAGAAGCGAGGG
>Ga0209339_1001511_pt1 | contig 10086 bp, 8 predicted proteins | sample OlaalgELextract3_FD_187376 | JGI IMG/M metagenome (GOLD analysis project Ga0209339, IMG submission 187376) | Olavius algarvensis symbiont microbial communities from Tuscany, Italy - Type A ELBA extract 3 (SPAdes) (version 2) | ecosystem: Host-associated > Annelida > Digestive system >...
TGATAAAACAATGATTGCTTTTCACATTCTTCTAAGGAACTGAAAAGGAGTCTGCGACAAGTATAAGTCTTATCAGCAGAAGTGCGTCCGAAATCCATGATTTCTCTGGTTATTTAACCTGAAGCATAGCAGATTGCTGCTTTAACCAATTTTTCAAAGAACATTGACCAAATTTAAAATGTTGGACCTACAATTTTGTAATTTATTCTGATCAATTTTAAGTTTATGCGCAGGCTCTATAAGTTAAATAGTCCGGACTTCGTTAAATAGTTTACTGGTTGAATGATTGATTAGGTAAATATTCCGTGCCTCTCCGTGTTCCTCCGTGGTGATTTAACTTCCTTTTTTTTCACCACGGAATTTCACTGAGTTTCACTGAATTTTATTTACATCTTTTTTAGTGAATCATCGACAAACTAAATATTCCGTGCTTTTCCGTGTTCCTCCGTGGTGAATTCATGTCCTATATTATGCTTTGGGTTCAAACCTCAGCCTTCCGACTTCCGCATTCCGCCTTCCGAATTTTAATTTCCCCTAACCTCATCCTTAATCCGTTTCACATGCCCGCGCCCCAGCCCTTTTACCTCGCAGCCAAGCTCGAAGTAGCGCCGTATGTTAACATCATTTAAAATTCCGAAGCAGTCAACGATGGCAAACGGCTTGCCCGCCATGTCTACAATAAGATCGGGGTCAAGGTTTAAATACTCGTTGTGTCTGACGGCAAGCACCAGAGCATCGGCGCCATTTACCGCCTCTGATAGACTATTCATCATTTGCAATTCACCGAGCTTATCCTGGTTTCGAAAAAATCTGGCCATTGAGTGGCCGGGAGACGGATAGGATTCCTGTTTTTCCAACTCCCACCAGTGCGACACATAAGGGTCATGGGCCACGACATCAGCGCCCATTTCGGTCAACTTGCGAACAATGACCTCTGATCCGCTATAGCGCGTGTCACCGACGTCCTGGCGGTAAGATGCACCCAACACGGCAATCTTACAGGCAGCGACAATCTTGCCCATGTTGCGCAGCGCATCACGGACCAATTGTGTGGCTCTCAGCCCACGGCTATCGTTGATATCAATTGAAAGCGGGGTTATTTTAAAGATGTCGTCTTCAAATCCCATTAAGGTGTGATAGGACCAGACACCCAACCCGCCGTCTTTGGGTAAACAATAGCCGCCAATTCCAGGTCCCGGAAAAATGATGTTCGAGTGGGTGGGCCTAATTTTGATGGCTTCAATCACTTTCAGCAGATCAACACCGTTGCGTTCTGAGAAAACGCTCCATTCGTCGAGAAAAGCCAGAATTGACGCCCGGTAAGAATTTTCTACGATTTTACAGGTCTCGCTTTCGATCGGCCGATCCAGCACGGTTAACGGAAACTCATCCACATTAAGAATTTCACTGAGAAAAGTGGTTACCCGTTGGCGCGCTTCAGCGTTGATGCCACTGCAAACCCGCCAAAAATCTCGAATCGAAGCCACGTATTCACGTCCTGGCATCACCCGTTCAAAAGAATGCGCCAGAAGTGGCTCAACATCTATGAGACCGCGTTTCTGAAAGGCTTTCTTGACGATGGGATAAGCAATATATTCCGTAGTGCCCGGTGGAACGGTGGTTTCGATCAAGACCAGACATTCCGGTGGGATTTTTTCGCTGATTATCCTGAGGCTGTCTTCCAAGGCCGCGATGTCCGCATAACCCTGTCTGACATTGCCGAAAGTTTCCTTGTGATAGTCGCACTGGACATCCACCACCACTACATCCGCCAGCGATAACACGTCATAGGTATAGGTTGCTGTTAACGTCTCTTTTTCTTTTACACAGCGCTGGATTAACGGTGCAACCTCAGGATCTTCAGCTTCGACCGGTGCAATACCACGATTCAAATAGTGAATTTTCCAAAAAGACCGCGTCGATGGGCGTTGCATCCCGATAACAAATTTGGATGGTGCCCCAGTCTCCGGATCAACCGAATCGGCAACCACACCAGCCATTACCGAACCGACAAAACCAACGCCCATAACGACGACAATTTCCCGGCCTTTCTGGCGTTGATATTCGACTAGTTTTTGGATCTTTTGGAATTCTGCCGCATAGTCGCTTTCCGAAGGCAGAGGGAATTCCTCCCCGGCCGGAGACGTTGAAAAACTGGTCTGTGAATTTGCCATTTAAAATCCCCCCAGGATCGTACTTCGGTTTAGAATTACTTGGCAATCCAAGAGAAAAATGCGCTATGCCTTTTCCCAAGAGTTACCGTTTCTAATAAAGTGTGATAATCGACTTACAACAGGGCACCCGGGATTTTCAACCCGCAAATATAGCTCCGCTTGGTGGGGTACACCGAAGTGTGACCGTCAGCCCCCATATATTGTAGTTGAAAGATAGGCATTGACCATATTTTGTGTCCTATGTCAAGTTCTAAACTTACATTGAATGATATTTATTCAATAAATTCAAATACTCGGAAGAATTTATTCAACGAAATTTGATAAGATTTGTCAAAATTATAAAGATATCATGAATATTCAATAAGTTATAAAATTCTAAAAACATTAGTTAATTTGAACCACAAAATCAGAAGAAATTCCCCTCTGGGCAAGTTTTTGCAATATGACACCCCTTGAATTAACTGCGGTAACGACAATTCTATCATATGAAATCGTGTCAAGATGTGCGGGATCCGTCACGGGAATTTTCATAAAACGGATATCGATTTTCTCATCATCTACTATGGCAACGAGTTGCAGTGACGTCTGCTGCAACGAAATATAGGCGATTTCGGCCAGGTCGCCGGCGCCGTAAAATACAAGGTTTGCAATACCCTGATTTTCCAGCTCAGCATATAAGTTCCGCAGCTTTTGGCGAGCTTCTCTATAGAAATGATATGACTGCTGAACGTATAAATAGGTCAATCGTGATTTTTCTGCCGCACCGCGCGGAGTAATAATATACTTGATTCGGCGTTTTGGAATCGTCGTAATTTTGACAAAACCTTTTTTGACCAGCCTCTTGACAAACGAATTCACCAGTCCGAGAGATATATTGAGCTCACCGGCTAAATCTCTCTGGCTGGGAGACTTATCATCGTCAACCTTTTCAAGAATTTTTAAGGTCCGGATGTCTTTGGGATCCATGGAATTCGAAAGGGTATGTGGTAAAGGGTGTAGGGTATAAGGTATAGGGCAGAAGGTGTAGGGTAATGAGTTGATGAGTTCGTATGCTCGTAAGTTCGTGAGCTGTTGATACCTCGGAATTATGAAGCTTATCAGCCTACCAACCTAATAGCTAACAGCGCTTCCGGTATATTCGGAAGCGCTGTTCAATAGCTCCGCCCGGTCAGTTACAATAAATCAATTAAAGCAACTCATCCAGGTGCGAAAAAGGCAGAATTAGGTATGCGTTGTTGTTCAATATATGAACAGAATCTGAATTGTACAAAATATAAGCTAAGTGTCAAGTAAATAATTGTTATTTTTTGGTAAAAAAGATCAATTAATCTAAAATATTGTAAAGATAGATTATCGTATATCATTGCCTGAGCCCTATCCGGACAAGCCGGAATTGAAAATTGAAATCAATTCCAAATAAGGTATGCTGGTTTACTTGCCCCGTAAGATGCCCTGAAGGCGATGGCGAGTGAATGGTTATTCATAGGTGTCGAGCAGCTGATTTTGACGTTGATCCGTAGACATATTATTCTTTCTTTCAATAGGTTATAAAATTTTTTATAGTCATTTGTTCTTTTTAATGTTGAAAGACCAGCCAAGTTATGATCTAATTTAATTTATTGCTGATTCAATTTGCGGACAGAAAGGTAATCCCAGCTATGGAACGTATCCTTATCATAGATGACGAGGAACAAATCCGGTCGATGCTCAGACTCATGCTTGAACGCGACGGTTACGAGGTAATTGAAGCACCGGATGGAATCGAGGGTATCAGAGCTTACCGCCAAAAGCCAGCTGATTTGATTATCACCGATTTAATTATGCCGAATAAAGACGGCATTGGAATGATTATCGAATTGCAAAAGGAATTCCCCGATGTAAAAATCATTGCAATGTCCGGGGGCGGGCTGAACAAGCCCGAAGGGTATCTGAAAGGTGCTAAAAAATTAGGTGCTGCCTGTACGCTCACCAAACCGATTGATCGCGCCAAAATGCTGCGAGCAGTCAAAAACACGATTAAAGGTAACATATCCGAGCTTGAAGAGTTCCAAATTGAAACGGAATAATCGATTCGATTTTTATTTGAATATCGAATCCAATCCGCGCGACGCCTATCCACCAAATTCAAATTGCGTTTTCAGCAGCTGCCGGGTTTTTGAGCTGACTTCCAGGGTCGCCAATTCATCGGACGAAATCCAGCGCGCCGCAGAGGCGTCATCCCCGGCCCGCGGTTCGCCCCGTATATAATCAGCAGACAAATCAACGATGACGTAGTGAAAACGGATACGACCCCTTGAATCCCGATCGATGACATCAAACGTGTATACCGGTAACCCTGCTCGAATGGCGATTCCGGTTTCTTCGAAAATTTCCCGTTCTGCCGCTTCCTGCAAAGTTTCACCGATCTCAACCCTGCCTCCCGGAATCGCCCACAAATTGTCGGCCGGCGGCTTGCCCCTGCGAACCAGCAGGATTCTGTTGTCTTTGAATACAATGGCACCGACGGCAACACGCGGCAGTTCGGGATATGAGCCATCAGTTGCGGGCGTTGAATTTCGCAAGTCCCTTCTACCTCCATTAATATGATATCGTTTGATGGACTGGTGTGCTCAAAGCGCGTTCCACTTGAAGAGCGCTGCGCTTGAGGAGCGTTTCACTTGAAGAGCGCTTCGTTAGAGGCAAAAGCTGACAACGGATAATACTGCCCTATCATTGATAGAGAGAGGAAATAGTCTTTATTTACTAAAACGAACAGCGAAATATGTTTCTCCAGACTTCCGCATTGCTGATTCTAATCCCTCCTACCCTCTGTCAGTAATCTATCTTCAATCTTTTAAGCTATCCTCCCTGCCCCACGCCATTATTTCCGGCAAGCGAAACGCTCGTTAAGTGGAACGCTCCTCAAGCGCAGCGCTCCATTTATCATTTCCCACCTTCTCACCTTCCCAACTTCTCACCTTCTTTTATTTTCCTCCTTCCGCATTCCCCCTTCCGACTTCAAATTACTCCCCATAGGCGATGCGATAGATCACACCGGCACGATCATCGGAGACCAGCAAGGAGCCGTCTTTCATCACAAGGATGTCCACCGGCCTGCCCCAGGCTTTGTTTCCCTGCAGCCAGCCTTGAGCAAACACTTCATAATTCAACGGCTGGTCCTTTGACTTGGTATTTACCAGGGTGATGCGATAACCGATCGGAATACTGCGATTCCAGGATCCGTGCTCGGCAATGAAAATTTGATTACGATAAAATGCGGGAAACTGGGTTCCAGTGTAAAAACTTCATGCCTAGCGGCGCGACGTGAGCGCCTAATCTGACAGCCGGCGGGCTAAACTCACTGCAGCTGAAATCGGCACCGTATTCGGGGTCCGGCACGTTGCCGGCATGGCAATATGGAAAACCGAAATTTAATCCTGCAACCGGCGCATGGTGCAGTGTATCCGGCGGCAAATCATCCCCCATCCAGTCGCGACCATTATTGGTAAACCATAAATCGCCGGTTGCCGGGTGCCAGTCAAACCCCACCGTATTTCGAACACCGTGAGCGTAAATCTCGAGTTGGCTGCCATCAGGCTTCATTCGCATAATCGAGGCATAGCGCCGATCTTTGCTTTTGCACACATTACACGGAGCCCCTACGGGAACATACAGTAGATCATTCGGTCCGAAAGCAATGTACTTCCAGCCGTGATGCTGATCCCGCGGGAAAGTATCATTGACGACCACCGGTTTGGGAGGAGTTCGCAGTAATTTTTCAATATTGTCATAGCGCAAAATCCGATTCACTTCAGCGACATATAATGCTCCATCGCGAAAAGCCACGCCATTGGGCATATTCAATCCCTCGGCAATGGTAATTATCTCGTCAGCGATATGGTCCCCGTTCAAATCCAGGACGGCATAAACTCTGCCGGTCTGACGACTGCCCACAAAGATAGTCCCCTGGGGACTCAGCGCCATGGATCTGGCATTGGGCACCGGGCTCGCGAAAAGCCGGATTTTAAATCCCGGCGGCAGCTGAATACGATCCAGCTGCAGCCCCCGAGTGGTGCCGGCAGCGTGGCAGGCGGTGACAAATGAGAATAAAACAAGAACTGTAATCAGTGCCATTACACGGCACATTTCAGTCGAATTCATCTTAAACTGCCTATCCCGGACAAGCCGAAATTGTGTGTTTAAAATTGTTGTTTGAAGTTTGGCGGTATCGCTTTTGCCTGCGTAACTAAATGGGCTAAGCGGGCTCGCCATGTCTATTGTATTTGAATCGGTGGAATGCTCTAATTCAGGCCTATAGGGCCTATTCGTGCGATTGCTTGACACCGATCAGGGTTTGCCGTATGGTCCGACGCAAAAATAAAACCTGGATCGGATCAGTAAAAGTATGAAATTGACATCAAAGCTACCAAAACTGAGCCTTACCATATTCTCGGAAATGACTCAACTGGCGGAAAGAAGCTGTGTTCACGGTTTAAACCGCTGCCCTGCCGAGGCACCTATTTTCAAATGCTGGATTACTCGGAAATTACCGCGGAACCGGACCTCGATTTTGCAAAACGGCTGACGGCCGAGTTTGGCGTCGCAGCCATTCAGCCCTCGGTGTTTATCACCCCAAAATGTATAATAAGGTCCTGCGACTCTATTTTGCCAAAAAGGATGAAACCCTGCAGCAGGCAGCAGAAAAGCTATGCAGGGTTTAGCAGATAGCTCGAACCGTTAGTATCGTAGAAATATTGCCAGACAGGAGTTAATTGATCTGTAGTCCACAGCGTAAATTGCTTTTTGTAGTTTGTCTAATTTGGATACCCATCTAACTCTTGGTCTGGATTGTATACTTAAAAATAGGCCGTGATCTTTAAAATTACAACTGACAACTGACAACTGACAACGGCTTTTCATTCAACCAATACGGATTAATCATATCTTCAAAGATGGTCATGGCCGCCTCTGCGCCCTGACCCGAAGCGGTGACGATCTGCTTGTAGCCGCCTTCAACATCGCCCGCCGAATAAATACCAGGTACATTGGTACGATGTTTACCGTCATGTTGGATATAGCCGTCCTCATTGATATCCAGACCCATCATTTCTGCGAGTTCGACAGCCGGCGTATACCCGATGGCGACAAATACGCCGTCGGTTTTAAAGGTAGAGGTTTCGCCTGATTTATTGTTGACGATCTTGATTTCTTCAACTCGGTGTTCGCCGTTGATTTCCTTGATCTCGGTATCCCAGAGCACCGGAATATTATTGTCACTAAGCTGTTTGGCAAGAAAATCCTGCGCCCTTAATTTGTCCCTGCGGTGAATCAAGGTCACGTCGACGCCCATATGAAATAAGTGAAGTGCTTCGGTAACGGCACTGTTGCCACCGCCGACCATCACCACTTTTTTCCCTTTGAACAGCGGGCCGTCGCAGGTGCTGCAGTAGCTGACTCCCCTTCCGGAAAGCCGCGATTCACCGGGTATGCCCAGATGACGATGGGTGGCACCGGTCGACAGCAGCACGGACTTTGTCAAAAATTTCCGGCGGCTGGTCAACACCGTGATTGGATTGTCGATTTCCACGTTAACCACAGCTTCTCCCTGGAATATCTGGACGTACTGCAGGGCATGGCTCACCATAATATCCACCAGAGTTTTGCCGCCAACCGAGGTAAATCCCGGGTAGTTTTCAACAATCGGCGTTGTTGCGACCTGCCCGCCAAGGGCTTCGCGCTCCACTACCGCCGTTCGCAACCCGCTGCGGACGGCATAAATTCCGGCCGACAGACCGGCAGGGCCCCCGCCGATGATAACCAGGTCCGTTTCCACCACCTCGGCATCGCTGTCCGGTATGAAAATAGTCTGGGGTTCCAATTTTTGCAGCGATGAAGCAAAGACTTCTTCGGTTTGAGCACCCTGTCCGATGAGAATATCGTTGGCAAAGGCCTGGGGTACGCTTTGAGCGGCATATTGATTGGCCAGTTCCGGTTCACACTGGATGTCAATGATTTCCAGGGAGACCATATCGGGCATCTCGATGGCCGCTTTTACGGCATTGACCGCTTCCTGGGGGCAGTAGGGACATGTGGGGCTGACGAATACTTTGATATTTCTGGGGGAATCGATTTTTTTGACGACATTAAGAGACTGGTCACTGAGATGGCTTTGGCCCGCTCCAACCAGAATCAATGTCTCCAGTAGCGTTCGGGCCTCCTCTCCCATGGGGGCACCAAGCCATCGAATAGAATACCGTTCCGGTGCAATCAGCAGGGTGGGCGAGCTCGTAATATTGTATTTTTGGGCCAGTTCATGGTCCAAATAATGCTCCCGTATAGTAATCTTGTCGCTAAGCTCCCTAAAAGCCCTGATAACCTGACGATTGGCCTGGGTGAAAGCATCGTCCTGGCCCTTGGCCGTGAAAAGCAAGAGCGGGATATCATTTGGCAGTTGCTCAAATGTCTGTTTTAGCTGGTTCAGGTAAGCTTGACTGGCCATATCACTTTGGGGGGCCGCTGTATCTACTGTGTCTTGCATATTAAACGCTCCTTGTGCTGCGGTTCTATAACTTAATATCCGAAACTCGCATGAAAATTGGCAATTTGTCAGGAAGATATTGCCTAACAACATTTTGTCTATAATTCGGAACAGGCTAGCTATAGCCGTTGCCGGCGCATCCCGAATAATTCAGTCAACTATTTTAAGTCCGAGATCACCAAGTGTCAACTCACATTGTACGCTTACTGGTAATCTAAGAGCTCGATTGACCAAATTGGTTACAATGAAGGCATCGTGATGGATGCTGGATGCTTGATACTGGATTGAAATGGTTGAGGGTATAAGGTAGAAGGTAGCAGGTATGAGGTAGAAGGTTTAAGGTGTAAGATAACGGCATTCGGCGTTAGGCATTCGGCATTCGATTATGGACTTCTGTCCTCTGTTCTCTGACCTCTGTCCTCTGACATCTGTCTTCTGACATCTGTCCTCTGACCTCTGTCTCCTGACCTCTGACCTCTGACATCTGACATCTGGCTGGGGTGAATGATTGAAGGATTTTATCCAACACTCCATCACTCCAACACTTCATCACTCCATTTTTTATCCATCAGCGCCCGGGCAAGGTCGAGATCTTCTTTATTAGTGATTTTGATGTTGCTCCGGCTGCCGCTGACTATTTTGACCGGCCCTCCCATCCGCTCCACCAACGAGGCATCATCAGTGCCCAGGAAACCGTCCAGGCGGGCCTGGTCATGGGCCTTTTTGATCAATTCATAACGAAATACCTGGGGGGTTTGGGCCAGCCAAATGGTATTGCGGGGGGTTGTGGCGACAATGTTTCCCGATTTATCGACCTGCTTCAAGGTATCATAGGCCGGAATCCCAAGGATGCAGGCGCCGAATTTGCCGGCACCCTCGACACAGGCGTCTATTTGGTCTTTTTGCACGAAGGGACGCACCCCGTCATGAATAATGACGATGCTGCAGTCCGCCTCGATTTGCTGCAGCCCTCTATAAACAGACTCCTGGCGTCGCTCACCGCCGGCAACCAGATTGACGGTGCGAACGCCGCCAATTTCAGTTAGAACGTTTTCGCGGCAAAAATTAAAATCGTCTCGCGGTACAACCAGATAAATGAGGTCGACGAGAGCGCATTCGCCAAAGACCATCAAGGTATGGGCCAGTATGGGACGCCCCGCCAGCGGCAGATATTGTTTACGCAAGGGCTCCTGCATCCGGATCCCTTTTCCGGCGGCGACGATGATTGCTGCGACCATGTTGATGCTCCTGACCCGCCTTTTTTCGATGAGTAAAGATCCGGGCCCAGAGGACCCGGCTTTGAATTCACCCCAGAGGGGTGGAGTTTACCTCAGACTCCCAATGGAATAATGGAATGGTGGAATAATGGAATATTGGGAATACAAAGCGGATGGC
>Ga0209339_1001512_pt1 | contig 10085 bp, 5 predicted proteins | sample OlaalgELextract3_FD_187376 | JGI IMG/M metagenome (GOLD analysis project Ga0209339, IMG submission 187376) | Olavius algarvensis symbiont microbial communities from Tuscany, Italy - Type A ELBA extract 3 (SPAdes) (version 2) | ecosystem: Host-associated > Annelida > Digestive system >...
ATCATTTCAGTCTTTGCGGCGTTCAGCTGCAGGCGGTTGCTTCTCATCCACGCAGATACGTCGTCGATACAGGCAGACACGGCATTCTGAAAACTAGCTGAATCCTCTGTATCACAGAAGCAGTACACCTGTGTGTCGTCCGCGTATACAGATGGATTTGAAGGTTGTGCGCGTCCACCAGTCGGGTGAGGTCTGAGGTGTATAAAAGAAACAATATCGGTCCGAGGACCGAGCCTTGACTACACTTGAGGTACACCACGTGTGACGACTGACGACTTGGAGCAGGAACCGTTTAGCTGAACGAATTGAGTACGATTACTGAGGTACATGTAGCTTGTAAGCCAGCCGAGAACAGAATGATTGATACCGTATGAGATGTTCAGACGCTTCAGGAGGATGTAATGGTCCACCGTGTCAAAAGTGGCCGACAGGTCTAGCAAGGTTAACATTGCGAGGTTACCAGAGTCCAGAAGTGCAAGAAGAATATCCGACATGACCTTCAAAATGGCCGTTTCCGTTAAGTGGTATGACCGATACGCTGATTGGCAATCTGATGAGCGTTGAGATAGTCGAGTAGCTGTCGCGCGACTAAACGCTCAAGTAACTTGGATAAAACTGACAGATGTGAGATCGGTCTATACGATGTCACGTCGACCGAGTCAAGGTCAGGCTTTTTAAGCAACGGTGTGATGAAAGCTGACTTGAATGTGTATGTAACGTAACCCGCCCGCCTAGCCAATGAACGTGCAGTCCAGTCGTGACACTGACAGCAGTCGTGACAGCACCCTGCAATAGGTTTGCTCATTTTCGTGTCTGCGTGTCCGCATGGCGAGCGAATGTAGTGTCAGCGTCGCGACATTCTGCAAGCAAGTCCTGACAAAATGCTACCAAGATGCACCAAAGCACACGCGCCATTTCAAATGGGAAAATATTTCTGGAGAGTGGGCATAACCACTCCCAGACTCCATTCCTGTGGAGAGGGGATGCCCTTCACTATGCCCCACCCCATCGTCCTTAACTGTATACAGCCGTCGCTGCGTCATGCGCACAGAACAAACATGCTAAATAGGCCATAATACAATGTGTCCAAAAATGACATTCACGTAATCTTGAATATTTTGTACAGTCGTAAGTCTGCAATGAAATTTAGCAAAAATAAACATTTTGTCCTGATTACCTTAGCTATTAAACGCATACATAATTTGCCACCTCACCTTAGTTATGTTTCTACACTACCTGACGTTACACAAAAACGGAAGAGTTATGTTGTCTTCCTCTTAGTAGTGTGAGTGGCTCTAAAAAGAACCGGTTTCGGTGTGTATGAAGCGGCTCTGAGGCGATTGTGTGGCTAAATCACAGTAGGTGTTCGAAGTGACGTCCCTTTGCATGCCTTTACACATGCATGCAGTCGTGTTTGCCACTGGCTTCGTCGATGATGCCCTGAGGAATACGGTCCCAAGTGTAAATGAGCATCTGCTTCTGCAGCTCGCCAATGCCGTGTTTCGGTTTTGTGTAATGTCAGGTAGTGTAGAAAAATAACTAAGGTGAGGTGGCAAATTATGTACGCGTTTAATAGCTAAGGTCATCGGAATATCACACGCTAAATTTCATTGCAATAGACTTACAACTGTACACAAGATATTCAAGATTACGCGAGTCTCATTTTTGGGGACACGGTGTAGATGCATTTAATTAGTCGAATGCACAGGAACAATAGCACTATAGACCGGTGAATCGTCAGCGAGTGCGACCAGGGTGTAGCTTAATGTTACTATAGTCAATAAACGTCGCGTTCGTGTCGCCAATTTACGTAATAGCTATCGAACGTTCATTACTCAAGGCCGCTATTACAACATGACCTAGCTGTGTTATGTGGTAGCGTTTGGCACATGCCTTCTGGTCAGTTATCGCTATACCAGTATCCTTCACCAGGCGCGGTTCTAGACAAAAATAATATGGGGGGGGGAGGTTGGGGTATATCGTTTGCATTTATCATTACAGAAATACGGTAGCCCTATAAACGTCTTTATCACTTCACCACCAGATCACGTTTCAAAATTCTGTTGATTGGGCAAGTGTCAACATAGTCTGGCACCACCCTACATGACCGACCAACTTCAACAAGTCGCTCGAATGGAGCCCAGGCAGCGTCTGGGACTGGGATCATCGAGTTCGCCAGCGCTCGTCATACCAGCGACTAGAAGGTCGTCACTGGGCGACCGAGCGTTTCTTGTCGCTGCCGCCAGGGCATAGAACAGTCTGCCGTCAACAATCACTGTTGCGTCAACCCTGCATTCATTCCGTCGAGCCCGGAAAACTCATCTATTCACCGCATCTGTCCCACCATCTTAGTTACATTATCTGCATTCTGAGCTAACTTAACATGTCTTTGACTATGTTGGGTGACCTTGCAGTCTTCTGACTATACGTCACCCTAATCTGTTTTTTACCTCCGACAAAGGAGGAGGCAAATGTTTTTGCCCGTTTGTTTGTTTGTTTGTTTGTTTGTTTGTCTGTCTCTCTGTTAGCGAGATTTCAGTTCTCAGTTATGACTTTGTGCTTTGCAATACATGACGATTGTCTAATTCGCAAGGTAAAGTAGCGACACTGGTTAGGTGAGACGGACTTTTGTTGTGTTAGTAGTTTCGCGTCACCTCGTGATATTTGTTGAAAAAATTACAATTATATACTTGACTCTGTCAAAGTTATTCCCAAAGTAACTGTCGGACCACTTTTCCCGAACACGGTGTATATTCTACGGGTGGGACAGACAAAACGTCTAGGAAGCAGAATTTTGAATTTCGGCCCTGCGCCGCGCAGGGTCACCTCGAACTTAGCCCTGTGGGGAGAGTTGACCTACACCATGTAGTCCTATATAATAGCAACTTTGCTATTGTATAGGACTACATGCCTACACCAACCGGGGTGTTTTTACAGCGTGTGTTCAAAATGTCCACACAGTCCACCGTCATTACGCACACAATGCTCTGAGTCGGGCAGCCACAGTCAACGGACGCCACGCCAGTCCAGTCTGCTGCCAATTTGCCAAGCGTTTAGTTGTCGCTGTCGTGGTATTAATTCCAATGATGTCATAATGACGTCAACAGCAAAAATAAGTACAAATTAAGAAAAGAAAAGAGCATAAATTTATCAAACAGAAACGCTCAGTATATAGGCCTAATTTATTACCTTAAACCGAAATTCACGCCTGACGTTGTGCAGAATAATTGTTTAATGTGAATGAAAATTACTTAGACAAGAACCGTACGCGAACACTGATCATGTCGTGACTTGAGTAGGTACCTGGAAGCCATGACGCCGCTGTAGTAAGCGCCAGCAGCATCCACGTGCAGTAGACAATGACGACAACGGAAGATGAGTTCAACATTACGCAGCTCACCCGACTACGTGCGAAACACAGCAATTACACATGGCCATATACCGTCAGCGGTGCGTCATCAACGACACTGTCGGCATTCTTCTACGTCCGACTGCATTATATTTTTGATGTTGTCGCGCGTAAAAACAATGTCATCACATTTCATAAATCAATCAACCGACTGACGCATTTGAATATTTTGTACACTGTGAGCCAGAAAACTGGACCTGGACCCTTTTCATTTCAGTATAACTTGGGCAAATACTGTCCGATTTTAATAATTCTTTCACTGTTGCAGACATAAATTAACTTCGACTTAGTGTACCCTAAAATCTACCACCAAACCAAAAATCTGCTAGTGCACTACCTTGTAAAATGAACAAGAATGTATTCGCCAACGTTGCTGGCATGATTTCGTAATTAAAGATGTAAAAGTCAAACAAGTCACACTGCATGTAACAGGTGTGGACAAAATCAACATTGTCAGTTCAGAAGCTGTACTAGAAGTATCCTCCTTTAGACGGACACACGCTTGAAGTCTTCCTCGCCACTGGTCAATAACCTCGTCAAAAATCGACTGTTCAAGAGCGCACCAGACATCGATAAGCCGCTGTTTCATTATTCATCCACACTGTGGATTTGTCTATTGTAGACACGAGGCATGACGTCAAACACGTATTGATTTGTTTGACACTGGCGAAATTTTACGCTTTTGTTGACTAATATGACAAAACGGATGCACAATAATTGCAATTCAAGTGACAATCTACGTTTTCGACCACAACGAGTTGAAAGAAAGTGCCCACAACTTTTTTCTGTACGTCAGCACGTATGTGGCCATAAAAACAAAAAAAACAGTTGTTTTGGAGTTTTCCAGTTGCGTCTGAATTCCGGCAATCCAAAGTTCAAAGCCGTTCATCAGACATTGTCAGTATGGTTTATAGCGTCAGTGTTTCTTTGCACACAGGTCGGAATCTTTCGGCGGATCTGGCCATGCAAGGCGCACCTGCGACGTCGTTCTATGTGACCGTACACCGACTTGCCAGACGTACAGGTTTGCCGCCGGAATTTCGATACTGTCTACCACAGTTCCAGAGATATAAATATTTCCGGTTTGGGCGGCCGTATTGCTATTTCCGGTTGTCCGTCGTTGTCGAAATCATCCACGAACACTGTCTTTAAACTCGCCATAATCGAAAACTAGGTTTGCCGTTCGTTAACCCTTTAATGGGCACATTAAAACCGCAGAGCAACGCATCATTATACAGCAATACGGTGATTGGTACACTGGCCGTTGATTGATGGGCTGTTACGTTTGGTACAGCGATGAGGGGCCTGGGCGGGCTAGGGCCCCGCCCAGTCCCCTCATCGCTGTACCAAACGTAACAGCCCACCCATCAACGGCCAGTGTACCAACTTCATATTATTTGATATGGCATTATAATTCCCAGTGCCCATTAAAGGGTTTTAAAACACACCTACTATTTTAATGTGTGAGGCTTACCACAAACGCAATATGCCCAACGTGTGCGTAAAAGTAGAAGCGCAAACCAGCGTTAAGCTAACACGCAACTAATAAAAGTTGACGTCTTCACTGAGACCCATTCAACGAAAACAAAACGAAACGAAAATTGTAAACACAAAACCAAACATGTGGTGCTAAACACAGCAAATCTCGCACCTCGAGCCACTGCAGGGTGCTGCCACCTGGCGAATTTAATGACATGATCCAAGAGTCGTTGGTCGTCTATCCTGAGAGTTTCACGACGATGTGCTAGCTGTATAACGTCGCTAAATAAGGTTACAAAAAATAAGTAAGTAGTAAGTAAATGATTTATAAAGCGCCGAGGTCTATAATAAATCTGGGCGCGTTGAGAGGGGTTGGTCATTAGGGGTTAGGATAGGGTGACTGAAAATAATGTGTTTTAGATGCCGACGAAATGTAGGGAGTAATGGAGAATTACGGATACTAGCAGGCAATAAAGTCCAGATTTTTGGTGCTGAGATTCGAAATGCATGCGAGCCAAATTCAAGGTTGTATCGTGTAACAGTTCGGACAGGTAAGGTGGCTGCCAGTGTGCAATGCCTTATAGCCAAGGTGGCCGGTTTGAAATGTACTCGCCATTCAATGGGTAGCCAGTGGAGGTTTTGGAGTAATGCAGTGGATGAGAGTGGAGAGGTGTATGGACGCTGATAGGTAATGACTCTTGCCAGCGCATTCTGGACGCGCTGAAGGCGATTTATATGCTTCGAAGCTGCACTGTACAAAATGGAATTTACCTGATCGAGACGCGATGAAACCAGTGCAGACGCGACAGAAATGGCCATACCATCATCTAAAGATGAACGAATTTACTTGAACGATCCAACATGCTAAAAGCAGGAGCTGGATAAAGCCTTGGTATGGGGTTCCATGGTGAGATTGGAGTCTAGCGTGGCCCCCAGGATCTTAACTTTATCAGAGAGTTGGATGTCTGTACCAGCGAAACATCACTAGGCCTACATCGCTACAAAACATCGTCGGCCATCGCCAGGCGACTATAACAAAGGCCTTAAATACATGCAGTGTACTACGTTTATACCAACGCTTTTTTATTACAAAATGGTAAACTACCTCAGTAACTTTACTAGATGACTAATGCAATGTATAGGCCTAAGTTATAAAATCATTTATTACTTACATTTGTTGCACAAGCGACTATACAAACTGTCACCGTCAGACCCTCAGCAGCAGCAGTAGCAGCAGCAGCGCCAGGAATATTAGCAGAAATAAATACTGAAACAGCTATAGGCTTTTATTGCCGATACGCTTAGCGCCTGTTGAGCATGCATGCTGCTGCAGCTGCATGCAGCACCGGATGAGGCGCATAGGTCTATCGACCTTTAGCCCTCGAGCTATTTCCTATTTCTCGATTAAGTCAGTATCGGTCGTCGTAGTAGCAGAAGTAACAGTCGCCCGTTACTTTGCGACCATGCGGTCTCGCTCGATGTTTTGAAAGCGATACCAGATTTTTATTTTTATTATTATTATTTTGTTTTATGTTATTTAAATAATTTATTGCCGCGCGATGCTATGTAGCGCGGCCTATGCCGTCATGCGGTGTCTGTCCGTCGTCTGTCTGTCCGTCTGTCACGTTCGTGGACCATGTCAAAACGAATAAACTTATCTTCAAAATTTTTTTCACTGTCATGTAGCCACAACATTCTAGTTTTTCCGTGCCAAACATAGTGGCACTATTCCGACGGGCTCTCTAACGGGGGCGTCGAATGCAAGGGGGTATGAAAAATATGACGATTTTCGACCAATATCTCACTTTATCTCCGTAATGATGCAAGCTAGAGCCATAGTTACTATGGAAGACGAATAGGAAACCGCAGCTAAGCTTTCGAATGGTACCAGTTTCAATGATCTTGAGTGACCTGTAACCCAGATTTAACGGTCACGATATTATTCGTCAAATAAGTCAAAAACGGTACAGGATAGAGCTATATTTGTAGTGGCAGACCAACAGAAAGTCATATATGGTCTATCGAACGGCGCCATTTTCAATGACCTTGAACGACCCCTACCCCCGGTTTCAAGGTCACGCTATTCTTTGACGTTGAATATTTCAGAAACGGTACGAGATACAGACATAGTTTCAATAGAATAATACTAATAGGGACTTACACGCGCCCTACTCAACAGTGTCATTTCGAATGACCTTGAGTGACTTAGCAAAACATTCGATGGCACGAAGCATCGCGCGGCCTCCTTGCGACAGCAGGGCTACTGTTGTTATTAGTAGTATTCTGCCATTAATTGCGCAATCAGTCCGGAAAGGTTCACCATTTACCCGTCTGTCTGTGCATTGCATAGCATTGGATTGGACAGAGAATGACGATTCTTTGTAGTTGTTACTCCGCCAAGGCTGGCGGAGTAATGTGATCGGTCGTTCTGTCATACTGTCATTCTGTCTGTCGCACTGTGAGCTGAGTACGATAACTCACGATCGCGGTAACGGACGTCGACCAAACATGGTAGAAGTGAGCAAGAGGTGACTCTCTAGAAGTGGTCACCTTTTCATGATGATCTGCAGGGCTAAATTGTAAAAAGAAAGACATACAACACGCCTAACGTACTGAGTGCTGACTCAAAAGTCGAGTCCAGCTTCCACATACAACTCTGTAGTTAAGCCTAAATAGCCACATTCATATAATTGTAATACTGGGTACGGCAAAAAGTAACACCCTAAAGTTTTTTTTACTGTTTTCTCAACAGCCACTTGGAATTTTAGCGTGCTATGTTCAGGGGCGTAGCTGGCCGCCGTGGCCGGGGAGGGCAGGGGTTTGGACCCCCAGCCGAGCCAGAGGCGACCTGTGAGCTAAGCGCAAATCCGGTGAGAAAATGCTCTACGGGGTGGGTGGGTGGTTCCGCGAGTGCCCGGTGGAAGTGATGTTTGTGTTATTGGGCACAAACTTCACGCATTCTGCGTATGAGGCAGCAGAAAATTTGCAGAGAGACAGACACATGACGCCAAAATGCGCTATTTTGTTTTAAAATGCATTTACAAACAGCTAATATGAAGAAGTTTATTCGCCACACAGAAATATGGGTGCATGCATGTGCAAACAACTTTGGTATGTTTCATATATCTAAAGCCTAAATTTTGCTTCTGGGGATTTACCCCCAGACTCCCACCGGGGCTCGTCCCTGGACCTCGCTGGGGACTTGCGTACCTCAGACCCTCTGAAACCTGGACATCCAGTCACAAAAATCCATGTACGCCCCTGGCAATTTTACACTAATATACGATACGATACGATATTGTTTATTTAACGTGTATCCAGCTTAGTCCAACACACGGGACAAACAGAACAAGAACTTAGCTATCGCAAACAGATCGCGCGTCAACTGCGCACACAATACGTTCAGGGCATCTATAAGCCTAAATATTACACCGTGACCTTGAAATCTAGGTTACGGGTCACTTAAGGTGAAAACAGAACCATTGGATAGATCATACACGACTTACTATTAGTCGAGTTATTTGACGTTGAATATTATCGCGACCTTGAAATGTGGGTTAGAGGTCACTCAACGTCATCGAAAGTGGTACCATTTGAAAGCTTGGGTACGGTTTCCTATTCGCCTTCCATAGTAACCATGGTCGTATCTTTAGTCATTTCGGAGCTATTCAGCGTCACATAACGGCTTGACCTTGAAATCTGGGTTTGGGGTCATTCAAGGTCATTGAAAATGGCGCCGTTCGATAGACCATATGCGACTTTCTATTGGTCGGCTATTGTAAATATAGCTCTATCTTGTACCATTTTCGAGTTATTTGACTTCGAATAATATCGTGACCTTGAAATCTGGCTTAGAGGTCACTCAAGGTCATTGAAATTGGTGCCATTCAAAAGCTTGGGTGCGGTTTCCTATTCGCCTTCCATAGTAACTATGATAAAGTTTATTTCGTCATAATGACAGCATACAGTACATAAAAACTATATACTATATGGCGCTATCTTGTATCGTTTGCGAGATATAGCAACTTATTGGTAAAAAATCGGGAAATTTTTATACCCCACCTGTATTTAGCGCCCCCGCAGCGGGTGACCTTGTCGGAATTTCGTGAAGATGTTTGATGGTGATAAAACTAGAATGATTTGGCTACCGTATGGTGAAAAAAACTATGACAATATGTTGAGTTGTTTTCATCTAATACCGGAACGTTACGGACGGACGGACGGACGGACGAACAGAATTTGCTTTATCAATATCGCGCGTCAGTGTGCTGACGCGCGATAAAAATTAAAGAAATAAGAAATACGTTCTGTCGAACTCGGAGTCTGTCCAATGCAACTTTTTCATTTGGAATAAGCGCAACCTGACGTTCTTCCAGTTCAAAATTGGATGAATTTTCACTGAGATATGGCGATATATCGATTTTCAAAATGGCGGCCGTCCGCCATCTTGGAATAATTGTTTTACCACCATACGAGACCTTCTACGAAATCTCTGTTGCTGGCCGTAGCTGCCTGTCAAATTTCATGACAATCTGATACGCAGATCTGAAGATATAGCTATTTGAATTTTTCGCATATTTGGCTTCAAATGCCTATCCAGGCCCCCAAAATGGGGATTTTGGAGGACTTTGGACCCCTAAATGTGATTATTCATCATCAAGACCCCGAAAAGGCACATCCTTGCGTAAATCCGCGTCTTTTAAGCTATCAACTGTAAAAATCCGTTGAGGGGTCTGACCTGTAGGCAAGTTGACAGAAAATGTGACGGACACACACACACAAGTAAATTTATATTCTGTCCATGCATAACATTGGACAGACAACAAACGAACTAAAAATAAATCGAGAATAATAATAATAATAATAATAAGCACGACAATGTTTATGGTGCTGTCGTCATGGCAGAGCCATTGCGAGAGTTCACCCGGTTCATTTGATGAATGTAGAAGCATGATAAGTCCGGTCCGGTCCGGTCCCGTGATCGTGAAGGCATTTTGGCCTACGTGTAACGTTCAAGCGGCAACTGATTATCTCTAAATATAGCAAAGTAAGAGAATTTTAGCATGACCAAAGAGCGAATTTCGCATGTTTACAAACGTTTACCCTGTAGACTCCCACGTAAGCCAAGAGGTCCATAGGCTACTGGTCGTTACCGGTCAGCAAAAATACAAAGTCGATCTGTGACACTTGATTTGGT
>Ga0209339_1001513_pt1 | contig 10084 bp, 5 predicted proteins | sample OlaalgELextract3_FD_187376 | JGI IMG/M metagenome (GOLD analysis project Ga0209339, IMG submission 187376) | Olavius algarvensis symbiont microbial communities from Tuscany, Italy - Type A ELBA extract 3 (SPAdes) (version 2) | ecosystem: Host-associated > Annelida > Digestive system >...
AATGTTACCACTAGACAACTTTTATGATCGTTAACAAACAGGTTGCTAACAATTATTAAAATCGACTGAACTGGGTCGTAGTTATAGTCCGCCAAAGTTGGCGCGTTTTTTTTGAACCACAGTGTACATATTACTGTTTTGGGTTGCAGTGGACTGTATCATATAACGTTATGATATTATTACTGGTCAACTGCAACGAAAGTATCGAAAGAGTTGAGATTACTCATTGTGAATTGACAAGTAATTTTCCAGTCGTTCTTTATCAATGACAGATTTACAGTACATGAAGTCCACAGCTGTTGGCAAGTTTGTTATTGATGATTTGTGTGAAGTTTGAGTATGTGATAGTATATGTGTCTCAGGAGTGGCAGATGTTGCTTTTATTTCTGCTGCAGCATATGGAGCAATGTGTGTAAAGTAATGTGTCTAAGGAGTTGCAAATGTTGCCTTTATTTCTGCTGCAGCATATGGAGCAATGTGTGTAAAGTTCTGAACGTCTTACAGCTGTGTGCTGGACCCAAAGAAACTGTTGCAGAACAACAAAAATGTGGGTTTTTTTAAAACTTTTTCTCTGTTTAATTTGCTGTGATAAAAGATTTGATGTCTTTGTTCTGATGCATCAAGTTGTTATTTAACGCGTTTGCTGCGTAGCTCTTGAAACGTGTGTCACAGCGTCACTGCATGACATGATACACTGTTGATTGGCATGAGAAATTGTCATCACACATAGTAAAGATGTTAATAAAATGTGACAAGGTTCGACACTGAAGTATGATGTGCAGATCTTAAAAGTGAATTAAACTGTTGCTGTAAAATGCATCTCAGATAGATCAGACTTTTGACGAAATATCTCAGCATAGTCAACTGACAACATTGTGTGCATACATGTTGTGTATGTTTGTTATGATACAGTACAGCATACGTTGATGTTGTCAGATATGAAAACTCCACTACCTGAAGACAGTGACCTGGAATGCTTTCTGCCTGTCAATAAAGCACTAAGGTTTGCTAGTCAATCAACTACTTCTAGAATAATGTTTAATTATTTTGCAAACTAGCTAAATCAGCCAACAGATGAAAGTTCATAATTAAATTAGCAGTAAATTTTGTCAGTTATTATGATATTGTATGTGATTGCAGTGAGCTAGAGTTCTACCTGAGTCCAGGTGTGGAACTGCTGTCTGATGATCTTGAACCACGACTGCGTTGCCAACGACTCGTTGCTGCTGGTGTCTGGGTTGCAAAGCAGTTTCCAAGGTAACACTGTGAACACTTCTTCTTCTCGTATGCGTGTCATGAACCATAGTTGGTCAGCCAGGAAACAATGTCTTAATCTCCAGAGTGCAGCCGGGATAAGCCGCCATTCAGTTTTGTCAGAGGACAAGATTCAACAATGTGGGACATCGTCTGAGTCTCACTGCAAGGACTCAGATAGTGTCTGCAAGTCGCCATTTCCTTCTGCAGGCACCACTGATACTGTCTCAATTAGTGCTGTTCAGAGTGGTTGACTGTTGGAGTGCGATGACAGCACCACTGGTGGTTGTTGTGTGTGAGCTACGATACTATTATGTGACTAGAGTTGCAGTGAGTCGCAGTTGCCTTGGAGACAAGTCAAGTATCTTGCACTGCACGTATACAGACTCAGTTAATGAATGTGCTTCTGAACCTCTTGTGCTCCTGCAGGGCTATGTGCAGTGGCAGCATTATATTGTCACATTGTTTATTGCATTGTCCCATGGTCTGTCCTCTCAGTGGCCTGTGGCAGCATCAGCTCGCCCACAGGGCAAGCCACACTGGCTGGTATAACACGGGGTACCACACATCAAGGTGATGAAGGAGACGAGTTTTACAGTTTTTGTTGTAGAATGTTCTTCTTTATCTTTGTCTTTTATTCTGTTCACACACTGATTGATTTTCTGTTAGTTATTTAGTTTTTTTGTTAAAATTCAGATTTCACCCAACGGTAATCTTTTGTGTGTATGTGATCTTGTGATATAAGATATCGTGTGTTGACATTGTGACATACTGTGACTGAAGATGGATCTGCTGGTATTAGAACAAACTCTAGTTCACTTTGGGTTTATTACGTTTATTACATGCCACTTGTCAGGAGATGTATGAAAAATGTGTGTGATATTTGTCAGTTTGAATCTGCTCAACGTACAAAGGTTGTCGTCAGGAAAGCTGGAGTTCACTACTCAGCTAGCACCTGCAAAAGGTAGCTCTAGCTCACTACTCACCTGACACAGGTAGCTCTAGCTCACTACTCACCTGACATAGGTAGCTCTAGCTCACTACTCACCTGACACAGGTAGCTCTAGCTCACTACTAGCTCAGGCATTCCCAGCCGACGTCAATTATGGTCAGCCACTCGACATCACCTGACCATACCACGTTACTGGCTCAGCACTTTCGGTCGTCGTCGGGCCTTCTCTGTTGCAGGTCCGACAGTCTGGAACTCGCTACCAGACAGTCTCTGTGACCCAGCGCTCACCAGCAACAGCTTCAGACAATAGCTGAAAGCGAATCTGTTTTGTTGCTACCTGCACACACAGTGCAGTAGAGATGCTTCATGACTCTGCGCTATATAAATCTAGTATTGACATTGACTACTCACCTGACACAGGTAGCCTGACACAGGTTGCTTTAGCTTGTGACACAGATAGCTGTAGTTCATTACTCACCTGACACATGTAGCTCTAGCTTGTGACACTGGTAGCTCTAGCTCACTACTCGCCTGACACAGGTAGCTCTAGCTCACTACTTACCTGACACAGGTAGCTCTAGCTCACTACTCACCTGACACAGGTAGCTCTAGCTTGTGACACCGGTAGCTCTAGCTCACTACTGGCCTGACACAGGTAGCTCTAGCTCACTACTCACCTGACACAGGTAGCTCTAGCTCACCACTCACCCAACACAGGTAGCCTGAGACAGGTAGCTTTAGCTGACTACTCACCTGACACAGGTAGCTCTAGCTCACTACTCACCCAACACAGGTAGCCTGAGACAGGTAGCTCTAGCTGACTACTCACCTGACGCAGGTAGCTCTAGCTCACTACTCACCCAACACAGGTAGCCTGAGACAGGTAGCTGTAGCTGACTACTCACCTGACACAGGTAGCTTCTGCTAGACTATGTGAGATGAATATCAATGTCAACTGAATGTGATTATCATCACTACTGTTTGTCTGTCACATGCTGTCAGTGACTGCTATTTGCCAGTTGTGTATGTAACAGTCTGCAGCAGCTCGTCACTTTGGCATCTTTCTTACATGTTTTCAGAACATCTTCACTCATTCATTCTTGTCCGTCTGTTGAACAGCTGGCACCTGACACAGGTAGCTCTAGCTCACTACTCACCTAACACAGGTAGCTCTAGCTCACTACTCACCTGACACAGGTAGCTCTAACTAATTGAGGACTAATTAATGTTTGTGTCTTGATTGTCAGCAGCAGATGGAGACAGTCTGCATGAGTCACGAGCAGCCAGACAGAATGTTGCCATTCAGGTGGGTAACTTCTTAATCTTTTCTTTACATTTATTAAGCCCGCTGCATAGGGGCTTTATGCAGTAGTGATGTCTGTCTGTCTGTTTGTCTGTCTTTCTGCGTGTCTGTTCACTGGTTCATTTATATGTTGCCTGAGGCTCGGCCAGCTGTGCAAGTCTGTTACATGTTTCCTCCTCTGTAACAAACTTACCACCACTCTTCCTATGAAAATTATGCTTGCACCAGGGGCTTAATTTAACTTTTAGTTTTTATGCATCTCTGTTAAAACTGGATATGATGCTGATGATTTCTGGAGAAATAACTGCTTTATTTGCATTATTTTTTTAGAAAACTTGGCAAAGTAATGTGTTGATTGTGTTTATGTACACTGTGAGTGAGGCAGAAAACGTTGCAATGTGTTTGCAATAATTTTGTCAAACCTCATAATATTTTCATAATTTTTGGCACACAGATACTGTAGTAAATTTGCAACAAAACTGCAACAAAATTGACCACCTCTCCTGATGGCTGTTCTCACCCTACCTAGTGAAACGAAACATAAGTCAATTTGTTCATAACAGCAGTAGTGTAAGCTTTAAAAGTCATGACAGTTACATCTCATAGAGAAACACATCATAGCAAATGTTCAAAGTGTTTGCTTTTGGCTTTGAGACACGTAATAAAACAATCTTGCCACTGATCTGTCAATTGATCAATGAAGCTCTGCTGTTCGCTGACCATATTTCAATCAGATGCCATTTCAGCTCATGGACATACCTCGCTGGTTTCTGATAAACATGTTCCTGTGTTTCGGTTTCAGTTGGTGTCTGCAGGCATGGTGCATTGGTGTGTTTTTCATGCAGCCAGGGGTGAAAGTGAATGGTGCATAGGACTATTACTGTGATGTCTGCTGCTCAAACAGTTGCTGCCATACATCTGTCAAGCTGCTGGTGACTTTTACTTTCCAGTGCACAAGACTCCGTACTTCACACCAGACATGCAGCTTCCCAATAGACCAGACCTCACTCCTGTAGACTACGGGATATGGACAGTCATTCTGGAATGCATTTATCAGAAACAGCAAGTGTCATCATACACCACTGATAATCAGTGGTTATTAACAGAATGACATCTTATATTTCATAAGGTAGGGTAGAAACACCCAGCATGAGAGGTGGGCAATTCTGTTGCAGTTTTGTTGCAAATTTACTTCAGTATCTGTTTGCCAAAAACTATCAAAGTTATTGCAAAAATAGAAAAATGCAAAAATTTTTTTGCTTCACAGTGTATAATTTTCAGTTATATGAAGTTAATTGTTGACTATGTTGATTATACGTAGTGGCGTGTGTTCTGTGGTGAGTAGGCAATCCTGCAGAAAGGAAGTGATGAGATGACGAAAGTAAAGGAGGACAAGCTGAGCAAGCCAGCTGCAAGTGGACGGTCATACAAGGCTAGCAAGAGAGAGACGGAGGTCTGTCTGCACATTTCACGCATCTGCTTTTTGAATGACACTATTTTCTGTACATCTGTTTTACTCAAAGGTGTTTTCTCATGAAACAGATTCTGTCAAAGTCCTGGCATTTGACTTTTCATACAGTCACATTCTCAGTCTTGGTCTTCACAGAAAATTACAGTACTATAACTATTTTAAAATTATTTTTTTTAAATAAACTTTTGCTTATAAGTTTTTGAGACTGTATTTTTGCAGTATATAGATATCTGTTAATTTTTTCTTTAAATTAAGCACAAGTTGTGAAGTTGTTGATGTTGTTGCCTAAGAGGAGCAGGACTGTTTTATAGCCGTGCATGTGTTGATGCGTGATTCTACACAGAGTCGTTGTGTAACACCTCACGTCCGGGTAGCGGTTGAATAGTGTAGCACAATTTTGATGTGTTGAACATGGTGGGTTGTCACTCCCAGTGCAATCAGTTGCCTGGAGATACTCGGCTTCGAAATGGTTTTATATGTCAAGTCACCACTCACTCACTCGGTAGAATTGCAGGGATGTAGGTGGTACTTAGAAGCTCAGAGTCTGAAAGGCACTAAGTTGCTTCAGAAACAGTGAATACATATTCATTATTTGTTGATCAAGATTATTAAAAGCTCATCTCAATCCTATGTGTGACTGGAGTAGTATAATGAAGTTTCTGCCCAACTGGCTGAGCAAGATACATGCAACTAGGCTAGTAGTGGCCACCCAACACACTGAAGCGCTCATAATCCTCACCACCTGTTACCGTTTAAAGAAGATTTGTCAATACCTCTGACCTGTCCAAGAATTCAGTCTCATAAAGTTGTATAATTATTTTTCATTAAAATTTGTGTTTATTTTGTGTGCAGTAGTTGCCTGTCCTGGTGGCACTAATGATAGAGTCTGTGTCATGGTACATGGCCTGGGTTCAACTCCCAATCTGGTCGGATTTTTGTGTGTCAGGATTATTAGCAGCATATGTTCTGAGGTCAATAGTTCAGACTGGCAAGAAGGTTCAACGGTGTCCTCTGTAATCTGTGACCATTGGTGGCATTTACAATTAGTGGTCATCAGGGGCTGGTCATGTCAAGGACAACATTGCATGGCTGAAAGCCCTGTGTAGTCCAGACGTCCTTGCTTTGGCTGAATGCTGGGTAGGCTGGGCTGATTGAGTATGTGCTGACCTGGCCAGGAAGTACTGTATCCGTAGGCTCACCATTGCCTGATGGACTGGCATGATGCACCTGTATATGCAACGACTAATGCGGGCTGTAACGCCTCCCAGTCAGTCCAGGGTGGGCTAGAAGTAGGCCATACTGTGCCATCTGAGATTAAAACAGGTACAGTTATGGGTTCTCTTCGACAAACTCTGTCAAGCTACTCAATTTCCCTGCACAAGCCTGCACTACCTTCACAATATGCATACATACTGTGTAATTATAATCCTTGCTGTAATTACATGGTAGTGCTACATGTATGTGCCGTACAGACAACCTAGCCTAACAAGATGACAAAGTGCATTGGGCATGGTATAAAAGTGCGTGAGCCCTGGAACAGCTATAAGCTCATCACCGTGCATGGTAGAGAGGTGTGCAGTTGGTGTGTGTTTATTGACAGGAGCGTGCTGGTCGGCCGGAGCAGTTAGATGCCAGTGTGATGGCGAACCCAGACTTTGCCAATACAGCTGACAGAGACCTGCGCAACGGCCACGCATACAACATCCTCGTCACTGCTGAAGCTGCCCATTCACAAGCTGCACCAGTCTTTCATGCACACGTCCGTCATCCATTTCCATTCTCTGCGATAGCCGGCCAGTTGCCAGCAACTGCCTTCTCACGGCCTCCTAATGCCAGCTGTTGTCCACCTGCAGTGACAGCTCCTGCAGATCCTGTGAATGCATATGATGCCGGATTTAACCGAAGTCCATACAGTCAGCAGTTTCCTGGTGAAGTGTTGAGTGATAGGACTGTCCAGCCAGCTGCTACTTCATATCAGGCAAATGTTGATGTCATTCGGCCTGCAGCAGCGCCATTTGATAATTTCTCCAGTTTGTTTCGTGTGATGCCTCCAATGTGTGCTGGTAACAGTCCAAAGTTTTATACCAGTTGTCCGCCAGTCGGCTTTTCCTCGCCATCTTCAAGCTTCATGTCTCAAGCTGATAGTGCAGGGTTTGGTAGCCAGTTGCAGTCATCTGCTAGTAATTTATCGTCACGACCGTGGCCTCCGCCAACAGACGTGCATCGACCAGCGTTTGGACAACTTTCTCATTTTCAATTAGCATCTAACGAGTCGTCAGTGGATGACTTCTGTGGTGTTATCCTACAGAACTCGGCAGTTGGTTCTGACAGCCTGTCGAGCGGGTCTCCAGTCTCAGAGTTACTAGACCACAGAAATTCCCCAACCCAGTTGCCTAGAGGCACACCGTCAATGTTAGAATCAGTTCGTAATACTGTTGCATCATCGCCATTTTGTCCGTCTCCAGCAGTTGATGGTTTGCAGCTTTCTCGGTCTCTTCCAGTTGGCGTGAGGTTCAACAGTTCATATTCTGAGTCATCAGCTGCTGATGCTGTTGCAGTTGGACATCATCCAGCGTCATGGATGCATTATGACAGCATGTCGACTGCGTCACCAGTATCTCACCGCTCCTCGTTTCAGCCTGGCAGTCGTCTTAGTGGTCTTGATGATAGAACTGCTGCTGGCACTGGATTTCAGGTAGAGCTGTTCCTAATCCATTTATTTGCTTATCATGATGCTTTGTCCCAAGATTTGACATGCGACAGCTGTATGGCCGTAATAAACACTAGCTCTCGACAGTGATGTGGTTCTGTATAATATCATTCTGAGCGTTTTCAACCCATCATAACATACTGATACTCACACTACTTGTAACCACCAGTTTTGCCATTTGTGACTTACTTCCAAGAAAGTTTTTGACCAACTTTTTTTATCTCTCTCAGGATCACAATTGAGAAAAAAGATGCAGAAATTCTGTAGCATGACTAAAGTGGAGAAACGTCACTACCGTTGCTTGTAGCTCATTGTAGCTGTCTTTATGAAACTGTCTGCATAGGTCCACAATGGTACTGGGATCGTGTTATAATAACATTTGTTGGTGTATGTATCTTAAATATAAGTGACATGATAAATGATTGATTCTGGCTCCACCTTGTCGTCACGCCTGGAGTTCTTGGATTGTTGCACTGTCACAGCAGCGTTTTGCTGCCAGCACACTGACATGCCCATTGACATGTGATGAAAGCCATGACAGTTACAGTGCTCAGCAGACTCTCGTTGCTCGAGCAAGAGATCTCACTGACACACGATGAGCTCGAGCAAGAGATCTCACTGACAGCCGACGAGCTCGAGCAAGAGATCTCACTGACAGCCGATGAGCTCGAGCAAGAGATCTCACTGACAGCCGATGAGCTCGAGCAAGAGATCTCACTGACAGCCGATAAGCTCAAGATCACAAGTTGCTTGACCACTTGGCGTACATGTAACGTATTCGTGGAGATTACTGGCCACGTACTGACGACCATGTTCTTTTTGTGCCTCCTGTATCCATGGAGATAACTGGCCACGTACTGACGACCATGTTCTTTTTGTGTCTCCTGTATCCCTCGAGATTACTGGCCACGTACTGACAACCATGTTCTTTTTGTGCCTCCTGTATCCCTCGAGATCACTGGCCATGTACTGGCGACCATGTTCTTTTTGTGCCTCCTGTATCCCTCGAGAATACTGGCCACGTACTGACAACCATGTTGTTTTTGTGCCTCCGTGGGGTTGGCCTTGTCCTTCAGACCATCACGGCCTACAAACTACCACTGGGAGGCAATACATCTGTCTTGCTAATTATTACATATTTATTTTCTGTTTGTAGAATATGTCCAAATCTGGAAAGTCGTCATCAAGGTGTGTAATCATTTAAAAGTTGTTTCTCTTATTTATCACAATCATTACTGGCCCATTGTATTGTTTTCACTGTTTCCTATTTAATAATGTTGATGCTAATAATAAAATTGTTGTGGATATATTTGGCAGTAATGGGTTTATTTTAGTCAGCTAAAGAAATGCATAGCTCTACCTGCATGTGTGGTAAAACTGGGTCACACTACGCTTTGTGCCAGTAGAGAATGAGATGATATCAACACTCACATTTATTGATAATACATGTTCAGACACTTAAGAAGCTGGATCTAAAAATCAGCAGTTTTTCTTCAAATTATGTTGAAAATATGCAATAACTGTCCTAAAACTGCTGGTAATTTGTGTGACATGTTTTGCCCATCTCCTTTGCCTGGAGTAGGTATTAGTCGCCAGAGAAACAGTGGTTATAGGCCGAGCAGAGTAAATATCATGCCACAAGATCTCACCACTCCCGATCCCTCCCTTAGCCCTACACATCTCTCTATAAGGAGAGGTTGCGCAACAACTACACACTGCACACACCATCAGGTTAGACTGGTGGTGTCGCGCAACACTACACTAGTCCATTCCCTGGGGTTGTGCATTGGGCCAGCCTGTGAGGCAGGCCTCAGTGCTGGCATGCGAAGGGAGCTTGTGTCACCCCAAATAAGAAAGAAAGAAGTTACTAGCTGATCGTTTTAGTTGATATGTCTGTGTCTGGTGTAAGCAGTTCACTGTTCACAAGCTCTGAGTCTGAAAGACAAGAAGCTACTTCACAGACCGTGAATACATACTCATTATTCAGCCAGTCGCCGTGGCCTGTTGGACTCCGATCCCAGACTATTGATTCACCCAGTTGGTTCTGTTGCATTTTGTACTATTTTATCAGTTGTTTCTGCTGCTAATATTGTGTAAGTGTTGGTGCTCAGCCATTCTGTGCTTTCAGTTTTAACTTGGCAAAGTAATGTGTTGATTGTGTTTTTATATAATTCTCAGTTAGACGTGGCCCGTAAAGCTACTTTGAGGTGGCCCCGTGTGGACTGTCGGAGCTGTTTTTTGTTAGAATAGACCTGTTTGCTGCCAGATGTCGTAAGCAACAATGAAACTAGAGTTACTGTAGTTTGCTTTTGTTAGGTTTACTTACTTGTTTGGGTTTTGATTGTTACCAGTCTGGTTTGTCAGTACCATGGCCAAGCAATTGGCTGGAAAGAC
>Ga0209339_1001514_pt1 | contig 10082 bp, 9 predicted proteins | sample OlaalgELextract3_FD_187376 | JGI IMG/M metagenome (GOLD analysis project Ga0209339, IMG submission 187376) | Olavius algarvensis symbiont microbial communities from Tuscany, Italy - Type A ELBA extract 3 (SPAdes) (version 2) | ecosystem: Host-associated > Annelida > Digestive system >...
ACCCCTTTTTTATATGTTCAAGGGGTAGCTCTACCCCTTTTTTACAATGGCAAGGGGTAGCACTACACCTTTTTTCAGAGGCCTAAAATAAACCCTGCCCCCAATATGGGGTTTTGGGGGACTTTCGACCCTAAATGTGATTATTCATCATCGAGACCCCCAAAAGCCACATCTTTGCATAAATCCACGTCTATTAAGCTATAAACTGTAAAAATCCGTTGAGGGGTCTGATCTGGAGGCGAGTTGACAGAAAGTGTGACAGACACACACACACAGGTAAATTTATATTCTGTCCATGCATTGCATAGGACAGACAATAACCGAATACACTCTGCAGAATATTTGGTGCCTGGTTCGCTAATTTACAGCCATCTGCTCGAATGTGGGCCTGCCACAAAAAATATAGGCCTAAAATTTGCAGATTAGAGTAAAACGATGATTTGACAGGCCACCCTACCAAAAAAGCAAAGTGCTCATCAAGCTGCTCACCCATTGTACAACATAAAATTTAAATGCTAACCTTAGAGAACATACTAAACATGCAAGCATAGACATTAGACACACAGTCACACTATCCAAACAGGAAGTGCATTCAGTTGCTGTCAGTATAGATATTTTTCACAAGTTATGTTTATTGCTTACAAATACACAAATACATAATATTAACATATATTCAAATATACAGTCAATACTGTCTGGTGACCACAAGAAGATCTCGACTCTCTGAGCAAAGCTATTCAACTGGTGAATTGTTTAATAAAACAGGCAACTGATTCTACAGTATACTAGCTTTGTGTTCAAAACGTGTCTCTCATCAGAGTATCTATGGTACTGTGAGTGTGATATTAAGTGTACATATTATGTTAATAGGCATTGTACAGAAGGAGCACCTCAGCATGCAGGATGTCACAGTCACTAGTTTTATTTACAATTCGCTATCATCATAGTAATAGCCTGCCTTTCTAGCAGCACTGCAATGACTCACAATAGTTATGAGGTTATCCCATGTCCTTTCATAGCCAAGACTTCAAAACCGTACTGATATGCTACTACTACAGAGATGTAATCTGACAAGTGCTAAGCCCTAGACATTGTTCCGTCCATAGCAATGGACGTACTGTTAATATGTTTAATTCCACTTGTTGTACAACAAGTGTATCGGAGACGATACGAAAGGCATTGCTCGCCGAAGCCCAAACTGCATTATGAAAACAAAAAGTAGATTCTGTGTAACGCCGGTATCTGTCCTATTACTGAAATTCTGTGAAAAATTACTTCCTCACATAAAATTTCACTGAAACTGGGCTATCAGCTGCTGAGTTATGTCCAAAAACGAGTTTTAATACAGTGGCCGTCTGCCATGTTGAATTTTAAAATTTTCATATTTGGTCATCTGATTGTCAGCGAGTTCCAAATGTGCATTTGTGTACCAAATTTCATAAAAATCTGACAATTTTATGTTGAGATATGGCAATTTTACGATTTGCAATATGGCGGCGGTCGGCCATTTTCGGAATTTAGAGTTTGTGTCATGTGATCTCTATCACCATGCTATTCTGCTTCATTGTGCAAAATTTCACTGAAGTCGGACAATTGGGTGCTGAGTTATGGCCAAACAACGATTTTTAAAATGGTGGCCATACACCATCTTGAATTTTGAAAATTTTTACTGCATGATGCATATGCATAGCGCGGACTACGCCGTGGCAAAGTAAATAAGTAAGTAAGTCTGGATATTTATATTCAGCGCCAGAATCATGAAAACGTCTCAATGGCCCTGGGCAGTCGAGAACATGTGCATCTTCAGTGCCCACTTGAAGGCACTCTCTGACAGGTCCGGTGACCGTAGTGCTGGTGGCAGACGGTTCCATGTGGCTGGTCCGTTGACTGCGAAACTTCATTGTCCAGTTGCAGTCTGGGTGTGTGGAAGCAGTAGAGTTCCAGTCGCTGCAGATCACAGATGCTGACAACCTGAGATGGCAGTAGCGGGTACGCCGAGGTCGCTGAGGTAGGCTGGAGCGACACCACGAACACACTTCCAGACCATCAAAGCCGTCTTGAAGACTACTCGCTGACCAACAGGTAGCCAATGTAGATCTTCAAGAACTGGGGTGATGTGTTCACTTCGGTGCACTCCAGACACCATACGAGCAGCCATGTTCTGCACAGACTGAAGTTTCTGAAGATAACTTTGGCCACTCCAGCCAGCGCAGAGTTGCAGTAGTCAAGCCTACAGTGAACAAATGCCTGTATAAGAGAATGGAGAGTCTCTAGTCAAGGAGCTCTTAACTGACTTTAGCTGACGTAGCTGGTAGAAACATGAGCGGCAGACAGCAGTCACGTGCTGAGACATGGACAGCTGACTGTCAAGAACCATACCAAGGTTAGAGGCGTACTGTCAAACTCAACAATCGAGTTTATCAGCTGGAGTTGAGTGATGGTCAGCTAGGCAAGCTGTTGCCCAGTTACTATCCAGATTAGCCGAGTCTTCTCGGCATTCAATTTCAGTCTGTTGGACTCCATCCAATGATCGAGACCTTTGACACATGCAGCCAACTGGGCTGCAGCCGTCTGTGATTCGGATGCCGGCACGCTGATGTACAACTGGGAATCATCAGCATAGCTGTGGCTGGACAGTCCGAATGATGCAATGATGTCAAACATCTGTGCTGCATACAGCAAAAACTGAAGGGGTCCTAAAACAGATCCTTGTCGCAAGATGTCTGTCTGTGTGTCTGTCCATCACATGTCTAAACGGTTACACATATCCTCAAACTGTTTTCACCATCAGGTAGCTCCGCCATTCTAGTTTTTCCACACCAAACAGTATGGCAACATTCAAATGGGGACTCCCCTAACGGGGGCATCGAAAGCAAGGGGGTATGAAAAATCACGATTTTCGACCAATATCTGGCTTTATCTGAGAAATCATGCAAGATAGAGCCACAGTTACTATGGAAGGCAAATAGGAAACCGCACCCAAGCTTTCGAATGGTATCATTTTGAATGACAGTGAGTGAGTGAGTGACATCTAACTCAGATTTTAAGGTCACGATATTATTCGACATCAAATAACTCCAAAATGGTACAAGATAGAGCTATAATTACGATGGCCGACCAATAGAAATCGTATATGGTCTATCGAACGGTGCTAATTTCAACGACCTTGAACGACCCCAACCCCAATTTCAAAGTCATGCCAGTATTTGACGCTGAATATCTCAGAAACAGCTGAAGATACAGTCATAGTTGCTACAGAGGGCGAACAGGAAACCATACCCAGGCCTTCCAGTGGTACCATTTTCAATGACCTTGAGCAACCCTTAACCCAGGTTTCAAGGTTATGATATTATTTAACGTCGAATAACCCCAAAACGGTACAAGATAGAGTTATTACCTACAGACCAGTAGTAAGTCGTATATGGTCTATCATATGGTGCCACTTTCAACCACCTTGAAATGAGTCAAATGCATCATTTCTAGCAAAAAAAAATTTAAACAATCTGGACAGGGGGACATACCTTCTCCACATCCACTTGGCACCCCAAATTCCAGCCCTCCCCCCAAATAAACTTTGGATAATTTGACCCCAGAGTACAGCTTCAAAACATCTGTATAATGAACTTGCCCACCCTGTGGACTATTCCATTTTTGCATGAAAATGGACTCGCCTGCCTGTGGGCAAGTCCATGTTGGCACAGGAATGGACTTGACCACGTGGACAGTGTGCTTGCTGGCCTATAGCCAGCCTGCTGGCCTATAGCTCATATTGGCATGGGGCAAACATCAGGACGGACACAGTCTTGCTGCTACAGCGATCGATTGACAACGGTGACATCGCGCCCCGCACACTGACGTCCACACCCAATAGCCCATAAATTGCCAACGAATAGTTTAGTACCAACAGCATTGGCAGGAGGGAACTCCACGACACCTGCTACATAGCACACCAGTTTCAACATCAAAGGTCAAGGTCACAAGCTCGCATCATCTGTACGCCTCATCTCTGCCTCTTCTTAATTTGGGAAACAAAATGCTGTATGTATGTCATTAGAGGCAGGTCATGAAACTATAAATAAAAGCTGGAAATGACAAAGTGCCATTTGGAGCATCTAAATACATGCACACACATAGCGGGTCAACTTGTCAACTTCCAGTTGCAGATGTGTGATGAGATGCTGAACGGATGAAGCTACGCTCTTCAAATTAGGCAAATAGGTCCAGTATGGCAGGGTTCACCCCAGGCCCAGGGGTGAAATATTTCCACTGAAAGTGGCATGGTTTGGGTCACGTGACCCTTTAAAAAATTTTAAACCCCCTGCAATATTTCTGGAATAAATGAAGCTACAATGTTTCAATTTGACAAGTGGATCGACTATGGCAAGTCCCACTGCAGGGGTGAATAATATCCCCTGAAGGGACATGGTCTGGGTCACGTGACCCTTCTAAAAATTTAAAACCCTCTTCAATATTTCTGGAATGGATGAAGCTACACTGTTTAAATTTCGCAAGTGGATCGACTATGGTAAGTCACACTCCAGCGGTAAAAATTGCCCCCGAAGGAGGCATGGTCTTGCTCAGGTAACCTTTTTAAAATTTTAAACCCCTTTCAGTATTTCTGGAATGGATGAAGCTGTGCTCTTTAAATTTGGCAAATAGATCAACTACGGCAAGTCCCACCACAGAGGTGAAAAATACTATTGCAGCAATCAACATTTTGGCGATTTGATGCTAAGTTTTATCACCTTTTTTATTGAAAATGGTATCAGTTGATATTTGCTGTTTCATTCTGAGCCCTTAACTTCCATGGAAGTTTTCAACATTAATTTAACAATCAACACTGCTGTCAGTATCGGTTGTTGCGGCTATCAGCAGATCGCTGTATCGTTAACTGGCTGCTAATTTACTTCACGGTTGGTTCTAATGGCTGTTCCCATTTGACGAGGAATCTGGACATATTTTTATTCCCAGAAATGCAGGAATGAAAAGTCCGAAGCGGAAGCCTGGGAATGAATTCCCTAGAAACAACTTTCACCCATCTCTGCAGCCAACCAATCACACGCATTGTTGCATACACAGAGCATGCACTGCACAGTCAGTATTGTGATCTGATTGGTCAAATGGTAAAAATTATCGCAGGGTATACTGGGAGAAAACAAGAAGTGTACATTTAAACAAGAAGTAATGAAATGAAAAGTTGGAAAAATCCTGCCAAAAGTGGGAAGCTGGCATCCCTGTTAACATCATACCAAACCTCTACATTAACATAAAGTAATTGTACTACACTATATCTACAGTATATCTCATGTGATGACTAAGTTCTAAAAAAAACATACTTGCGGATTCTGGAGACGAGAACTTGGTCTCCAGGCTGCAGCTTCAATCTCTGTTCATCGATGCAAGGAGGGCAACAGCAGACTCTTGCACCATGAGACAGTGGACACATAGCACCACTGAACGGTCGATTTACAGCAAACACAATACTGCGCTGTCGTTTCTCCTTCTTCTGCTCCATCTGCTCTATCTGTCACGTACACACATATTGGCACGGAATGTTAGCTCTAACTTAACATTAAGGCCCAGTTGCACCAAGCTGGATTAAAGATTAGCAAAGATTATCTCTCAGTTTAACCAAAGTTTAGCTGAATTTATGTTGCACGATTAACATGTCTTATATGGACCTTGTTGTCTGAATTAAACATGTTTTCATTTACAAACCTGGAGTTAAACCTCAGTTAATTTTAACCAGCCATCATTCTCGAGTTCAGCTCCAGTTAATCGCCTGTGAGATGCTAAAAATGGCCGACCAAAGCCACTTGTTACTGTTTACAAATTTTTCAAGCAACTATTGTGGTAAACAAGTGATTAATATTGCCAAAACTTAACGCTTTTAAACAATACTATATATGCAAGTAGGACCTTTTACCTCGCACAGTAGCCGTGACATAGCTGTGACACGGCAGACCAAATAGCCCAGCATTAATGTATTGCTCCGCTCGTTAGCTGTCAGTGCCATCTGCCATTTCAATTGCTGGCAGTGAGAGATGTTTACATTTTATGGGTTATGTGTCATGTACAGCCAATAGCAGATGTCCATGATTGTGACAAAACGTGGGTCAGCTATTTTTAGCATGGATTTAACAAACCAAAGTTTAGTGAAGGACCAGTTAACTCCCTGAGAATTGCAATTTTTTCATACACACGTATTCGATGCTGCCATTAATTTTAATAATTGCCAAAAACTGACTAGTTTCAAACTCACTGTAAGGGCGATGAAGTCACAGCTCTAAAACAGCAAATATCACTTTTTCGATACTCCACGTAGAACGTTATGCTCGCCCTTACCAGCGAAGTCATGCTGCCAACTGGCGTGACGAAATTGTCTCAAGTGTGTGAGCGTGTGCTGTGCACGTCTCATTTGTAATAATTCATCTCAACACACTGAGTTTCGGTTAATTGTAGCAGTTTACAGGAACACTGTACAGTAAGCAACTACAAGCGCCACCCGGCCACTTTCGCTAAAATGCTTGTTTATTCGGCACTATACAACGTAAATAAAAGGAAAGCATTTGCGTGAAAGCAATCCCTCTGTTTGATGCAGATGATTCAACAGTGGTTACAAATTCTAACATGGACTTAGGATTTTACTCTCCAATTTTGCATGACTTCGCTGGTAAGGGCGAGTATAATGTTCTACGTGGAGTATCGAAAAAGTGATATTTGCTGTTTTAGAGTTATGACTTTATCGCTCTTACAGTGAGTTTGAAACTAGCCAGTTTTTACCAATTATATTTGCAGTTTTATTATCAAAACTTGTTGAATATTCCACCAAATTGGGTTCATGTAACTGTATCATATTATTGAGAAAAAGCATATACCTGTGCAACGTATGATTTTTCGCGGAGATATAATGTTGTTAAAAATGACGATCATCGGGTGTGTTGAATTTTCGAAATTTGCATTTTATGTCACGTGACCTCTATCGCCATGCCATTCTGCTTCACCATGCAAAATTTCAATGAAATCGGACAATCGGCTGCTAAGTTATGGCCAAAAAACTGATTTTCAATATGGCGGACGTCCGCCATCTTGAATTTAAAAATGTTTGATTTTTTGGTCATGCGACTGTCGTCGGGTTCGTAATCTGCTAACGTACACTAAATTTCATCAAAATCAGATGATTTTTTTGCAAAGATATGGTGTTTTAACAAATTTTAAAATGGAGCCATCTGCCATCTTGAATTTTCAAAATTTGCACTTTGTCATGTGATCTCCATTACCATGCTATTCTGCTTCCTCATGCAAAATTTCAGTGAAATCGGACAATCAGCTGCTGGGTTATGGCAAAAAAAACGATTTTCAATATGGTGGCCGTCCGCTATCTTGAATTTGTTGTGACGTCATAGTACGTCAATGAATATGGCCGAGCCAGTCCCCTGGGGAGGCCTCATCCGGTAAGTTATCCGGTAAGTTAATACATTTTCATGGTTTCAATATTGTCCTGTACTTTCTTCTTGATTGGTTTTGTAGTTTTTGAGATACGCGCAATATCAGGTAATGGCATTTTTGGCTGTATGCCAATGGATCACGCTAATTTGTGTTGTGCATGTGCGGTATCACGTGATCCGTATGTGGGGGTGAAATCTAACCCCATATTTGGTTTTTGCATACCCATGTTTCCTATTCACTATGTAAGTTTTATGGAGCTATCATAAAAAATAACGGGCGTTTCCTATTAACTCCCATGTTAAGTTATAGGGAATTATCGGCCGTTAAAAAAGGGGTTTTGGGGGGTAAAAAAGGGAGGTGTTACCCCCGGAAAAATTACCCCCTTGAACGAACTTACCACCAAAACACGTTTTGGGTGCACTGAGAGTTAAGCCACGCTTCTCATTGTCATGCCATAAATAAGTTACAAAACAACATAATTCTGTTTTAACATCGCAAAGGATGAATGGCCACCAAATTGACGAGACCTCAACCCACTTGACTATCATGTATGGGGTGCACTGCTTCAGGCATTTCACAAACTTCACTCAAAGCCCAAAACCATTCCGGACCTAAAAAGTGCACTGCAGCAGATCTTGGATGACTTGCCGCAGACAACGATCAAAAAAGCTATTAACAACATTCGCAAACGTCTGAACGCATTTGCCTCGGCCGGTGGTGGACATTTTGAACATACGTTATGAACTGTATACAGAAATATTTTGACTGAACTTTGTTTGCTTGACTTTTGCTGTTTGCTTTTTTTGATTTCCGGTTAACTGTCATGGTGGATGTGTTTTGTTTTCTTGTGCAAACAAATTAGGAATTTTTTGTCACTTGGATTGCTAATAGCATGCAGTTGTTGACATAATAGCACATATTATTTTGTACTTTATAAGCACTGGTTTGTTATTTCAGTTTTCCCCAATAGGATGACCCCTACTACCTTAACCTGCCTGTCCCGTACCAGTGAGACGACCACTGGGTGAAGAGGTGTGGTCCCTAGTTCTTTCTAGGCTCTCTCCCTGAATAATAGCATTTGCTACTAACACTTACTCTCTCTTCTCTTCTCTTCTCTACAGGGCACATAGCTGTTAAACTGTCTGGCGCTGAGGCCACCGATCAGGCCCAATGCGCTGCCCCTGATTAACCAAACAAGAGGTCAAAGTAATTTGACAAAAAGCGCCTCACGGGGGGCCCATTCCCCGGTTAGGGGTCACCCCAGGGGGTCGAACGTTGTACCATTGAATTCCTGGGGTAGGGTTTCCTATTAGTGTTCCATAGTAACTATAGGCCTAGGATGCACCGTTTGGCCACAGTGCACGCGCGTGACAACCAACCAATGACCAACGACGTCACGACACAGCCTATCTCAATAAGCGCCTCTTTTACTAAAGTAAAGTGAGGCGCTTAAAAACCCAACGACAAAGGCGAAGGGCAATATCCTCCTTAAAAAGGGCCAAAGACAGTTAGCAAAAAGCTTTATCCTTCTTACATAAAGTAATAATAAATAACAACTCCTTTACATTGGAGTTATTTATCAATTAAGAATATTATAACCAGTCAGAAGACAGACTGGTATTCCAAGATACCGACGACAAAGTCGAAGGGTGAAAAAAATGAGAAAAATTTACCCTGCTTCAGCAGGGTCAAAAATTACCATGCAGGGCTTAACATGCAGGGCTTCCTCCGAACACCCTGAAATGCCACAAGTCGTACTACTACTCAAGGTGCCTTGTTGCAGCACATCCTGGACAGGAACACAAGTTGCCAACCATTCATGACCCCTTGGGCTCAACAAGTCATGAACAGGATCCCCGGAAATGTAACGCCCTCATAAGCCAGGTGCTGAGGGCCGCTCCACCCATGCTCAACGAGCAGAGCAACATACTTACCAGCACAGAGCAACCGACAACCAGCAAGGCCGACCCCCCAGACCGAGGCCCCCCCCACCGCACCGAGGCAAGGCGACCCCTTGTCCCATGTTACATTGGCCCGCAATATGGAATCATCTCCACATTGAAGGTTCCTGCGGTTTCCAGTGGTGTGACGTGGACGCTGTAACTCCGGAATTTCCTCAGAACTTGCATAACACAAGTCCAGAGTACTTTCGCCACCTACTAACACTTACTATGTCTAAAACAGTTAAAGGTCCTGCGAGCAACACTAAAAAGGTTAAAAAACCAAGGAAGTTCAAGTACGGACACAAACGAGATGAAGAATGCAGAGTATGCAAGAAACAAGTAGGTGAAGAAGACCAGGGGTTGGAGTGTGAAATATGCAAGAAATGGTGGCATTTAGGTTGTGTGGACATTGAGGATAGTCAATACAAAATGATAGCCAGACACTGCAAAGGCACAATACATTGGTATTGACCCTTATGTCATGGGAAAACACTTCAAATGATGAAGTTAATTCAAGAACTTAACGAGAGAATGACAAAAAAACGAGTTTGAGCTTCAATCAACAAAAATGATATCCAGGCAAAAATGCAGACAATTAGTACTGTTCTAGACGATATCCAGGCTGATATGGCTAAAATGAGAGTAGACATTGACAGTGGTCTGGCACAGCACACAGTAATCACAGAAATA
>Ga0209339_1001516_pt1 | contig 10077 bp, 4 predicted proteins | sample OlaalgELextract3_FD_187376 | JGI IMG/M metagenome (GOLD analysis project Ga0209339, IMG submission 187376) | Olavius algarvensis symbiont microbial communities from Tuscany, Italy - Type A ELBA extract 3 (SPAdes) (version 2) | ecosystem: Host-associated > Annelida > Digestive system >...
TAGGTCTGACTGTTTGGTACGAGCGATATGGCACAGAAGTCATCTACAGCCTAGGTCTGACTGTTTGGTACGAGCGATATGGCACAGAAGTCATCTACACAGATAACAGTGGTAACTTTTGTTTGCTTTTTACTACATAGTTAGTTTCCATTCCATGTTCCATCGCGATCGCCTACACTTATCTTCATCTGCTGCTTCAGTGCTAGTTGCATGCAGCTTGTTTAGTGGCCAACATCAACGGTCGAATTTATCGTCATAACAACTTCATCGTATGACAATTACAAACTACTATTCTGAGTAAACTGAACATTCTTTTGTCTCATTAGCTGACTTTGAAACTCTACTGAATAAGCAGTTGCATTTGCGCAAACTGTAGAATCGGTGAAATGCAGCGGCGGCGTTTTATGGCTAACATTGGGGGAAGAGGCAGGAGGTCTAGGGATGGGAGTCCCCAGCGTGGTCCAGGGGCAGAGCCCCCAGGCCCCCCTCACCCTAACTCTAACCCTAACCCTAACCCTTTATGGCTAACATTTGGGGAAACGAGACAGGTAGTCTAGGGATGGGAGTCCCCAGCGTGGTCCAGGGGCAGAGCCCCCCTAACCCTAACCTTAACCCTAGCTGTGAATGATTCTGTATATTCAGGGCCTAAAATACCGTGTTTTGCGACACAAAGTGTGTTGTAGGAATTTATGAGTGTGTAGTAGGATTTTGTGAAATTGCAGGCTGCCAGTGTCTGATAGTAGGATTTTCAGACATAATACAAAGTTTCTAATAATATAGTCTACCGCAACTGGCGTTTTGTGTTGGTACTTTCTATACCGGTATGCAATTTTAAGTAATTTAACTTTCTTCGCTTACACACAAGGACGGCTATTCCGGGGGTACTGGGTGCAGGACGTGTTCCCCTTAAGTCCTCCTTAATAACTGGTGTGAGTGCGTCAATGGGATTGTCTCCCCAAAATTTGTTGTAATTGTAAGCACGTTGAGCAGGTTGTTTTGTATTTGCGGTTTCTGCTGCATGGGGGAACTTACAGCCCTCCCAAAACCCTCTTGCTAGATTTAAGTGGGCCGCTCGGCGGGCCCGGCGGGGAGGGAAGGCAACGTGGAGAGGGGAGGAGGAAAGAGGAAGGAAAGAAAGGGAAAGGGAGGGATAGGAAAAGGAGGAGTGGCCTTAGCCCTTTGATAAAAATTCCTGAGGACACCCACGCTTCAATTTATTACTAAATTGGTTTATAGATGGAAAACTTGCTTGTCATCGAAATAGATAGTTCATTCAGAATTTCACTCGGTTTATATTTAATACTTCTCTTACAAAAAAAATTTCACTCAAAGTCAAAACGAGTCTTTTAAAGAGTTGTCCTGCCAGCAACTTTAGCAGCGACTGCTGTGGCTACCTGCCGGTCTTTATGTATGTGATAAGTGCTGGGCCGACGAATTGTTGTTCGTTTCAGTTTTTAATCGGTTCGCTACCAAGCACTTACGTTTCAATCAATGTAACATGTAAATATGAATTAACTTATCATTTAACATGTAAATTAACTCATCATTGTCTGCTGGTTACGTTGGCGTAGAACTGTATTCTTCACTATTCAACGTGCTCACAATAATCACAAACTTTGGGGGGACAATCCCAGTTATTGAGGGGGACGTGTTTCCCTCCCCCCCAGGAATGCGGCCCATGGTGAAATGTGACAATTGTACCCATTCATTGGTTAAATATATAGTTCTTTTGTTATAGTGCACATCCCTTCCACTGCACCTATGTTATGTATGTTGTTTGTTTTGATTTTTATTGTTATTATGTATCATTTCACTTGCATTTCATTTGCTATTCGGCCCTCGGGCCGCAAGTCTGCTATTAAACTGATTGATTGATTGAATTTGAAATGTAGTTATATTGGGAAATTCGAATTTTAGCCGAATTTCAGCCGAAAATTATAACGCCAGCCGTAATTTAGCCGAAAATTAAAATTCACGAGAAAATCCGGCTAATCCGAATATCAGTCATATTTTTGGTTTAGCCGGATTTACTTTTTTTTAAATTTCTGCTAGGAAGACTACACACACGTAGGCCGCTGTTGACATACAAGCTGCCGGCCAGTGATGGACGCAGGCTAGCTGTCAGTCTGAGCCGTGCATCGGTCCCATGCATCATCACTGACACGTAAACTGACAACGAAACGTTCCTTCTTTCCACAAGAAACAAATTTTATTGAACACTTGAGAGGCTCTGATTTTGCTTGATTTCAAAATACTTTTTATGGACGCCCGCTCAGCGTAGCTTGAGCGAAGTCCATGTTATATTTTGCGAATGTTTTTTTCATGTTTTTTTTATGGCCGCCTTATGCTCCGGTCCAGGTTAACGGAGGTTCGCGAAACTTTTACACGTGGTGGACCTTGAGTGTAAATAGAGAAGATACTACTTGGATTTTTTCCTAGTCCTCGTTAAACTAAACCAAACTTTCTGCTCTTACTCCCGAACGCGGCAGAATATTGTAATTCTGAAAAAATAACTTGTTAAGCACAGGTGGTTGCTCTACACGTAATGCCACGTTTGGTGAACTTTGGCGTACAAACCCCTGAGATCCACGCGTCATAAAATTCTCAAAAACTAATGACATCGGTGAATAGCCTGCGACATGTTTTATTTCCATTCGCTAGATGGCAGCACGACCACGCCTGAACTCCGTAGAATACGGTAATTCTAAAATAACAGTACATTGCTGCCCACGGCTAAATATACGCGTCCACTCTTTCAAGGTCGAACTGGCTGCGGTGGGGCTTTGTGTATTCGGCGGACTCTGAGTAGACATGTGACGATTGGTACAGCAACGGTGATTTTTGCTGTTTTGACTGTCTTTTGCCTGTTTTGACGATTACTGTACCAATCATCACATCATCTACCAAGACTGTACCAATAGTATACCAACAGTGTACCAATCGTCAAAAACAGTCAAAAGAGTAAAAACAGCAAAAATGACCATTGGTGTAGCAATCGTCACATGTCTACTCAGAGTCCGCCGAATACACAAAGTCCGCGTCCGCATCCGCGTCCGCCGTCCGCGTCTGCCGAATACACAAAGCCCTGCGGCGGGCGTCCATCCGGTTGGAATGATATCGTCACATGCCAGCGTCTATAGTTTTAGTTATTTCATGGTTTTCCTGAACGTTGACAAGATGAATCCAAAAATCTCAAATATCCTGGTCCGGTTTTTCGCTAGATTTTGACTTGTTCGTGATCACGTGGTTTTGCGCCTGATACATGTAGCCTGTAGGCAAGGGACGTTGCTATGGCAATCCATGACGAGTCTGACCATGTATCTCTATGTTGTACAGCGCCGCCACACCACACACACCGCGACGTGTGTTCGCATCTAACTTCAGATTTTTCCCAAATTACGAACAAATAACCATGGCATTTTGTTAATATCAAAAACGCAAGGGCTTCAAAACGCCCCATTTTATACAAAAAAATCAAACTTTTCGCGAAAAACCCCATCTCAAAATATGGGATTTGTCGGGGTCACTTTGTATTGTACCCAATTTTTATATTGTATCTGTCCCTCTATAGAGACTAGCCCCCTCCCCCCCCCCCCCGGAGGAGGGGGCAGATCCTGAGACATATGCGAGTATAAGCTGGCCGGTAACTCGGCTGCGGACAGAGTTAGCTGGACATGTAGACAAAATGATAATGATTGACAAGTGAACGTACAACACATGACGTCATGACGTACGTCAGCAGTGTTAGATATGCGACAGCGGCATTGTACTGTCAGTAAGTAACAGTCGACCGCCGCCATACTGGATCGGAAGTAGAGACTTGGCGCGGTCTAGCAGACTATCAGCAGTGAAACTGGGGGCAGGGGAGCAGTGTACGGCGCTGGAATGACGGCTGGCGTCATGTGTGAGTGACACTGACAACGCACTGACTGCAGGCTCTGACTTGACGAGATTGACAGCCAGTGCCCTAGATGATGAGTCCGTGGGCCAGCCCACTGTGGCGTGATGATAATGGTGACGATGATGATAAGGTGATGCTGAGTGGTAGGCGGCTGGTCCAGCGAGGTACGGATGTGTTTGTCCGGCGCCGTGGTACGATAACATGTCGAGATGTGGTGGACAGTACGAAGCTTGGCTGTTAATAGTCGGTGGCGTCAAATAGCCGTTAATAGTGCCAGCGTAGCCGCCGACAGGCACCGGCAGCGGTCTCATGTAGCCACACGCGCCAGTGACACCGGCGGCCAGCGTGTAGCCGTCCTTCTTGATGACTGCCGGCGTCGTCTTCGTCTTACGTCGAGGTCGATACTTGTAGTCTGGGTGGTCCTTCATGTGTAGAGCTCGCAGTCTTTTTGCCTCGTCAATGAACGGTCGTTTCTCGGTGTCAGATAGCAGCTTCCAGTCCGCTCCAAGACGCTTCGAGATCTCTGAATTGTGCATCTTTGGGTTGTCTTGCGCCATGCGTCGTCGCTGTCCACGTGACCACACCATGAACGCGTTCATTGGTCGCTTTACCCGTTCCTCCACTTTCACTGCCTTCTGTGACGTCACGGTGGAGCTGATAACGTCACGAAGTGAGGACGTCGACGACGATGACGTCACATGACGCTGCTGTGGGTCGTCATGGAGACCATGACGTTGTTCATCACGATGTTGATGACAAGGCAGTAAGTCCTGCGACGCTGGCTGCAGCGGCGCTTGTGAACTGTCGACTGACGTCACTGGTCCTGCTGCAGCACAGAGTGATGACGTCATCATAACGTGTTTAGTGTAGTCGAGGTGATGGTGTATCCAGTGCTGAGGTGAAGTCATCGCGACGCTGACGTTGACGTCACTAGCTGTACGACGGCGCTCATCACGGCCTGTTGTCAGAGCGGCCGAGCTCCACATTGTGTTCAGTAAACCAATCAGTTGCACAGCACGACTCAATCACACACAGTACAGTCGCTCGCTCGCTCGCTCGGTCGTTGTCTCGTCTATTCACGCCACGCCGCGCCAGCAGCAGCAGCAGCAGCAGCTTTCGGATGATTCTCTGACTCAATACAGTCAACACTCAATACAGCGTCTATAGTCGCGTAGACATTGTGACTGTACAGTGTACAGAGTACCGACAGATAGCGCTATTTATCGTTAATAGCATTCAGACACCGACCGACTGCAGCGTCTGAGCTGATGCTGACGTGCTGTCAATAATGCTGCTGCTGCTGCTGCTGCTGCTGCTGATGCAGCTCGTGATGAAGATGCTCAGTGAAGTGACCGAGTCGCCTATTATGCAGGCGCCGCCCGCCACTCGGCTGCGCTGACCAATAGACACGCAGAGACGCCCGTTACGCACTGCCACACTGACCAGCATCACGTTTGCTTGCCTCGCTGTCTGTCTGTCTGTCTGTCTATCTGTTTGTCTCTGTCGCTCTGTTTCACCGTTTCTTAGTCAGTATATTAATTTTGTCACTTGTGTATCACCGAACCGAGTCAAAGACTGCAACTCTTTGATCATGCTCGTCAGTCTGACGTCAGTCCTATACATACAACTACAACACAAGAACAGCAAGTAGCTCTGCATTAGGTATTTCCTTTGCTCGACCCAACAGAAGAAAGAAGTCACTAATGATAATAGGGCCATATCTGTGGAATGATTTACCCTTAACCCTCAACAGCACACGTGGGCTCCATTGGACCCCACGGCACCTTTAGTTGGCAGTAATTTCTCTGCACTATGCATCAGAATAAGGTGCTTTCAGTACATTGTCAGCATATTTGCCTACAATTCATGTATAGGCCTAGTGTCACTGCTTTGAAAAGTGCCAATACGTGGAAGATTTTGAGAAAAACTATTCGGGGTTCAATGGACTCCATGCAGATTAAAAGTGTTGGACATTATAATTTGGGTGACTGTTGACATATTTACCGTTATCGTAAATAGTAATTGATCCTCATTAAAATAAAATAAAAATAAAATAAAATAAATAAATTGATCCTCATCTTTTACTTACTGAAGTCTATACAATCCTTTTTAAATATTCTATGTATTAATGCCTCGTTACTATATAATATTAGTGTTGCACGGTAAGTCGAATGTTGCGCCGCGGTAAATAGCGTGTAAAAGTACCGCGATACTCGGTATAGTACCGTGCACTACCACGCACAGTGTGTGGATTCCTGCTAGATTTTTGTGATCCTAGAAATAAATCACTGACCACTAATCACCTTAGTCAACGACATATTTCTCATTATAAGTGGGGTAAAAAAATAAGTCGGAAACAGTTTGCTATGACGCTACACACAAGTTTTTGGCTGCACAGTGCGACAGTATAGCACCATATTGCTCTCATTCTTGCTTTGTAGTTTGGAACGCTGGTGTTCAGTCCATATTTTTCTAGTTATTTCTGTAAATTAGTCTACCTACGTTCTTGACAGCACTTGGTGAACAAGAAGCTCAGCTGTCGCAGACGTACTGTCACATTACTGTGTCATTGAATATTTTGCTAAGTCACTCGCGGTGACTCAACGTCTTTCAAAAAGCCAGTCTTGTGTAGGAGGATGTGTGTCTATTATTATTTCACTGTAACTGTCTCTAACTTTTAGCATCTACTGTTTCTGAAACATTCGATGTTGAATAATTGCGTGACCATGAATTCTGGGTTAGGGGTCACTGACAATCGTTGTAAATGGTGCAGATATGGAGTTCTCGAGACGTGGTCTTGATCTCGAGACGTGGTCTTGATCTCGAGACGTGGTCTTGATCTCGAGACGTGGTCTTGATCTCGAGACGTGGTCTTGATCTCGAGGCGTGGTCTTGATCTCGAGACGTGGTCTTGATCTCGAGAACGTATTTTGAAAGTCTTGGTCTCGGTCTCGAACACTAAAGTCTTAACGTAAAGAAAGTTTTAGCTGTTCCCCATCATGTTTCTGTTACTTTAGATATTTAGACGGATCGCCGTATGCATTCTTTTATGGCAATAACTGTACACGCCTTCTCTGGCTGTAAAGCAAAATGCTTTCTTACTGTCGTTTGAGGCATTTAAGGGGTCTCATACAGGGGTCAGAATTGCTGAAGAGTATGAGAAGACTACTGGCTAACAGTCTTGTCGGTAGTCACAGTGGGTTGCTCATGAGGCCAAACAGGGCACGAATGGGCGACAGGTTGCTGTCGCAGTTGGTGTTTCTGCGTTGCAATAACGCCTTGTAACGTGATGTTTTCGTTGACAATGACAGTCATGACGGTATAGTGAATCAAATCAGTTAAATGGTTGAATGTATGCTGCATATTGACAGTTACTGTATAAACCAGTTTGCCAATTAAATGCGTTACAACGTGCATCTTATGCATTTACATAATTACATTATACTAATATCATGCTATCTCAACTTCGATTAAGTCTTGGACTTGATCTTGAGACCATGGGTCTTGGTCTTGGTCTTGTGGCTATGGGTCTTAGTCTTGGTCTTGAATGTGTGGGTCTTGTCTCAATGCTTCAAGACCAAGATCTTGAAGCATTGAGTCTTGAATCCAAGTATGAAATGGTGTTGGTGTTATTTCAAAGCTTGACACAGTTTCCTATTAGCATTCCACAGCAACTATGGCCGTGCCCTTAGCTGTTTCTACACAATACGCGAACGTGACAGACACCCAGCCAGTCAGATACCACATGACGACTTAGGCCACGCTTATGCATAGCACTGCGCGGCAAAAACTGGCTGAAGATGACATTATGTCGCACCGCGAATCACAAAGCTTTACACAAACACAGACCGTACAGCGGAATCACTGAGAACGTTGGGATACATGAAGGTTCCGTCAGCTGACCATGCCGGAGCAGCAACGTGTTACGGAAAGAACATTTTTTGTGACTGTTAAATGTTTGTGTTTTTTGTGACTGTTGCGTGTCCTTGCAGTTCTACGACTAAATGCCACGTTAATCTTTTCGTTTATAATAATAATAATAATAATAATAATAATAATAACATGTGGTCAGCATTCCACTCTGGCATGTCGAGACTGCATTAGGACCTTACTGTCCTCTGTCGTTATTGCACTAACGTGAATTTACACTATAGAAAAATTGGTCGACACAATTACCTACAGATAAACGCATAATGCAACTTTTCCACTATAGGTCGGAGATGATATAACGCTTTGAACAGTGCTGTGAGCTGATGTTTGATGGTTTACAGAACTAAAACTGGTGATGCGGTTTTCTATTTCATGACCTTGCCCCGGCAGTAGCAGCTGTCGATGTGTCTGTTTTTGATCGCCTGTGTAACTTCTTCGTTTTTAACTTCGTAAATTTGTTTGTAACCACGTCACATTACGGGAACACGGACACCGTCGGACAGTGCATTTACACCGTGTCCAGAAAAAAAGGTGCCACTGATTTTTTTGCTGTAGCTTTTACAACTGACGGATTTTCATAATTTTTCGTGCACAACTTCACAAGAGAATGCCAAAGTCATTGGCGTAAAAATTTCTTGCCATACATTCGCTATGTGGCTTCCTCGGGGGCACGTAACAGTGCTGTGCCACGCACCGCAGATTTTCTTGTTATTTTGTTTATCTTTCTTTCTTCGCTACCACGTGATAGTAGTGATAAAGCTATCTAGAGACACGTGTGTCTGTAGAGTAAATCTATCCGACTGTATCTACAGCCTTCATCCACTTAATCAAACCCGGATTGACTATAAGTAGGATAAAACCGGACTCGGTCTCGTTCAAACTGGGTTGGATATTTTTACGTTGGCAACAATCTGACGTAATTTTATACGAATATTTATTAACAAATGAAAACAGTATATACATATATTACAATAATAAGCTAGCTGGCACTATTGTAATATAGTTCAACCGTAGGCTACGCTCGAGCCAAGCAATGCAGTTGAATGCACGCACGCAGGCTGATATGGATGCATCAATACGCAAGCGAAAGATGCGCTTAGTGTTGTCGATCCGCTGTCTTCCAAAGATCTCGTCGTCGTCGTCGACTTCCACTGGTTCACAGATTGCCACCTTGAGGCGATCTTTGACGTGAACAAACGTCGAGACTTAAACTGTGATCTTCTTCACCGTCGACGGAAGAACATTCGTCTGTGCACCAGCAAACTCCTCTTCGAGCGCCGTTCAGCACAATACTTCATGAAGTGTGCACACTACCACTCGCTATAGTCTGATCTGACTTACAGACTATATTCAGCAACTTCTTGAAGTCTATTTCACTAAAACGGTGACTTTACCACCAAATGTTCAAACTGACTGGTGGAGTTTAACTCTGTAGATCTCAGTGACGTCATCAATCATTCTTCACTCTGATTGGTTAATCCCCTCACAGCTGTGGAATGCCGTTAATATGACCAACGTTCAAGTATGTAAATATAAAACATAAATCGATTACAGCGACTGTCCTTTAACGCAAAGCAAGCACGCGACCAATAGGCCTCCTATTAGTGCTAGCAATTAAGGAGATGTCAAAACTATTATACTTTCTATTTTAAGCCAGCCTGTGCTAACTTAATTAATATAATGAAAATATTGGTGTGCATCACTAGTTTTCACTACATCTTTACAGTGTCAAGCTGAACGTTGAGATGCAGTGCAGTCGACGAACTGTGACGTCGTACGTCCATGTCGTGCTCAGCATCATGCCTCGCAGTCTGCTCTGCTCTGCTCCCGCTCAGCTCGCACTGTCTCGCTCGTTCGCCGCCTATTTCGCTATTACGTCCTCATTGTCGATAAAATGATTCAATTTTCGACCGAATTTATTTTGGTCTGCGCCGCAGTTCGGTCAATGGACGAACGCCGCAGCAGCTGCAGCCACTACACGCACTGTCCGGTCCGTGTCTGCACGGAGCACTGATGTATAGCTTGTGTCGCTATATGGCCATCGCTATGACGATTACGACGACATAAACGCTAGTTCATCTCACTGCAAGCTGACTTGCAGATTCATGCTTCACCACATGTATATACATGTATATACAGTACATATACTTGTTGTCCTGCATTTTACTGCTCTATGTATTTTACATTGTGCTTTGCTTTGCGAATTAAATGATGATGATGATGATGATGATGAATATCAGAAGTTA
>Ga0209339_1001517_pt1 | contig 10075 bp, 7 predicted proteins | sample OlaalgELextract3_FD_187376 | JGI IMG/M metagenome (GOLD analysis project Ga0209339, IMG submission 187376) | Olavius algarvensis symbiont microbial communities from Tuscany, Italy - Type A ELBA extract 3 (SPAdes) (version 2) | ecosystem: Host-associated > Annelida > Digestive system >...
TCACATTGTCGAATCCTGCCCCCTGACAAAACTGAATGGTGGCTTATCTCGGCTACACTCTGCGGATGAGGACGCTGTTTCATGGCTGACCAATTATGGTAAATGACACGCATACGAGAAGAAGAAGTAGGGAAAGTTGGGGAGAAGGAAAGGGGAGGGTGACCCGTTTGACAATTCACCAATGTTAGCAAGTCTGGGTGAGTATGGGTTGGGTCTCGCCTTCCGCTGCAGAAAAAAAACTATTATATTTTAGTGCAAAATTTTGCATTGTGATGCTTTCTTATGTCAACAAGAATCTCATCATTGAGATAGGCGAACGTTACCGCCTGAATGACGCCATCATTGTAAAACTTTATTTATAGTAGGTCTAATGTCATTGGGCGTAAGCAAGCACCGGCAGCGCTTGTTTATCAACTGAAAATTTTGCAAGTCACTCGAGGTCGTTCAAGATCATTGAAAATGGTACCAGTCAAAAGCTTGGATACGGTTTCATATTTGCATTCCATAGTAACTGGTTCTGTCTTTTATCATTTCTGAGACAAAGCGAGATATTGGCTAAAAATCACTATTTTTCATACCCCTGCATTCGACGCCCCCTTTATAAGGGGGTCCCTGTCGGAATATTGCCATACCGTGTGGTGTGAGAAAATTTGAGTGGTGTTGCTAACTTGCTGTACGAGGGTGAAAAAGTTTGATGATAGACCTATGTTTCGTCGTTTGGACAGAGTAAAGGCGTGTTGCAGACAGACTTAACAGCGCTTTATTGCACCAGTGGCTCATTCCAGGCAGATCAAGCTCCTGCTGCTGCTGAATAAAATACGACTAAACTGGCATTTTCTACTATTAGCTATCTCAGTATGGTAGGCCTACTGTCACACTGATATGATGGCGAATTAGTGAATAACGGGCAAACAATAACAAGCTCGAGTCGACTAATTCAGACAGTCACTGCAAACTTATAAATTAATAGGCAGTAGAACAGCTAGTACAGCTGCAGTTTACTCTCATATTTACAGTACACTGGGACTAAGTGCTGCAGTGCCAAAACCGGCGAGGGGGCACGGTCCCCTTTGGCCCTCTTGGCTTTGGCTTGATTTTGTATTTATTAACTTTTGCAATAAGATCTATGCTGTAAGTGCAATGAAGAAGTTGGGTCATTTTATAACATTTTTATTTCATCAACTGTAAATTAATTTTTATTACTATCTGTAAATACATTAATTTCATACAAACGAAAACGTTTAAGCGACGTACACTGAAAACTACGCATTGTGATTACTAATGCGTAGTATTTGGATAAGTTTTCCAAATGTTTTATAAGTGGGCCTACTTTATGCTTTTTAATTTAAAAAGGTGTGGAAACGCATTAAACGGCGAGTAAATGTAACAAACGAATTCACGACGCGTGTCAAGTGTTCGTCAATGTAATGTGTAAACAGTACGGTTATGAAGCAGCCTTGAAGCTAGAACCTTGCCTGGTGTAACCGCGGTAACTGGTTCGATATACTGTACGTAATGCACAGCTAATTCTTGCGCCTGCTCCGTGGTAATGGTTCACCACTGATCGGTGCTGCTGGATGATTGTGGGAGGCGCTGCTGCTGCTTCTTCGATTCCATTTTCCGCTCCCAGCGCTTCGTCTTGTCTTCCATTGCCATTAGTTCCAAAATTCTCTCGTGAAATTCTTTAGTACAGTTTGTCATCGGATTTGTGTAGTGCATGAAACCTGCAACAGTGCCACACGACGCGTGATGAATGTGTAAATCCACCATCTTGGAAACTTGATAGGCCTACATCGAAAAAATGGCTGCGACGGGGGACAAACCTGTGCGCTGCAGCTGTGAAAAATGCCCTATTTCGTAATGTTAAGAAAAATGATCCTGGATCCACATCCAGAATCGGATCAACATAAAAATTTAATCACTTCTAGGGTCATCCATTGCCTAAATCTGGTCTTTACAGAGATATTATCTCCTTGATTCGATCGCGACAGTTCTTGGGGTCTTTCCAGTCAATTGCTTGGCTAGGTAACTAAAAAAATACGAAACGAAGATAGGACTAAAGATCACAAGAACTAGCTATAGCAAACAGATCGCTCGTCAGCTGCGCTGCTGCGCACACAATACGTCGAGGGCATCTATGATAACCCCGTGACCTTGAAATCTAGGTTAAGGGTCATTCGAGGTCACTGGAAACGGAACCATTGGGCATATCATACAGTACTTACTATTAGTCGAGTTATTTGACGAATATTTGACCTTGAAATGTGTGTCAGAGGTCCCTCAAGGTCATTGAAATTGGTGCCATTCGAAAGCTCGGGTGCGGTTTCCTGTTCGCCTTTTATAGTAACTATGGCTGTATCTGTAGCCGTTTGTGAGATATTCAGATTCAGTGTCAAAGAATGGCGTGACCTTGAAAACCAGGTTAGGGGTCGTTCAAGGTCGATTAAAATGGCGTCATAGACCACATGCGACTTTTTATTGGTCGGCCGTTGTAAATATAGCTCTATCTTGTACCATTTTCGAGTTATTTGAAGTTGAATAATATCGTGACCTTGAAATATGGGTTAGAGGTCATCCAAGGTCATTGAAACTGGTGCCATTCAAAAGATTGGGTGTGGTTTCCTATGCGCTTTCTGCAGACTCCCGTATGAATTACGATGTACCTAACTAACTTAATATGTATGTCGCCGCCGTTCGTCACCTTTTACTGAATCAGACGGACAAGTTCGGACAATGTTCAATTGTTGAGTTGTGAATTACGAGTGAGTCGTATGCCTATGAGTATGAACTAACGTCAGACTGTATAGTTATTAAAATTTATTAAACAAAACAGTTAAATTATAACACAGATAAACTGAGATAATTTTACACACAAAGGCTGACACCTTTATTTATATTTATATTTAACAGTTTCTACGATCTACATGCGGGAATGCTTGAATGCTAGCTGCAAGCATGCAATGCTGAAGAATGTTGGGAGCGTTGAGATCAAACAGTAGACGTTGACTCGTTGTCTATTCTAGTGAGATTTCGCCGTGTACCTTTCGTTCTCCAACTTCTTCTGTGACTGGCCGTCGGTTGATCTTGACTTGTCAGTTGTCAACCGCGCCGTAAGCCTATAGGACCAGAAAGATCTTTGCGTCTCCTGTCGAACGTACACTTCTGTGGAGTTGTTGACAACGAAAACAGATGGACCGCTCAAAAGGCCGAGTTCGTCGACAATCGCTTCACTTCACGATATAACAGGTTCTTTTGCTTCCTGTTATAAGTCCCACAGACTTCCAACTTGTCTGCGACCACTACACTGGTTTTATTACATGACTTCAATGTGTCGTTTAAAGTTCTTCCATTACTCAGTAGAATCTCCTTATTGGCTGTCGTCACGTGACGTCATCATTTAGTGATGCTCCTTTGATTCAATTCCAGAGCCTGGTTAACTAGCCATTGTCCTTCAGTGCTATGACACTGTTGGTTGGGTCATATTTCACTGACCCGTAAAATCGTCTCCGAAATGACCTATATTGTGTCGAGTGGGACGTTAAACCCTACTATACCATACCACAGTAAAACCGTTTTTGCGATGCAAGCAAGCGCGTGAGACCACTTACAGGTGCCAGCGACTTAAGGCGGATATATGTAACAGTATTTCAATACCTTATTCCAGCCACCTATTATCTTTACATAGGCCTATGAAGGTGGGCGACCATACTACTTTACACTTTCTATAGTAACTATGGCCGTATCTGTAGCCGTTTGTGAGATATTTAGCGTCAAACAGTGGTGTGACCTTGAAAACAGTGTTAGGGTTCGTTCAAGGTCATTGGAAATGGCACCATTTGATAGATCGCATACGAGTTCCTATTCACCTTCCATAGTAACTATGGCGCTATCTAGTATCGTCTACGAGATATAGCGATCGACTTACTGGTAGAAAATCGCAAAATGTTTATGCCCCATTTAGCGCCCCCGCAGGGGGTGACCCCGTCGGAATTTCGTGAACATGTTTGATGCTGATAATACTAGAATGATTGGGCTAGGCCTACTGTATGGTGAAAAATATGACAATATGTTAAGCCGTTTTCATCTGATACCAGAACGTGACGGACAGACGGGCGGACAGAATTGCTATATAACTGACGCGCGATAAAAACTAATAGAGCTATTCGACCCAAAGGGGTCGAGAATGATGCCTTCGCCAGGCCTGAGGCCTAATCTTCAAATCCATCTTCGGTCTCGCGTGACCTTGACTTTAGGCCTCATGACTCCAAAGTTGATCGTTTCGTGCTGTCGCTCCGCAGCCCCAATTTGCATCAAAATATCGTACGTGTTCACACGTTTGGTAACGGACGGTACAAAACATGCCTCAGCCGGGCATGCAGTCTAGCTGACCTGGCGCGCGGGGCAGAAAAACAACTTACAGTGTATAACAAAGCAACCTACCATGATTTCGTCGCGTCTTGCTACATCTAGGCCTATAATTGACAGACTAGAAAATCTACTCGAGCCAAGGGCGTCGAGAATGATGCCACCGGCCACCATACCTACAAATCCGTACCGTCTTCGACATCCATCCATTTACATCGTGTGACCTTTGACCTCCTGATTCCAAAAGTTGACCGTGTTATCGATGCCCTTTTGCCCTGTAGACCACGTGTGCCAATTTGCATCGAAATCGGCTCATTCGCTTTCAAAATATCGCGATCACAAGTTTGGTTAACGGGACAATCCGACATGTCTCCGCCGGCTACTGCGGCCTAGCGGAGGCATAATGCCAGTGACACACGTTCAGAAATCGGCGCCGAAAATCGGAACCATAAACCGGCACGAAAATACAGCATTGTCCTATTCGTTACGAGAAACCGGTAGGCCACCTGAAAATTCTGTAACAAATTGCATGTCAGACGGTACCGGTTTTCGGCGCCGATTTCAGGTATGTCTGTCATTGGCATAAGAATAGTTTCCTAAGCTTACGCGCATGAGCCTGAGAACCGTGCATTTTATATAATAAGTTTGTCGGCCTGTGTAGAACACCGTCAAAACGCAGTAATGAAGAAGAAGAATAGTTCTAGATCATTTATGAAGAAACTGCAGATGACCGACCTTTATAGTGGAGCGGTTTGACTCTTTTATTTTCGCGGTTTTGACATGAAATAGGCCGAGTTGACTGCAGGTATTTGCAGTGATGTACACGTAGATGCCCTGCGTATGCGTCGTCAGTGTTAACGGCCTGCTGCTGACGTTCATTCATTGGTTCGACCATTTCTCGTAGATCTACAGGGAACAATAAGCTCAGCTGTCGCAGAGATGCTTTGTGTCATTGAATATTTTGCTAAGTCACTCATGGTCACTCTGTGTCATAGGAAATAGTAGGGCCTACCATTCAATAGATTGCATACGAATTTCTATTGGCGTTCCATATATTAAATATGTGGCCCTATCTTGTATCATTTCCGAGACAAAGCGAAGTACTGGTCAAAAATCGCGATTTTTCCATACCCACCCTGCATTCGACGCCCCGCTGGTGGGTGTCCGTCGAAATATTGGCACAACGTTTGCTGTGGAAAAACTAGAATGGTGTGGCTACTTGATGATGCAAAGTCTGATTATAATTATGTTTAGCTGCTTCGACACAATACCTGCGTGTGAGGTGTGATAGACGGACAGACAGCTGGGCATCTCGCCACTGCATAGTCCGCGTTTCTGCAGAGCATAGCGCTGTATAAACCACACTAAATTGCTACTTGTGAAGTTGTGACTAAAACCGTTTTGAGATACATATGTATGCAAAAAAATAAATAGCGATGGTTGTTCGGTGGTTGCAATGGTCAAGGCGTAGAACTTGGAATCATTGCCAGCTTGTACTGTCAGGCACGGCTAATCTCGCCCGCGCCCCATCGCAGGGTGCTGTCACCTGTCGAGTTAAATAGCATGGTCCCCGAACCCCGATGAGCAATTTCCCGCAGGCCTGCTGTTGCACGGTAACAAACAGTGTTCTAAAGTTGCATCACAACATGGGCGTAAATTACGGAAGGACAGGAGGGGATCGTTCCCCCCAATACTGATATTTTAACTGGAGGGGACATCATAGAGATAGCCCAATATCTCCATCTCTGGATAGCGCCTGGAGTCCCTGGCCTTGGGTACCAAATATACTTGTTAACATCACTGTCACGTGCTGATTAATACAAACGACGAGAACTAGGCCTCCCTCAAAAGTCGTACAGAATCACCTCCCTGGATAAAAATGGCAAGTTCTTACTTACCGATGACGGAGATGAGATGGTTGTGTCGACAGCTGTTGTTGTCGCTGAGGCGAGCAGACACAGATCGGACAATGTTGGAGGCGGTAGGACCGATACAGACAGGCAACTTCAGGCTTGGGACGCTGGTCGCCGCTTGTGGTTGTCGCGTGGCCGGATTACGTCTCCCAGTGAGCTGCGTCTTGTTTTCACGCTGATTTATGTGTACATCTGCTCGTCATTTTAATACACATTACGGCTATATCACGTAACGTTCTTTCGCGTAGCAACATTGGCTTAAATAGCGATATGACGGATAATCTTAACGTCTATGCGCATACAGATAGGCTTAGATGGTGCAATCTGCCAAGCGAATAAAACTCGGAGAGGAGGGGGTCATTTTCTGTAAATTGTGGCCAAACGCTGATCAGGCGGTCCTGTTACATACGGCAAAATTATAAGATTATTATAATTATAGAGCCAACAAAGTTGTTTTCCGGTGGGCCCTTGGCGGACCATTGCGCTTCTGGTAAAACTAAAAATTGAAGAAAAAATTATTAAAAATAACAAGAATACCGATAAGCGCAAGAAATCCAGTGTTACAAATTATCACACATCGTTAAATTGAATTAGATCAACAATTTTAAACTTGCAATAATTGAAATTAATCTATGTTATCCAATCGTTTTAAGTTTTACATATATACCTACACACATAGTTCATTACGCCACCGGCAGGTCGCACTCAACATCATATAACGTTGAATTCTTCAGTAGAAATAGCCAGGAGGAAATATCATCATTTTTCCGATAAGGTGGAAATGGAGTACAGACTTTTTTAGCGATTGTAATGAGTTTATATAGGCATAAGAAAATATTTTTGGAGGGTGTGGCTCACATGACGTCTGACCGTTGTAACTGACTTCGCAATCGCAGACTGCATGCTATATTTTGATGTGCCGGCAGCAAAACCGTTTATAGTACCTGAAATGACCTTCAAAGGTCATTCAGGGTCATCGGCAATACCATTCTTCGTTAGATCGTGTGGACTTTCTATCAGAGACTGGAAAAGTAGGCTACACTTGTTTCCAGAGAAACATTGAAGGTCGATGAAGGTCATTAGCGATGGAACAATTCAATAGGCCACGTATTACTTTCTAGTGGTCTGTAGTGACCGCGTGTGTCAATCTCGTATCGTTTCTGAGATATTCAACGTCGAATAATGGTGTGCCCTTGAAACGTAGGTTAAAGGTCAATCACCCTGAGAATTTATGCACGAATCGCTGAAATCTACATACCGGACTCTAATTTTTGCTGCTGAGATTATGGGCCTCATTCACTTCCACACGCTAAATATAGGTGGGGTATAAAAAGTTCGCGATTTCCGACCAATAAGTCGCTATATCTCGCAAACGATACACGACAGCGCCATAGTTACTACAGAAGGCGAATAGGAAACCACACCCGAGCTTCCAAATGGTACCAGTTTCAATGATCTTGAGTGACCTCTAACCCAGATTTCAAGGTCACGATATTATTTAACGCCAAATAACTTGAAAATGGTACAACTATAATTACAATGGTCAACCGATAGAAAGTCGTATATGGTCTATCGAACGGCGCCATTTTCAATGACCTTGAACGACCTCTAACCTAGTTTTCAAGATCACGCTATGCTTTGACGCTGGATTTCTCACAAACGTCTAAAGATACGGCCATAGAAGGCGAATAGGAAACCGTACCTAAGCCTTCGTAAGGTACCAGTTACAATGACCTTGAGTGACCTATAACCCTGATTTCACGGTCACGATAATATGCAACGTCAAATAACTCGACTAATAGTAAGTCGTGTATTACCTATCCAATGGTTCCGTGACCTTGAGTGACCCTTAGCCTAGATTTCAAGGTCACGGGGTTAGTATTCATGCCATCGACGTATTGTGTGCCCAGCTGACGTGCGATCTGTTTGCGATAGCTAAGTTCTTGTTCTACTATAGCCTACTGCAACCATACGAGCATGTGCTATCTTCGCAAGTCATTTAGACTCACACTGGCCTTCAAAGCTCAGCGATTTGTGTGTCCTTGTAGTTGGTTCATGCGGATTCTTTGTCATCTGACCTCTGCAACGGATCCGATACAGGAAACCCCTTTCCATCAGTAGTCGTCGTCAAACGATCGAACCCACGGACGAGATTTTCTTATGGCTGCTGTAAAACATGTAAAGTGTATGTATCTCGGCAAACAACAAACTAATTATGTTATTACGGCTAGGTTCGATTTATGCATTAATGCGTTTATTTGTGACTCGGTTTATGGCATTTGCCAATTCGACGCAATAGTTACATCGTACGGCATTCTATAATCAGTTAAATATTTTTAAAACGATAGTGTCGTGTTGCCGTGGGTCAATAAAATGAAGTATCTTGGTGTCACGTGTTCAGCTCCCGAAATTTTAAAATTTCCACGGAAGAATCTAGACGTGCTTTTCATCGCGCTGCTAATGCCATATTTGGCTGCATCGGTAGAGTTGCTACAGAAGAAGTTGTGCTGCAATTGCTTCGTAGTAAATGTATTCCAATTTTGCTATATGGCCTTGAGGCTTGTCCACTAAGGAAAGCTGATTTAAATGTGCTCGACTTCGTGGTTAATAGGTTCTTTATGAAGCTATTTCGTACAAACAATATTGGAATGATCAAAGATTGTCTGTCGTATTTTTCATTTCAGCTACCAAGTGAAATGCTAAAGCAAAGGACGGAACGTTTCGACATGAAGTTTAAGCGCTTGTCAGCATCATGGCTGTAATTTGATGCGTTTCTTTCCAGTCAGTTGCAAGTGATTGCTATTATTGTCTATAATTAATATGCTATCCTTTTAGTTAAGTTGTTCAATTTTTTTATTATATATACTTTTTTTCTGCTGTGCTACCATATATGGTAAATAAAAATGTATATAGCGTTAACGTGTACAAGAAGAAGCTCAGCTGTCGCAGGCAGACGGCGTGATGCTTCGCGTCATTGAATATTTCGCTAAATGACTCAAGGTCACTCAAGGTCATCGAAACGACAGCGTTGAGAAGGGACTTAAGTCCGTATTAATATTTCGTTGTGACTATGTCTGCATATCGCATACCGTTTCTCAAAATTCAGCGTTAAATAATGGCGTGACCTTGAAGTTTGGGTTTGGGGTCGTTCAAGATCATTGAAGATGGCACCATTCGAAAGCTTAGGTACGCTGTCTTAGTCGCATTTTGCAGCAACTATGGCCGCATCTTAGGCCGTTTGTGTCGCATTCAGCGTCAAAAAATGGCGTGAGCTTGAAAACTGGGTTAGGGGTTGTTCATGGTCATTGAAAATGGCGCCGTTCGATAGATATTATACGACTTTCTATTGGTTGACCATTGTAAGTATAGCTCTATCTTGTACCGTTTTCGAGTTATTTGGCGTTAATACAGTGACTTGAAGTCTGGGTTAGAGGTGACTTAAGGTCATTGAAGCTGATACCATTTGAAAGCTTGGGTACGGTTTCCTATTCGCCTTCCAACGCTCTATCTTGTACCGTATTATTTCCGAGATAAAGCGAGATATTTGTCTAAAATACGCGATTTTTTCATAGCCCCTTGCATTCGACGCCCCCGTTAGAGTGTCCCCGTCAGAATATTGCCATACCGTTTGGTTCACAAAAATTAGACTGGTGTGGCTACCCGAAGGTGTAAAAAGTTTGATGATTATGTTTAACCGTTTCGACACAATACCGGTGTGTGACAGACGAACAGACGGACGGACAGACATCTTCCGATGGCATAGTCCACGAGGCAAAAATGAGTAGAGGTACATAGAT
>Ga0209339_1001518_pt1 | contig 10074 bp, 6 predicted proteins | sample OlaalgELextract3_FD_187376 | JGI IMG/M metagenome (GOLD analysis project Ga0209339, IMG submission 187376) | Olavius algarvensis symbiont microbial communities from Tuscany, Italy - Type A ELBA extract 3 (SPAdes) (version 2) | ecosystem: Host-associated > Annelida > Digestive system >...
AATCCGGGCCTGCCGCCATATCTACGTTTGTAGATTTTGACGCGACCTACTTATATCTAGGTCACGCGTGAATGAGGCAAACGTTGCGTATATGAAACGACATCCGTCGTTGTTCAATAGGCCTATAGTGCGACGAGTGTCAGCTCGAGTGGTCAGTCAGTGCGCCTGCGTCAAAATGCCCACCCAGCATAATGTGCTAACACGCCAGCCGTCACGGGTCAAGCCAACGATCAGTCGATGTGTGGCTCTGCTATAATGTGTGTGACGCCATTGATCTGGCCAGCATCGACGCCTGCCTCCGTAGCAGGTCTCTCCTCCATCCGTTCAACGCTTAGCTCCATGCGGTCTAGAATGATTCTTGAAGCTGCTGGTAACAACCACCGATCAAAGCGCCATTAAGCGTTTCTTAGCCATTATTCGTACTTGAATGAAATGGTTTGACGTCAGATGCATTGTGTGTTATACACTGTATCTAAAAACCGGACCGCTACGATTACTATGACATAACTTCACCAATTCACAACATTTATTAATTATACTAATTATTTTGGTAGAGAGAGACCTTATTCAATTCTCAATTGATATGGTAAAAAGCCCAGGAATTCGCTGTTCGGGTGTGTCAAGTCGCTACTGTTGTTATGGAAATTGCGCAGCTGGTTCTAAGCCAATTTAAAAACTTTTTAACGTAGTCAATTGAGAATTGAATAAGGTCTACCCCTACCGAGAATAATTGGCAAAAGTTTTGAACTGGTGAAGTTATGTTATATTAATCGTAGCAGTCCGGTTTTTATCGCGCGTCAGCATACTGACGCGCGATATTGATATAGCAAATCTGTCCGTCTGTCTGTCTGTCCATCCGTCCAAAACGTTCCAGTATCAGTTGAAAACGGCTTAACATATCGTCATAGTTTTGTCACCATACGGTAGCCCAATCATTCTAGTTTTACTAGCATCAAACAGCTTCGCGAAATTCCGACGGGGTCACCCCTGCGGGGGCGCTATTTACAGGTGTGCTATAAAAATTTCGCGATTTTCTACCAATAAGTCGCTATACCTCGCAAACGATACACGATATCGCCATAGCTACTATGGAAAGGGAATATGAACTCGTACGATCTATCAAATGGTGCCATTTCCAATTACCTTGAACGAACCCTAACCGTGTTTTCAAGGTCACACCACTCTTTGACGCTAAATATCTCACAAAAGGTTACAGATACAGCCACAGTTACTATGAAGGTGAATAGGAAACCAGGCTTTCGAATGGCACCAATTTTTAATGACCTTGAGTGACCTCTAACCGTGATTTCAAGGTCACGATATTATTCAACGTCAAATAACTCGCAAACGGTACAAGATAGAGCTATAGTTACAATGGCGGACTAATAGGAAGTCATACATGGTCTATCGAACCGCACCATTTTCAATGACCTTGAACAACCCCAAACCCACATTTCAAGGTCAGGCCATTCTTTGACGCTGAATATCTCCGAAATGGCTAAAGTTACGGCCATAGTTACTATGGAAGGCGAATAGGAACTCGTATGCGATCTATCAAATGGTGCCATTTCCAATGACCTTGAACGAACCCTAACCCTGTTTTCAAGGTCACACCACTCTTTGGCGCTAAATATCTCACAAACGGCTACAGATACGCCCATAGTTACAGAAGGCTAATAGGAAACTGCACCCAAGCTTCTGAATGGCACCAGTTTCAATGATCTTGAGTGAACTCTAACCGTGATTTCAAGGTCACTGTATTATTCAACGTCAAATAACTCGCAAATGGTACAAGATAGAGCTATAATTACAATGGCGGACTAATAAAAAGTCATACATGGTCTATCGAACCGCACCATTCTCAGTGACCTTGACGGACCCCAAACCCAGATTTCAAGGTCAAGCCATTCTTTGACGCTGAATATCTGCAAAATGGCTGCAGATACGGCCATAGTTACTATAAAAGGCGAATAGGAAACCGTATGCAGGCTTTCAAATGGTACCACTTTCAGTGACCTTGAGTGACCTCTAGCCCACATTTCAAGGTCACGATAATATTTAACGTCAAATAACTCGACTAATACTAAGTCGTGTATGATCTGTCCCATGGTTTCTTTTCCAGTGACCTTGAGTGACCTTAACATAGATTTCAAGGTCATGGTGTAATATTTAGGCTTAATAGTGCCCTCGACGTATTGTGTGCGCAGCTTACGCGCGATCTGTTTGCGATAGCTAAGTTCTTGTTTTTAGACACTGTAGAAGGCAACTTACGGTCGACGTGAACGAAACTCAAGATTGCGAACGTACAAGGTGACAGTGATTTCAAATGTTAGTGCAACAAGCTCAAAGATAAACCACGTCAGCTCAATGTTGTTGCCACCCACGCAGCAATAGCTTAGCGAAGATGGTATTGTTTTCAGTTTGTGGGTGTGTATGTTTGTTTGTTTGTCAGCATGATAACTCCTGAACCGTTTGAGATATCGTCATGAAATTTTTATGGAAGCAATATATGGTCAAAAGCTGCGGCGACGAGTTCAACAACGGCTGCCTTCCGATGCACTGCTATTCTAGTTGCTTTCTGTAAATTTGGGTGTATTAGAACACCCCGCTTTTGTCGATTTCTTACTTAATTGTTGAATTTGGAACATGTTGCCTGACTAACGGACTCTTTGTCAATCACCAAGCATGCTGCGAAGTACACCCAGCAGCATATGCTGCCCTGTACGTTGGTAACTCGCATTTATTTCTCTCAAGTCATTCTGCAGCAGCGTCTGGGGATGAGTACAGTCAATTATCACGCTCCACATCAAAAACAAACGCCGTCCAATTTCTCCCCACATACTGAAGAAGCCCCAAGACTCCAAAAAGCCCCAAGACTCCATCCTATCGCGGTTCAAACGCCGCAGACGCAGCGGCAGGATTCTCTTGAATGGCGCGTCGGTGGTGGATGGGTGAAGGAGGCGGGAGGGAACGGCGGCCGAGATGAGTAGCGCCATAATTTCACGCCAGATTGCGTTTTGACCGTCGTCTTGGACCGACCGACCGACCGACCGCTGCCGATCGACTGTCCGCGATGGATTCAGTCGCTGACGCAGTACTGAGACGTCATAGGGACTGCTTACGGTGCCTAGAGTGTGACGCTACGAGGACCAGCGTGTGACATGGTGGGAGAGACGACAGCAGCGTAACAGGAAAGTGATGTGTTGTGGTGCAAACTCGTAATCATGAGACGGAATATGTCGCACATGGTTCCACGCGTAAGACTGATCAATGTGAAACAACCGTGTGAAATATCAGTAAATTTATTGGATCTTGTCCAAACTCCACTTATTCGATTTTGTTGGGGATATATTGTACAGCTTGTTGTAGAACAAGTCCATAACAAATATAGAACCACTGGAAAGGTCTAGTACAATAAATCCAAAACAAGTCCGTAACACACAAATCCTACAGCAAGCTGTACAACAACCCACAACAAAATCGAACAAGAAGTGAGGCCGCCTGGTTCGCTCCAACACCGTATGCCCCCGCCGGCCGCTAGTGACACAAGTACAGCGTTGAGCTCAGACTGCTCAGACTGATCACGTAACTTTGCGACCTTTACCGTTGACCTTGGAGGTCATGGCACCTGTGGCTGATGTGGGTCGTCGTCATCCACCCGTGTACCAAGTTTGAAGTTCGTAGGCCTTGCCGTTCGGAAGATATGGCGGACGATGTGTGTCAGCATTAATGGGTCAGGTGACCTTGACCTTTGACCTTTTGACTTTGAAACTGGTGTGCGAGTCGCATCAAAGGTGGGGAACCTTCATTCCGAATTTGGGCACGCTAGGCCTTCGGGTTCTCCAGTTATTCGCTATGTAGGCCTACACGACTGACGGACAGACAAACGGACGGACAAAACCAACGCTTGCTGCCCCCTTTCCTACGGCCGGGGACATAATAAGTGTAGTTTGGACATGCGTGCAGTTTAAACGTCTTTGGATAACTTCCAGAACAAGTCGTATTTACTTATGCATCTCATCGACACCGGCAGAGCAGCACAATATCCGTCTACGTTACCGCAGCTAGTGTCTGAGATGAATTTTGGGAGGGAAGGCTTCTGGACAAGAAACAGTTGATTAGAATTTGTGGGTAATCTGGATACGAATCCAGATGCAGGATTTTTCACTTTTAAAACTGCGAAATAGGTTTTTTTATAAATTTCTCAGAATTGAATTATTTCACCTCAGGCATCATTCCATGTTTACACTTTTGTTGATCAAGGATGCTCCGAAAGTTTAGAGAAGCTTTTTGGGTGTTCAGATAAATCTCGGACACTACCCCCGACAGAAACCCCGGTTTATGGTTAGGATTAGTTATAAGGTTACAGTGAGGGCCAGAATAAGAACAATATTTAGGGTTAATGTAATTGTTATGGCTAGGTTGAGGTAGTGATGATGTTTCTGGAGTGTTCCTGTCCAGGAGTGATTGTCCGAGGGGGGTGGGGGGGTTGTCCGTGATTGATTCGCTTTCCAGACCAGCGTAAATTTGCAACAGGAATTGTGTCATATTTCCCACCACCCCTTAAATGAAATACAAAAGATCAACAAATAACAATACTGTTGATGTACTTAACACAATATCATAGATTTGCTTCTAAACATTAGCATATGTTGAATCATATTAAATGCTCAAAGTGCCCTCCTTTGGCATGAATGCATGCCCAGAGACGTTTGTGTCACTCATCCACTGCGTCGTCGATTACATTTATGCCAAGCCATGCCAGACCTTCGTCAGACGCTGCTTCAGTTCATCGACGCCGTGAATCGATTGAATCGATGAGTGTCGCAAATGTTACCGTGCATGCATCCATGACAAAGGAGGACATTTTAGCATTTAATGTGACTCCAAAGTACACATAAATTTGCTTAATGTTCTCAACAATAAGGCAAATCGGTTAACAGTTGTCAAAGTTGTGAGCGAATATCGTTGTCGCACGTTTTTATGGTCGTGTATTTCGTACTACATTTTATTAAACATTGTTTTTTTACTTTCAGTTTGCTGAACAGCTTGCAGCACGATTATTAACACGGAGCTGTTTCAAATTACTTACCCGAACTGCGTTAATCGAGGACGCATATTTACATCGTTATTGCTTATAAGTGTGTCATAAATTAGCGACACTTTACAAATTTTAATGACTGCATTTCAGTGCATTTGACTGCATTTCAGTGCATTGTATTTAGCGGCCTTCGTTAAAATTTTTTTTTTCGTAATTTTTTTCGTTATTTGTTTGTATTTAGTAATGTTGCAGGTAAAACGGTTATAACTATCGTTGTGAATATTTCAAAATTTTACCGAATTCACCGAATTTACCGAAGGCCACCAGTACGCATTGGCCATTATATTTGACAAGTCGCATCACACTGCAATGGGGCGCGGTCCGTGATACCTGGTACATGGTATTGCATAACAGTGTACTACACTGTATTATCTTGAAAGCAAAGCTATGACAGACATCACGACTCGGCCAGCCGGCCCTCAAAACGTCACTCTGCAGAGTCGTGCCTAGAGCGGCTGTAAGGCGGCCGCCTCTGCTTTCCATGAAGCAGCTACAGCTACAGCGGCAGCGGCATTTACATCATAACAGCGACTAGCGGAGGTCGCAGACGCTCATACGGTCCTACTGAACGTCTCATAGAGTAGACAGCTGCCGAACACGTTACGATCCTCGTCTGTAGTACGCATGCGCCGCCGGAAACATTCTAATCCAGATGCGATGTCGGCGACTGGACATATGACCGGACTTCAACAACCGGACGGCCGTTGACGTCACTGTGACGTCAGATCGTCGGAGCCGGCTATTAATGCGATAATTTACTTACATCCCGAACGGGTCAATGTTTAGTCCGGAGATGGATGGAGGACGGGACGCGCCCGTCGCGTCCTTTACCTGGAGCATGTGGACTTTTTGGATCACGGCTGTTCTGGATGCTGCCGCATGTCGCTCTGTGAGTATAGTTCTTGTTCGTCTTCTTTCTCGTCCAATTTTCACGACAAAATGAATGCAATAAAACGGATCAATCTCGTCCAGTCGTCGTTTGAGAAGACTCGGACTTAAGCTTCTTACTTTCTGGAGCACTGGATCATTGTTGTCAGCTGCCCTTCACTAATGCCTCGTACAGGTATCGGCAATTATCGGACCTGTTCGTCCGGCTTCTTGACCAATCAGCCACGACTTTCGTCATTACAATAACACAACACAAAATCTCCAACGCGCACTGACGCTGAAACTCGATGCGGAGATGCTGGACCTCTTGTTATTCCGGAATATGTTTTTGTGTCAATAGTTACCGTATTTTCTATTTAATGCGCGCAGTTGTAGGCCTAAAAGTGGCCCGAAAGTCCAGGTAGCAGTCCCTTCCAGGCCCGTAGCCCAGGGGGGTCGGAGCGATAGGACGACTCCTCCTGCGTGGCACAGTTGGTAGAACGTCGGTCTTTGACCGGCGTACTTTCCCTGCCCTGCGCTCGACCTGCAGCTGATGGGTGACCACTTATGTGGGTAAACCGTCCGTTGTAGGTCAGCCAACCAGGCCGACTCAGCCTTTCATCCTTTCGGGATAGATAAATGAGTAGTAGGCTACAATTAGATATGCGCAACCTCAGTCTGGGGAGGCGCCATCTGGTAAACGCTTACGAGGTAGAGGCAGGCATTGGTGTAATTGCAGGTCCATGCCTGAGCGCCTTGAGTGTGAGGTACTACAAAAAGCGCGCTTTATAAATACACTTACCTTTACCTTTTCCTCCCCCTGCCGATAAAAGGTCACTTTTCCGCCGACCTTTCGAGCGTTAGCATCTTGAATATTGCCCGTCTGTGAAATAGAATTAATAAAATCGAGTAGACTTACCATGTAGATTCGAGCTTTGACCACAAATTAACGTCATCGATCGTTATTATTTTGAAAGTCGAGGTATCCTCTAAACAGCAACTGGGAACTCCAATTTTCAAACCCTGAAAAAGGTCCAAAATCTCAGGAAAACAACCCTCCGTAGTTAAATATCATTGTGCCATACTCTGGATCTGTGTGGCCAAAGTGAGCATACTGTGCCTACCCGAAGGGTAATTTTCCTCGATTTCAGCATGATTTTTTTGTGCAACATCGACCTGTAAGTCGAGTTCCGCCGTTGTTTTTCGCACTAAAACCAACTTGCTGTCGAGTGTCGACAGGCTGCTGCATTGTTCGAGATAAACACAATTCGTGCAATAAAAACAAGACATTTTACAGGCAGCGGGTGCGCGATTTCTCCTATGTCTTTCGCCGACAAATGTGACAGCTGCTTTAGTGTGGCAGGTGCGAAAGATCGCCGCCGGCTGCTGACGCTAATGACACTGCAAGACAAGCTCAAACTGTAGGTTGTATTATTGATGAGCGAAACTGACAGCCGATTTCTTTAGTCGGCACCGGCCAAGAGGCGTCGAAAACGCATCTTTTATGCTTGACAGTGCAATAATTACTGTTTCCTTAAGAAATTGTTTTCGTTTTATTGCCTATGCGTTTGGAAGGTCAAATACGTTCATGATCTCTCCCTGCTAATAGGCCTACCGTACTTCATAAGTGATGCAGTGACGGGAATATTACAAAAAAACTCCCAATGCCAAATCAAAATCAAAAGTTGTGATGGATTTAAATATTTTTACAAATCTCAAATCACATCAGAAATCATTGTCGAAGTAGAATATATTTTATAACTAAAAGCCACGTGCGATGCGATCGCACCAACCGCGACGCCGCATCTCCAATGGTTGCAACGCTATCGTGCTAGCGAGATTTTGCTGACTCAGCGGAACAAACAAACACTTGGTAAAATACTCTAACCACTTATACGGTGGTCTACACTACAAAGCATGTCTCCAGAAATTCTTTTTTGTTTGTTGACACAGACAAACAGACAGACAGACACGTTGAAAACAATACTAGCTACCGCTGGTAAACATAGGACATCATCATCATCAATAGCATGCCCCTACTGGAGCGCAGCTGTCCTAACAAATGTTCTCCAGTCAGATCTTTTCTGTGCTCGACGCCATGCAGTGTGTAGACCAAAGTTGGCAGGTCGTAAGTCATCTTCCACAGTCCGGATCCACCAGGTATGTCGTGGAAGTCCATGAGGCCTCTTCCAGGTAGCCGGGACACCACTGAGCGCACAACAATGGTCCATGGACGACTCCGATCTTGCAGTGTGACCAAACAGCGTGAGACGTCTCGAGCGAATTATTTCCGTGGCCGGTACACAACCACTGGACAGACTAAGCAAATTACTCGGATACGCCGTATATCTCTATAGTCAGTCAACAGTCAACGTATTATTCGTTGTCCATCTTGAAGACTAATGATGCTAATTTTATTTACAGAAATCTTTACTGTGACATTTATTAATGATTGTGCTGTAACAACTATATTTACAATTTCATTGTTGAGGTTGCGGTCTGTCGACCTTTTATTTAATAAACGAATATGTGTGTGATCTCGTCGTGGTGAACAGCTTGTTCTTTAGCCTCACCTGGACTATATATTGGACTATATATTGGATACAGTAATGACGGTTGATTATTTTGTTACTTAAGCCTGTCTCTATTAACGATTGTGCCTTTGTTATATTGTAAGGCGTCGCTGAGCTTTGTTAAGAGGTGTCTAGCAACTGCTTTATGACATGGTGGCGATGATGATGATGATGATGATGATGACGACGACGACGAGGTGAATGTAATGTTGAAGAGTAGCACGATTATCATGCATTAGATCGTTCTGTTGTTGTTGGTAACGTTGTTCCTACGTTCCAGCACGATTGGCTCCATTCCTCTCCGACGCTGTCGATAAACGTATCTCACAAGCTGTGCCTACCGACCATCTCCAGTCTCTGCAGGGATAACAACTGCCATTGACTGCTGCCATTGACAGCTGCTGCTGCATGCTGTCCTCGCCTGCTTCGAGTGCCTTTGAGGAGAAGAGCGGCTTCGGATGTGGGGAGACAGCGAGGCGACAGATTGTAGAGGTTCTGTGGCTCGTCGGTACGACAAACTAGTGGACGACGAATTCTATGAGAAGCCATTAGCTCATCAACATTGCTTTGTCGACGGCGCCGTTTCTAAGAGAGACAGCATAACAGTAGCTGTGCTATAGCGAGTAATAGCGATGCCCGTCCGTCCGTCTGTCCGTCACACTCAGCTACCATGTCATGCCAAGTCAGAGTAGGATAACCTTCAGAAGCGCAGGATTTCTGGCTTTTTTGACACCAAATTTCGTACGGCAATTCTCGCGGTATCACCCTAAGCGAGGGCGTCAAATGAGACCGTGGTGGACAAAGTCGGCGATTTCTGAAGATTTTGTCGCAATATATCGGAAACGGTTATGTATATGGCCAAGTTCGCTATTAGCAACCAATAGGAAGTCGCGCAGGGGCCGCGGGCATCAATTTCGATGACCTTGCAATGACCGTGACGCGCTGTTAACTGTCCATTGTACACTCACCGGAGCTCGGTGTGAAAACGTGAATTGTCGGCAACAAAACGATGATCTAGATTTCAATTATGTAAAGTTAAATTCATGCGTAAATTCGCACGAGTCAGTAGCCGTTACATGACAACTGAATGTGTGAAATCAGCATTCTTTCTCGTTTGTTGGCGGTAAATGTAGCGTGTCAGCAAAGACTTTGACACGCTTGCTTTCAATGCCCCTTTAAGGTTATACCATTGAACGGCTTTTTGCTCCGCTGTGACCAAAGGTCAGAAGAGCTGAACGGTTAACAGGTGTTCGTCGTCGTCCGTAAACGTTTACTTATTTACTTAATTTTTTTGTTCTTTGTCAGATTAAGTCTGATTTTGATGAATACTTGGTACGAATGATATGGGTCAAGGTGCTACAACATTATAGGACTCATTTTGAATTATTGTAATTAGGTCAAAAGGGTTAATAATAATAATAATAATAATAATAATAAGCACGACAATGTTTATGGTGCTGTCATCATGGCAGAGCCATTGCGAGAGTTCACCCGGTTCATTTGATGAATGTAGAATGGCGCCAAGCGGCCGCC
>Ga0209339_1001519_pt1 | contig 10074 bp, 11 predicted proteins | sample OlaalgELextract3_FD_187376 | JGI IMG/M metagenome (GOLD analysis project Ga0209339, IMG submission 187376) | Olavius algarvensis symbiont microbial communities from Tuscany, Italy - Type A ELBA extract 3 (SPAdes) (version 2) | ecosystem: Host-associated > Annelida > Digestive system >...
TGAGATCGTGCGTTGTTGTGTGGACAAAAAAGTCAAGTTTTTTGGGGTCGCCGAGGGACGTTTTCCGGCGCCCCTCCGCCGCGCCTGAGCCGATCGCGCCCAAATTTTTACACACCCTTCGAAGTACTTTGTCCTTGCTGAGTTTCATCCCCCTCGGTTGAGTTTTGGGGGAGTTATGCCGCCGACCACCTCTTTCGCATCGTTACAATACGGCCTGCCATATAGTATATGGCAAGCCATAATTAACTGCAAAAGTTATATCAGTTTTTTATTTTTGCTGTTTTAGTTCTGCGAGTTAATGAATGTCGTCTTTTACACACTTTTTAAAACTTACGTTTTTTAAGCGCCTCACTTTACGTTAGGCTGTGTCGTGACGTCGTTGGTCGTTGGTTGGTTGGTCGTTGGTTGTCACGCGCGTGCACTGTGGCCAAACGGTGCATCCTAGGCCTATAGTTACTATAGAACACTAATAGGAAACCCTACCCCAGAAATTCAACGGTACAACTTTCGACCCCCTGGGGTGAGCCCTAACCGGGGAATGCCCCCCCCCGTAAAGCGCTTTTTGTCAAATTACTTTGACCTCTTGTTCATTCATCGGGTGGAATGTTGGTTGAAAGCTAAACTCTAGAACTGCTTGTCCTAACAGTCAATACAAGAGAAGGTCGCCAACAGGACAGAACAGTTCCAGTTTCTGTTCACTGTTGATGTTGGTCTGGAGGACGGGAAATATAAATGAAAACTGTCTTCGTGTTACAGTATTGTGCACTATTATAATGGTGCACAAAGATACGAGCAGTTCTTACAGGTCGGTTGACTGTATCGGGCTTTGATTTTGCTTGGTTTAGCTCTCTGTCTTCCAAACGCCTCTACGTCTTCAGTCTTAATAATGCTATATAGATACTAATTTTTTGATTACATCTTTCTCTTTACCTTTTAGTGAACTGAGCCTGGTGGGATTGGCCCTTGACGTGGTTGACTAGCCGTCGTTCTTCAGTGCTATGACACTGTTGGTTGGGTCATGTGATCCGTAAAACCGTCTCCGAAATGACCTATAATGTGTCGAGTGGGACGTGCAACTTTACTATACCATACGATTCTGTTCACCGAATTAAACAGAGTTACCAGACTATTGTCAGCATACGTTTGCCGAAGCAATGGTCAGTTAATTTAACGCGCATACAACATGGGGCGCTAAATGCAGGTGGTATATATAAAAAAAAAATTTTTCGACCATTAACGCGCTATATCTTGCAAATGATACCATATAGCGCCATAGTTACTACGGAAGGCAAATAGGAAACCGCACCCAAGCTTACGGATGGTACAAGTTTCAATGACCTTGAGTGACCTCCAACCCACATTTCAAGGTCATGATAATATTCAGCGTCAAATAACTCGACTAACAGTGAGTCGTGTATTATTTATCCAATGGTTCCGTTTCCAATGACCTTGAGTGACCCTTAACCTAGCTTTCAAGGTCACGGGGTTAGACGTATTGTGTGCGCAGCTTACGCGCGATCTGTTTGCAATAGCTAAGTTCATGTTCACTGAGATATGTTGAATTAGCAATCCTTAAAATGGCGGCCGTCCGCCATCTTGGATTTGTTGTGACGTCACAATATTGCACCGCTGGACACATTTTCGTTGTCCAAATATTGTCCTGAAATTTCATGTTGATCGGTTTTGTAGTTTCAGAGATACTTGCAATATCGTAAGTCGGCCTTTTGGCTGTACTTAACGGAGCACGGAAAGTTTATGGTTGCGCATGCGCTGTATCACGTGAAACTTAATAGGGTTGTCCAAAATAACCACTCGTTTAAAATTATTGACCTTTATTTTCCTATTCGCATGCCACTGTTATGTGTATATGATGACGATTAAGAGGTGTTCTCAGAAAGCATCTCCATTGTTAAGCAATTTTAGGCGAGCATTTTCTAAGTTCCGTCAAAAATGGTCCCCAAACGGGGGGTAATTCCGGAGATGGGGGTCTAAATATTAGATTTTAATATGATCGCGACCCAGAAAAGGCACATCCTTGCGTGGATCCGCGTGCTTTGGCATATTTTGCCTGAAAATCCGCCCGTGGACTTTGGCTGTAGCGAGCTGCATGAACACGGAAAAAATGAAAACAAGAACTTAGCTATCGCAAACAGATCGCGCGTCAGCTGCGCACACAATACGTTGAGGGCATCTGGCCTAAATATTACACCGCGACCTTGAAATCTAGGTTAAGGGTCACTCAAGGTCACTGCAAACGGAACCAGACAGAATTGCTATATTAATATCGCGCGTCAGTGTGATGACAAGCGATAAAAACTAGCTGAGTAAACACTTTTGGTGCGCAAAGTCGCGCATGCGCAGAAACGGATCGTGGCGAACGGATCGTGGAATGTGTACAGTCCACGACGTAATCACTTCTGCCAATCTGTGACTATCAGTTACGGGGTTTGGGCTTGGTGGGGGGCGGCAAATTTTGGGCTTCTCAGTTGACTTGCGTCGTCGCCCTTATAACACTCTCGCACTGCTGTGCGAGTGTGTGATGAATCTAAGATAATGCAACGAACCACCAGTGAAATGTAATTAGACATATACATAACATAAATTAGATAACGTCATACGAACGCAACAAAATCAGCGAAATTACAAAAGTCCGTTACTGTCATGTGCACTATAAACATGGTAATTATGCACAAAGAAAAACGGCGCGAGTAGGTCACAACAGCGGTCGTCAGTCGCAATCTAGAAACACTACGCCACCCCTAACTCCCTATCTTACCCTTCTCCGCCCCTCCTCCGTCCATCCCCATCCCTTTTTGCTTCTTTTCTTTCTCTGCCGCACGATGGCCTCCCAAACTCAGCTAGGGGGGTCTGGGGAAGCGATGTGTGTTCCCTATTCGGGGTGTGAGGCCGAACCCCAGCCGCTAAAGTATTTGTGGTATATTCTGGCGGTTGAAAAATCCCCCCGGTGTCCTGAAAGTGTCCCCTCTGTGAATTCTTATGCGCTCTGAGGCTGAGCGTAGTTCACTTCACTATGGGCCATGATGCCCCTCACTAAACCATTTGACAACGGACAAACAAGTAATGTGAATGATTATCGGGTATACAATGTGTTTCATAAAAAACAGCCCCTTTGATTATTTTGCATAACTCTTAGTAACATCAAACGATGTGACTGAAAATTCCAGACAATATAGCCGAGGGAATGTTGAATCTATATATCTGAAAACAGTTTGTATCTTCGCTAAATGTTCTTTGTTAGCAGCGATGTAAAAAGGACGTTATTAAAAGTGCCGATATAGTAACGGGATTCACCATTGAAGATATATATTTTGGCTAAACCAATGCTCTTAAATAAATAAAAAAAGTATGAAGCAAATCGCTTTCTTAAGGTGTTTCCTGACACAGGAAAGAGTTTTAGCGAATTAAACACTTAACAGAGAAAAACCACAGTACTGGCGTCATTGACTCATGCTCGGGTTGTTGTCGACCACACACTGCTCACCCAATTGCAAAGAACAGCACAGCTAAAGCTCAGCTCTCGCACTGATTTATTGACCAGTGTACTTAGCCTATCAAGTCTTCATGTTCTGTCACAAAAGCATCTTAAGCAATCGTTTTGTTACACGTTTACTCACTCACAACCGTTTAATGAGATGTTCATCTTCAGTGGTATATCCCGTTGTTGTAACGGCACTTTTACTAATTTCTTTGTACATCGCTGCTAACAAAGAATATTTAATGGGAAGATAAATAATTTTCAGATACATAAATTCGGTTTTCATCAGCTACATTGCCCGAAATTGTCATTCAAATCGGTTGATATTTCTTAGAATTATGCTAAATCTAAGCAAAAACAATCAAAATTTAGTTTATGCCTATCCTGCATATCTTAGTTTCTGCTCTGGCCGTATGCTTAAAGGCCTTGGCCTTGGTCTTGGTCTCAGGACTTATGGCCTTGGCCTTGGCCTCGAAAGTCCAGGCCTTGGACTTGGCCTTAAGGGTTGAGGCTTTGGCCTTGGTCATCAGTTTTTGGCTTTGACTACATCACTGATGCCACCCCACCCAGAAACACCCCTGGCGATTACTAGGGGGGGGGGTATTGCTGATGAATAGACTCCCCAGTTTTGCCTTACAAACACACAAACTTTAACAATGCTATCAGTAAAAGAAAATGCGCCATTGATACACAATACATCCATACACAACCATCAGGCGTACAAAAATATAGTCCATCAGAATATATCAGAATATAGCACTTTGTGACAAAAATGTGGGCAGGGGCATACCCACTCCCAGTGGGAAGAGGAAACTCTCTGCCCAAACGCAATCCCTCTCAGTGCCTACGGATCCTTGACCCTAGAGCATTCGGCGCCTGACTATTATATCCACCCTACTCTTTAAGCCTAGCGACATACATGGTAAATTGGCAATTACTTTCATTTTAAAGTTATATAATGTACTGGGATGAAACAAAATGGTGTCGGTATTACACTGCATTATACACGGCATTTACCGAGTATTTACTGTTAAACGCCTGCAGAAGAACCAGACAACAAGTAGACTGTACACTGTATGGTCTTAGCTGTGCCAAACATACTAAACTACGATGGTAATTTTAATGAGATTAAGTTATTAGCAATACAAACAACGACAATAAATGCATACGATTGATCAACTATGCATGTGAAAGTAGAATTTGTTAGGTGGCGGAGCTGTCAATATCAAAATGTTCGTCTACCCAATGTCATTCTTCCGTAAAAGTTTGTAAAAAAATCCATTCATAATTTTCGGTCACAGACAATAATGTTAGTCAACGACTGTCCAAACGCTTTCCATCGAATTCCCAGATGGAGGGACATCCGGTTTTCTGGCCATGCCGTGCAAGGACGTTGCAATGCATGTATAATCTCGAACAAGTAAATCTCGGTCGATGTTAGAGAGATTGCTGTTTGTCAGCGAGCAGTGGCGGATGCAGGCTGAGGGGCTACGAGGCCAGTTGCCTGTTGGGTCTCATTTTTTTTAGCTACAAACATCCAGTGGGCAATGTCGAACGTGAATCAGTTTGAAATGCAGGAAAACCAATTTGGAGGCCATCACTTTGGAGGACGTATGTGGCTAGTTGGCGATTAAGTGATGAGCAATGAACACAACGCAAATAGTAGAGGACCCAAGGGAGAGCGATCATGTGGGGCTGTTCTACAGTTTGGGGTCTGAATTTTTCCGGCTGCAAAACATCGACCGAGCGGTGGTGAAAGTCGGATACGAAACGGTCCTGGGTATAATAAAGAAACCCATTTGGCTACCCACAGCCTCCCCTAGCTGGATTTTATGGGAGGATTAAGAGGACGGGGAGTAGGGAAAGGAAGAAGATTCCAGCTGTCCGTACTCTGAATTTGTGGATCCGCCACTGTCAGAGAGGTATGCGACTTGTTGACAAGTGTTGAGGGAAGAGGGACGAAAACAGTTCGAACGGCTTCGGTCTTACGCGTTGTTTAGCAAGTGCGTCTAACGCAAAATCCACTACTGCATGCGCTGCCGCCACCACCACCGCAAGCGCCACCGCAGGTGCGACTGTACGGTTGTGACTGTGAGATGAACGTTGAGCGAATGATCGGAGTACCGCAACGGCGATTGCAGACAGGAGGCGGAGGACACTCCTGGCACGCCTGCAACATCACAATCCAGCCCACTCACGTTTGCGCATTATTATCAGGTCTACATTGCTCATAACTGATGTAATTTGAGTGGCTGTGTAATGTGTATCGTTCATGTGATATTATTACCTTCGCCAAGAAGGCAGAAGTTATTATAAACGTTTATTCGTCATAATAACAGCAGGCAATATGTGATCATTATGCCTGTCATTCTGTCATTCTGTAAACAGGATAACTGAGAAACGCGGAAACGCACGTCAACCAAACAGAAGTGGTTATTTTTTTGGTGTTGACCCAGTTCCGCGTGGCGTGTGGATCATTTCGTTTTTTCACCACTGCAGAATTTTTGGACATTTGTTAGCATCTTTACCGCGCAACGCGTATGCATAGCGCGGACTATGCCGTGGCAAGATGTCTGTCCGTCCGTCCGTCTGTCTTTCACACGCGGGTATTGTGTCTAAACGGTTGTACATATCTTCAACTTTTTTTCACCGTATGGTAGCACCACCATTCTAGTTTTTCCACACCAAACGTGATGGCAATATTCCGAATGGGACCCCCTAACGGGGGCGTCAAATGCAAGGGAGTATGAAAACGATTTTCGACCAATATATCGCTTTCTCTCGGAACAGATGCAAGATAGAGCCATAGCTACTACGGAAGGTGAATAGGAAACCGCGCCTAAGCTTTCGAATGGTACCAGTTTGATAATCTTGAGTGACCTCCAACCCATATTTCAAGATTATGATATTATTCAACGTCAAATAACTCAAAAGCAGTACAAGATGGAGCCATATTTACAATGGCGGACCAATAGAAAGTCGTATATGGTCCATCGAATGGTGCCATTTTCAGTGATCTTGAACAACTCCTGACCCAGTTTTCAAGGTAACGCTATTCTTTGACGCTGAATATATCATGATCGGTTAAAGATACGGCCGTAGTTACTATGGAAGGCAAACAGGAAGCTGTACCCAAGTTTTAGAGTGGTACCATTTTGAATGACCTTCAGTGACCTATAACCTAGATTTTAAGGTCACGATTATTCAATGTCAAATAACTCATAAACAGTACAAGATAAAGCCATATTTACAACGGCGGACCAATAGAAAAGTCGTACATGATCTACCGAGCGGCGCCATTTTCTATAAGACCCTTACCTCGGTTTCATTTCAAAGTCACGTCATTTTTGAAGCTGACTATCTCAGAATACAGGGACTTACACACGCCCTACTCAAAAGTGTCATTTCGAATAACCTTGAGTGATCTTGAGCGACTTAGCAAAATATTCAATTCCACGAAGCGTCGCGCGGTCTCTCTGCGGCAGCTGAGCTTCTTGTTCGTACAATGAACGGCCGATTTATACAATAATTGGCGAAATGAATGATGCCGACAAGATAATGCATGCACAACATTTTGGGACAGGTCCCACAGACATCCAGATCCGGATCCGGATTAATCCGAAAAACCGGATTTGCATCACAGATCACTTTTAGTTCAAATTTTGGCGTTGGCGGAGGTTTGTGGTCTTTGAGTGTTCTTCTATAATTTGTCCCCGTTTCAATGGTTATTCGCTGCATTTTGACTAACAAATATGTTGTATAGGCCTATGTAGCTTATGGGCATTCTCTGCCATTCGACTTGAAAATTGCTGACATTCTGTCGCTCAATTTTTAAGACTCCGCTCGCAAATGGCGATGTCTTTCTGTTCGTCTGTTTGCCTGTTCGTTTGGTCGTTAGTCTGTCGCCTAGTTTTTCCTATCGCAGTTGGGGGTTCGTTTTTCTTACCGCACGATGCTACGCATAGCGCTGACTATGATGTATGTGGGTATGAAAAAAATCGCGATTTTCGACCATTATCTCGAAAACGATACAAGATAAAATGTGAATAGGAAACTGTATCTAAGCTTTCAAATGGTACCATTTTAAATGACATTGAATGACCCCTAACCCAGATTTCGAGGTTATGTTTTTAATGACCTTGAACGCCATTATTTGACGCTGAATAACTTAGAAACGGTATGAGATAAAACATAGTTATATAGTTACTATAGAACACTAATAGGAACCTACGCCCTACTGAAGGATGTCATTTGAAATAGCCTTTCCTGTCCTTGAACGACTTAGCGAAATATTCAGTGACACAAAGCATCGCGCAGTCTCGCTGCGACAGCTGAGCTTCTTGTGAAAATAATTAGAGTAAGATCTAACTTAACATTCGCGTAGCCCATACAGAAGATTGTTGACTGGGGTTATGCTTAAGGAGACGACGCCGAATGGCCAAAGATGAAAGGCAGATAAGGAGGGTGGGTTCTTGCGGAGGGGGGTGGGTTAGATCATCCGCCATGGGCGGTTCTGGACGAAAAATCGTTTGGGGTCTGACCCCGGCATTTGTGTTTACTAAATAATGTAATCGTTTATATTTATCAGTACGGTGGGTATGCGTCTTGCTGACGCACTTGTTTGTGTTTATCAGTATAGGAGTACGGTAAGAGCGTCGGTATTCATTCGTCATTAAATCTTTCCTTAAAAATTAGGGGAACTGTGCCCGGTCGGCCCTAATCAAGAACCAACCGTGCCTTCTACGCCAGCCATGTGTCTCAGTGCCCACTAACAGTTACCTTAAACACATTCTGGTTGAATTGCGTTGATCTTAAAGATTTACGAAATAAACACTTTGTTGCTTCTTCCATTAAAGATTTAGTTGATAATATTGAAGCACATAAAATCATTGATTTTATTAAAGAAACTCGTTGTTATAAGCAACTTTAATGTTTTCATATTAATGTTTGTTATTTGTTTTTTATTCTAGCTTAAGAGCGTTGATCTTACATTCATAGGTTTTACCTTCTTATAAGTTAGTTTTATATCCTATCCATCATATAAACCTTGAATGGCACTAAATAGCCTTCTTGTGCTGATGTGCCCTTAAGAAACTGCACATTCACACTCACTGGTGAAGCGCTGTAAGCTGCCCAATGGGAGAGATCTGGCCTTCTGAAGGTGTTCGTGCATTCTAGTTCACTAGCTCCGGACATCCTCTAACGGCAGTTGAAATTGTTTTAAGCTTACTGATATATGATCCGTCCCTGCCGTACAGGGCCTAGTCAGTGAGGGTTCTGACCCACAACCCTCTCGGTACGCCGCTGTTATTTTAATTTTCAATCACTATCAGTTGACAAATAGGCCTACGAATTCGCATGTTAACGGTGTTCGCCAATAAGTATGTCGGCGAATTCGTCTTTCTTAAATCTCGACTCGTAGCGATAAGATAATGACAAAACAGTGCAGAACAATAAACGAGTGGCACCAGGCGTAGCAGACCTCGCCCCGTGCCCCACTGCATGGGTGCTGGCGAATTTAATGGAATGATCACAGACATATTTCCCGTCTGAATGTTTTATAATGATAGCATCATAGCTAACAAACGATCATGATTACAAACAAACAAAGTTATAAAGTTACAAATGACGAAAAAGCAAGAAATGTTACCGAAGCGATAGCTGTAATTGTTTGCCTGTAATGATGCTAACAAAAATCGTGATTACAAACAAAGTTATAACGTTACAAATATGGAAAACAACAAGACTTGTTGCCAAACAGATAGCTGTAATTGTTTACCTGTAATGATGCTAACAAGCAATCATGATTACAAAGTTATAACGTTACAAATGAGGAAAACAACAAGACTTGTTGTCGATGCGAGGTAACAAGACGCGGCAGTTTATTTAATGATACACTTTACACTTACTGGTTTGCACGGCGGCTCAATGGTTTCCTTGCAAGTTCGGCCATGAGGCAAACGACAGCAATGAAAGCAGGCAAAAATCAGAGCCATAATGGCAATCAGTAACAGACTCGCGAATATCGACAGGACCATCTCCAAGACGTTTGGACATTCTGCAGACACATTAAATGATCACAGATGTAAAACAAAAACTAATCAGTAGATTAGACAGCCGAACGTTACACCCCGTCAACATACTAGGCACATAAAGAACGGTATTAGCGACATTAGATATAGTAAAAGTTGAATAATGGCGTGCCTTGAAATCTAGGTTAAGAGTCACTGGAGAGCGCTGGAAATGGCACCGTTCGATACCCAGCATACGAGTTCCTATTCGTCTTCCATTGTAAACATGTCTCCATCTTCTGCCGTTACTGAGAAACTCAGCGTTAAATATTGAGGTGACCTTGAAATTTGCATAGGTTAGGGGGTCGTTAAGGTCACTGAACATGGCGTGATTCACAGATCATACAGACTTTATATTGGTCTGCCGTTGTAACTATAATAATAACATTGAATTTATTTACATAGCGCGTTTTTTGTAAAAGAACCCCAAACGCGCTGCGTGTGCTAGCCTAGTAGAAAGAGAAGAGAAAGGTTTTGAGGTGGTGCTTAAAAGATGAAAGAGAAAGA
>Ga0209339_1001525_pt1 | contig 10065 bp, 7 predicted proteins | sample OlaalgELextract3_FD_187376 | JGI IMG/M metagenome (GOLD analysis project Ga0209339, IMG submission 187376) | Olavius algarvensis symbiont microbial communities from Tuscany, Italy - Type A ELBA extract 3 (SPAdes) (version 2) | ecosystem: Host-associated > Annelida > Digestive system >...
GAAACAAGCAACGGCAGTCACACTGTCAGACAACACAGGACGACGTTAAGAATTGTCTGTGTTTGCAGATCATGATCACTGCAATGCCGAGTGAAACAAGCAACGGCAGTCACACTGTCAGACAACATAATAATAATAATAATAATATCCAAGACAATGTTTATGGTGCTGTCATCACGGCAGAGCCATTGCGAGAGTTCACCCGGTTCATTTGATGATTGTAGAACGGCGCCAAGCGGCCGCTGACCCAAGACCAAGCCAGACGACTTAGGCTGTGAGTCCTCCTGTACAGGCTGCCAAAGTCTACACCCACCATCGCCATTTATTATTATTACTCAGCCCAAAAGCTGATACTCATAGGACGACGTTAAGAATTATCTGTGTTTGCAGATCATCATCACTACAATGCTGAGTGAAACAAGCAATCTAACGACCCAAACGACGACATTATATAAACTGAGCACAAATATTTCTCGCACAAACTTCACACAAGATGCAACAAATGAGTATAAGACCAAAACCTATTTTCTTACACTACCAGCGATGAAACAGAGTTTATCAACTTGAACAACGTAGTACCAAGCACAGGTGTTTATCGATAAGGTTACATACTTGTTCATAATAGCAGCCAGTAATATTTACTGTCCACTGACTATTAATAAAAGTAATGTCGAGTAGTTAGTTGTCTTAAATGTGCTGTATATGCAGACAGCAATCTGTATATGTCATTTCAATTTCAACTCAGACACAAAACATAAAGCTGTGCAATGTAGGTAAGTACAACCAGAGCAAGGACGAAAAGGCTGATAAACAGCACTAACATTCGCCCTAAGAAAACAATGATACAATTTATACAAAAATAGCACACAAACAAGAAAACATAAAAACAAAACTTACACAGTTTTACTGTTACAGTAAATTTGCGCAATCAGTGATTACGTGATATTCCTAGTAATTTCGCGTAATTACCGATATTTATTGACAGTTATTACACGAAATAACTAATCCCAACCCTAAATCTAACTCTTACTAGACATTTCACGAAATCACTGATTACACAAATTTACTGTAGCATATACAAGTAATCAGCAAAAATAAGGCATAAACATCGCAGAATGGTGAACTGTTTATGTAGCACGACTAAAGCAGCATGCAGCATAGCAATACTTATGATTAATACATACATTACATTAGACAGTGTTAATGGACAAAACTGAAATGCATGTACACAACAAAAATATGTCCATCTCAACCAGGAAACGTTACTACAATTAAGGTGCATAAAAATCATAGCAACAGAAACATAGAACACTGCTCAACTATATGTACTAGCTGCATATAAACACAAAATGTAGCATGTAAAGTGTTCACTGAATCAATGACACTGTGCAGATTTCTCAATGAACTGCAGTAAATCACATGTTGTAACAGCACTTTGCATTCAAAGAGTACATAATGCTCAAGCAGACTGGGAACGGCAACTTGGCTAGTAAAGGTAAAGGTAAAGGAGCGTATAGTTCTTCGTGAAATTCACCTCAGAACTACGGGATGCCACTTGTCAAATGGGATCACACAGAGTTATCTGCTACCCGACAGAGGTGACCGCCCCGCCTTCACCCCAATCGGGCAGGTTGGTACTCGATTTATCGACCCCGTAAGGATGAAAGGCTGAGTTGGCCTAGTGCCACTGTGTTAGGGGACGTCACCCAAAATAAGGGCACTTCGCCTATAATCTTACTCTAAACTTGTAGACTGAACTATTTTTCAGCTTTTTATCACGTGTCAGCACACTGACGTGCAATTTTGAGATAGCAAATCTGTTTGTCTGTCCATCTGTCTGTGACATTCCAGGATTAGATGAAAACAGCTTAACACACTGTCAGTTTTTTCACCATACGGTAGCCCAATCACTCTAGTTTTATCAGCATCAAACACCTTCACGAAATTCTGACGGGGTCATCCCCTCCAGGGCGATAAATATAGGTGGAGTATAAAAATTTTGCAATTTTCAACCAATAAGTCGCTATATCTCGCAGACGATACAAGATAGCGCCGTAGTTACCATGGAAGGTGAATAGGAACTTGTATGCTATCTATCAAATGGTGCCATCTCCAATGACCTTGAACAAACCCTAACCCTGTTTTCAAGGTCTGCCACTCTATGATCTTGAATATCTCACAAATGGCTACAGATACAGCCACAGTTACTATTGAAGGCGAAAAGGAAACTGCACTCAACCTTTCGAATGGCACCAGTTTCAATGACCTTGAGTGACCTCTAAGCCAGAATTCAACGTCACAATATTATTCAACGTCAAATAACTCAAAAATGGTACAAAATAGAGCTATAGTTACAATGGCAGACTAACAGAAAGTCATACATGGTTTGTCGAACCGCGCCATTTTCAATGACCTTGAACGACCCCAAACCCAGATTTCAAGGCCAGGCCATTCTTTGATGCTGAATATCTCGGAAATGGCTAAAGATACGGCCATAGTTACTATGGAAAGCAAATAGGAAACCGTACCCAAGCTTTCAAATGGTACCACTTTCAATAACCTTGAGTGACCTCTAATCTACATTTCAAGGTCATGATAATATTCAATGTCAACTAACTCGACTAATAGTAAGTTGTGTATGATCTGTCCAATGTCCCCAAATGTCAATAGCCTAATTTCACAATTTATCAGATGTCCAATCTGTACACATCAGTGTCCACAAACTGTAACTCCAACAGACACACTCAGTTTCAACTTGGCATATTATGCTGAAATCTCCCTACAAAAATTACAAATAAAAAAGACACACATGGATCCATGGAACACATCAAGCATGGCCATCACGCCCCAAAACCGTCAAAGTGCACAGAATTTTAAAGGTCCAAATGGCCTCCGATCACACCATATTACACTTAAGTTTTTAAAATTTCTGGGCGAGACCCCAGATCTCTTGTGCTTTGCCCACATTATTCATTGTGTAAGCTCGTGTGTGTCCCCCAAAACTACGGGATCCATCCCGGTCATAAAATATCACAATTCAACTTGCTCTTAATAATAATACAACTATTTATAAGGCGCCATAATATGGCAGTGTTAAGCTATCAATATATGCCACTAATGCCATCAGCATATACATTTAATGTTAAATACTGCAACAAATCATACATAAATAGTGAACGCAACAGTCAGACATATTACAACAATGATACACATGCGTACAAATATCCTAAAATAATGTTAATAAGAATAATATGCAGCAATTTCTAAAGCCAACAAATCAAAGAAACAAGAAAAAGAAACTCAAACCGTTAAATACAGCTGCAGAAGTTAATTATATAAAATAACAGATAAAGCAACGGCTGAAACAAATGTAACGTCACATAAATATATGACACTGCCTACAGATAATAAACATTGGTTAATGCAGCCGTTAGCATCGAACGGCATACAAGATAAAGGTCTGGATGCTTGCTATAGTGCCACTTACCTGAGTCAGACTCGTGATCAGCAGCGCTTTACAATCTCAGAAGTGGCAGCTGATTGGCATGAGCCAGTGGTGCCGTAGCACATTATGTGGCCATCCATTGTCTGTGCTTACAGATAATTGGACCCACGGTGCAGCTAGCAGACACACCGTCACCCCAATCAGCCACACTAGGCCTTCACCCCGTAGCCGTAGCTACTACTCATTTCCCGTCCCGCTAAGGGTAGGAGGCTGAGGTGGCCTGAGCACACAGTAGGTTAGCAACTTGCTCAAGGTTGCTTGCAGTGGACCGGGTGTGAGTCGAACCCGCAGCCTCTTGGTTACGAGTCCGATACTCTACCACTACACCACTGCACCGACGATGCCAGGCAATCTACTGCTGATTGATCGCAGCATGTACAGACTGTGTCAGAAGATATCAAATGATGTTGTGTGAGATGACTGGATTGTACCATGCAGGCCACTGAATTAGACACTGCCAGAATGATCAGCATTGTTCCAGCGACCTCTTTGTCTCAGCAAGTACAAACAAAAGTTATTTTTAACCCAGGAATGCAGTGACACGATTGGTTAATGAACTAAAAAAACATGAATATTCAACACAGTTCACTTTAATTGTGGTCAGTTAGTGAAAACATAGACTGGAATGCCTAGTTTCCCTGTGTTAAAACTAACTTTCCACCATCTTACAGAGCTACTGCGGTTGCAACTCATCGTGCCGTTGCACAGCTGGCTAGCTAAGACTCTCAAAGATCTGTGGACAGCATCACAACCACAAATGTCACTGACTGGAAGTCCCGACTGCATCAGCCACAAAAGCCACTACTGCTGATTGATCACGGCATGTAGAGACTGTGTCAGAACATATCAAATAATGTTGTGTCTGGCTGCCAAACCTGATTTTGTGACAGGCTCCACAGGAACCGTTACCTTGGCAGAACTGCTGACAAAAAACAGACTCAACAAAACAACGAAAAACAAGCAAACCTCGTCCCACGCCCAACCGCAAGGTGTTACTATCCTGCAAACTTAACATCATGATCCAAACAACATAGCCGAGCAATCCTGAATGTTCCAAAATGACAGCTGTAAACACTGCCCCGCACCGTCAGAATACGCAACAAACATTACCACATCGTAACAAATGCAGGTGAACTAAAATGAATACCTCACTGGGACGAGGTAAAGATAGATATTAAAACAAACTGTGACACTGTGTATTGTTAGTCAGCTGTGTGCCTCTACTGATGTCATGACAAACTCTGCAGTTAAATGAAGCGAGTCAGCACCAACCGACAAAGCAGACATTAACGATAGTGAGGGAGATCAAACCCAAACAGATGTTTTAACTTTGGTGAAGACGACACACACACACTGCTGTCCACGTTAGAAAGCTCAACATTTTGGGTTGTGTTTGATAAGCAAACTCATCGACACATACACATGAACGTGCTGCCACATCATTATGACGTATGTTTTAAGTCACATAAATTCTTGTTCCACTAAGCCGAGCTTGTACAGTATAGTATAGTAGGATTTGACGACTCAGTTGACACATTATAGGTCATTTTGGAGATGATTTTATGGGTCAGATGACCAAATTAACACTGTCATAGCACTGAAAGACAACGGTTAGTCAACTAGGGAAAGGACCAATCCCACCAGGCACAGCTGGGATGCTGTAATGGAATATTCATCACAATGTCCCATCACCGTGGTGAGAAGCATGTTTCTGCTGCTGGCGAGCGTTCAGCCAGACCTCACAACGCTTCCTCAGTCGCTCATTAGCCGACCTGTGCATCACCGACCGTATTGCGTCGGCGTCGTCGGTTTGAGCGGCAAACACAAACACTTTGTCGTACATTCCAGCCAACGAGTAAATTTCAAGCTGTACAAACACACAACAACAAAATACTCAGATCTAACTATATACGGACAATCAATTTGTAGACTGGCAGTTATGTTTGTGGCAACGTGCAGGCTTGTAAAGTAACTAGCAACAAGGAATAGTATTTCTGAAACTAGTTCCTTTCCGGAAGAACTGAATGGGACTTAAAACTGGACCATAACTGACCTAAGTGAACTGTCCCGTTTTACGAATTAGTTATAAAAATGGGAACTGTCGTGTAGTGCCTTTCTGCAAGTAAATTATGACTGATTTATTAACCGTAATGATTTGTTCTTGTTAGCTATAACTCGTTTTGACAACGTAAGTTAGCAAACCATACAAGAAGTTAATAAAAGATCAGGGGTGGGTTCAATAAGAATGGTGGTTTTATTCCTAACATAGAAATATTTTCCTAAGTTAGAAACTAATTTAACCAGTTTCTACATCAGGTACGTAGCAAGTCACGCGACTTAAATATTTATAATAATAATAATAAATATATACAAATTTCTATCCCGCCATAGGTCGTAACTTCAGAGGCGGTGAATGTTACGTTTTACTGACCATCGCTAAAATAATTCATTGTCTTTCATTCAGCAAGTTATTCAAATGGCGGGAGTTTTAAACATACTATGCACAAATGTTAAAATTTTAAAATAAAAAATATAAACAAACCTTTCATTCACGGTCGCCATCTAAATGGTCGTGGCCAAACAACCTAGCAAAGAAATTTTGTGTTGGGCTAGGAATTTTTCCTAATGTTGGAAGTGGGTTGAATTGTTTTTGATAGGCTAAGACAAATTTCGACGCTAGAAATATGTGTATTTAACCGGTCTCAGATGTATGTTAACCAACAAATTAGCTGCACATGGTGCACTGGCTGTCAACTGAGCTGTCCTCCAGCCAAACAGCACATATCATAAGCTAGTTTCAGAACAAAACACGAAAACCAAAAACCTTCTTGTGAACTGGTGTGATGTTCTGAACAAAGAACTCTATATCTTGCTCCGCAGCACCACCCTATACATGCAATGGCATAAGTAAGTAAGTAAGTGAATTTATACACGGCACACTTTTAGGCAAATGCCACAAGGTGCCGTAGCTTCACGCACTAAACAGGAATGTCTTTAACAAATGCTTGATTTGTTCCAGACTGTGACACTGTCTTAGATTGATTGGGAGCGAGTTCCATAGCTGTGGACTGACAGCTGGGAAGCATACACTCATACATTCAAAAATATACGATCTGTTACGCAGTGAATACATGGTGCGATGGTCACTGAAACCAATCGTCGTAACTGTTGTGGCGATGAGTTGCAGTGACGAGCGTATTATGTCTTCGCTACGTGAAATCATTACAGTGACTGTAAAATTTGTGCCAATTAGATATCGCACATATTAATATTCATGATGTATGTCATTACAAGAAGTGGCACTGCAGCAGCCAATCAATGCAGCAGTTTCTGCAACCGTCACATCATCATCATCATCATCACTTCTAGCTTGCATAGCAAGCAGTGTGGAGTGCTGCTCAAAGCCAGCAGCCTCCAGCGGCTGATTCAAAGTCACGGTGACTGCTTCATTCAATGTAAGTAAGTGGGAGTTGAGGTCATACTTTAGGTAATCTTAAGCTGTCTTCATCCATAAATCTGATCGTCCGCAATGGATGTAGTTAAAATCTTACCGGCTTTGGCATTGTCATCGCTTGGTGCAATGTGCCAAACAGAGAAAGATGTCACACTTAACTTGTCAAAATGAAGACAAGTGGTTTCGATGACTGCCACACTTCAATGAACTTCTTCTTCTTCTTCTCGTATGCGTTTCATGAGCCATAACTGGTCAGCCACGAAACAGCATCTTCATCCGCAGAGTGTAGCCGAGATAAGCCACCATTCAGTTTTGTCAGGGGACAGGATTCGACAATGTGAGACATCATCTTCACAATGAACGAATCAGACATCACAAATGTAAGACACTGAAACTGCTTAAAAAGCCAAAACAAAACCAGAAAACAGGAAGCTTACCCTTGATGCCAGGGTTCTAGCAAACAGTTCACACATCTCTTCCTGTCTGTCAGACATCCGCTGTGCACCGACTAATTCCTGCATCGTCGGCAGATAGCCCTCTCTGAACACGGCCGTCGGCAGATGGCATATAAGGTACACGCCCGCAGCATACATGACATGAAAGGCATCCAGGTCAAATTCCTGCATAAACAAGTCAACTCAGCTTTAGCAATTAATGCCAGCCACAGCAAACCTCACTCTGAGCCGCACTGCAGGGTGCTGCCACCTGGCAAAATAGGGTCGGTTGCATCAGCATCACTTATATCACCACTCAGCTAATTATCACTGAAGCGATACTTAAATCTACAGTTATCAAGATGTTTTTGCATATGACTAACTAAGTTCTACTTCGTAAATGTTGCGTTTGCATTACACTGACTACAACAAAAAAAGTAGAGATTAACACTGGAATTAAGTTCTACTTAAAGATAAGTACGGTTGGTGCAATCGGCCCTTAATGGAATGATCTCAAGCCATGCTGAAAGCTTCATGGCGACTGACGTGTTTATCATAATGTTTATCGTAACGCTGCTAACACAGTTGCAAACAAAGAAACAAAATTACGAACACTGGTGTTTGTAAACAATACCTCACAGGCTGCCAACAGGGCGATGTCAATATTAACAGGAGTATGTGCGAAAATCACCAGACAAAGCTGATGGCTGTTTGTTGAATCTGTTACGATCTTGTGGTACAACACAACTCCCATAAAGCAATAATACAACACACGCCCGTGAACATGTGCACCTGACCCCACTCGACAGCTCAGATCGGCCTGCTGTAAGGCAAACTTTTTGGCAGCACAGAGCAACTTCCCTGATGCTATTAATAACTCACATATGTCTTTACTGCAACCAAATCATAGCCGCCCAAGTTCATCATCTTAATAACTGAGCAACGACTGCACCTCAGCAGTAATAAGATATAGTACAGATTGAGTCATTTCACTTTTTGGATCAGCGTTTTGCTGAGTCCAAAATTCGGACTGAGACCAAAGATCAGCCAAAAAGTGAAGTCATTTTTCGTTTGGACTCAGCAATTAGCTGAGCGTTTAGCCGAGACTAAACTTCGGATCACTGAATCCAAAGCTAATTAACTCACCAGTTGATTTTGCATTGGTTAACCAGAGATTAAGTTTTGATGAGCGAAAATCACTTCACTTTTTCACTGATTCAAAAATAAACAAAGAAATATGGCGAAATCAGCAATGAATTGCCGACGACGTCAGCGATGATGCATGGCTGTGATTGGTTAAACTCAACATCGGACTGAGACCAACGCTGAACCATTTGGTCTCAGTCTTTGGTCTCAGCGAAAGACTGGTCCAAAAAGTGCAATGACCCAATATAATGTGCAATATACACAATACAAAGCAACATCTGCACAGAATTATTATTACTAGGTTTCGTAAGTAAGTAAGTAAAAAGTTGATTTATATAGCGCATCGTTGTGAAACCTCAAATGCACTAAATGCATCAGTATCTTGCAAACAGAAACGTCTTCCGAGATTGTCTAAAACTGTTCCCACCAATAACGAGATTCCGCAAGATGTCCGGCTGGGAATTCCAGGCTGATGGACCAGCCACACAGAAAACCTGCCAGCCATATGAGCTGAGCCAGTGGCACGGTATGACCAGGAGCTGTCGCTCGGGGGGCAGATCGGAGATGTTGCTGTGATGTGACACCTGCAACTAGTTATTGTCGTTAGTTATTTACTTCCTTACCAACTCACTTACTGTGCAACCATTAAAGAGCAAATGAAAATCAATTTTAATGCAATACATAACAAACTTAATGGTAAGCCAATAAAAAAAACGAAAAAAATTGTTGAACAGCGTTCAAACCTTAATAATTTCACAGGTTTCTCGGGTTAGGGCTTTCGACGTGACATACTCCAACATCACCATCTGAACAGCAATTAAAACAGTAAGTAAGTAAGTAAGCAAGTAAAGTAACGACAACATTGTTTCTCCAATGCTAATTTTGCTTCATTAACATGTAAACATGTTCAGAATAAAGGTCACAGAGAAAAACAAACGATTTTCACTGGCTTGCAAGGCAAAGGATAAGGACCAGTGATGTGCCACTAATCACATTTTGACAAGTAAATTTTTAAACACAAAGAATCTGTTATGAATAATTCTCCTCAATGCCTAGAAACAGCTTACTGGACCGAGGGGATCTGTCCACTAGAAATGTCACTTCAGTGGGTATAGGTATATGTATAGTAGGGTTTAACATCACACTCGATACATTATACGTCATTTTGGAGACAATTTTACGGGTCAGATAACCCAACCAACAGTGTCATAGCGCTGAAGGACAATGGTTAGTCAACCAGGTCAAGGGCCAGTCCCTTCTAAATGCACGGAGAATATCTGCATATCACTTCAGCAATGTTCAAAAGTTTCTCTTTGATGGACTAATCTGTAGTGACTACTGAAAACTGGCTCGCTAAATGAAAAGCGAGAAAGAATCACAAAAATAATCATTAATCTGTGCAGCTCTAATAACGACAATCATCATCATCAATCGGAGCTTGTCGGTGACGTTGCTGTTCCTGTGAGTGCCTGCCAAGCTGTTCTGTTTTGAGCTCTCCGAAGCCCTGACGCGAGGCCAAGATTAAA
>Ga0209339_1001527_pt1 | contig 10056 bp, 7 predicted proteins | sample OlaalgELextract3_FD_187376 | JGI IMG/M metagenome (GOLD analysis project Ga0209339, IMG submission 187376) | Olavius algarvensis symbiont microbial communities from Tuscany, Italy - Type A ELBA extract 3 (SPAdes) (version 2) | ecosystem: Host-associated > Annelida > Digestive system >...
GATGCTCTGTGGCCGAGATGGTAACATCCCGGCAACCATGATGGTCTGTGGCGGAGATGGTAACATCCCGGCAACAACGATGCTCTGTGGCCGAGATGGTAACATCCCGGCAACCATGATGCTCTGTGGCCGAGATGGTAACATCCCGTTAACCATGATGCTCTGTGGCTGAGATGGTAACATCCCGGCAACGAGATGGTAACATCCCGGCAACAATGATGCTCTGTGGCCGAGATGGTAACATCCCGGTAACCATGATGCTCTGTGGCTGAGATGGTAACATCCCGGTAACCATGATGCTCTGTGGCTGAGATGGTAACATCCCGGCAACCATGATGGTCTGTGGCAGAGATGGTAACATCTGTTGTTGTGCCATAGTGAAGCACCGTACCCTGCAGGCCAGTGTGACAGGTGCCCTGCAGGCCAGTGTGACCTGTCTGCTTGGCTTTTACGATGATTTGTATGAACAAATTGTCAGGACGGTATGAACCAGCTGTCCGTAGAAGACACTGACAAACTTCTGCACTTCATGAATAAACATCAGCTTAGTGACAGGTTGATATTTCTGCTTCACTCTACAGAGTCTAGCATCAAGTCTCATGATCTGTCGTCTAGCAGCATGTAGTGATATGTTTTAAATACATAGCTTAGAATTAATTTCATCGCCGTACACAGACTCGTTAGTGACAGTTGGTGTCAATAACATGCAAAGTTTTCTCCTCAGACCTGACTAAAGTAGTCGTTTGATAATAGATGTGATGCTTAGTTGTTGTGAATTATAATAATAAGATCTAATGTACACTACACTTTGCAGTAGACCATCCATTCATTGCAGATATGTAAACTGGACATTTCTCTACTGACGCACGATATTGATAGAGCAAATCTGTCCATCTGTTCGTTACGTTCCGGTATCAGATGAAAACGGCTTAACATATCGTCATAATTTTTTCACCGTATGGTAGCCCAATCATTCTAGTTTTACCAGCATCAAACATCTTCATGAAATTCCGATGGAGTCACCCCCTGCGGGGGCAGTAAATACACGTGGGGTATATAAATTCGGATTTTCGACCAATAAGTCGCTATATCTCACAGACGATACAAGATAACGCCATAGTTACTATGGAAGGCGAATAGGAACTCGTATGCGATCTATCAAATGGTGCCATTTCCAATGACCTTGAACGAACCCTAACCGTCTTTTCAAGGTCACACCACTCTTTGATGCTGAATATCTCACAAACGGCTACAGATACGGCCACAGTTACTATAGAAGGCGAATAGGAAACCGTACCTAAGCTTTTGAATGGCACCAATTTCAATGACCTTGAGTGATTTCTAACCCAGATTTCAAGGTCACGATATTATTCCACGTCAAATAACTCGAAAATGGTACAAGATAGAACTATATTTACAATGGCCGACCAATAGAAAGTCGCATATGGTCTATCAAATGGCGCCATTTTCAATGATCTTGAACGGCCCCTAACCTGGTTTTCAAGGTCACGCCATTCTTTGACACTGAATATCTCACAAAGTCACAAACGGCTACAGATATGGCCACAGTTACTATAGAAGGCGAATAGGAAACCGCACCCAAGCTTTCGAATGGTACTAATTTCAGTGACCCTGAGTGAACTCTGACCCACATTGCAAGGTCACGATAATATTCAACGTCCAGTAACTCGACTAATAGTAAGTCATGTATGATCTACTCAATGGTACCGTTTCTAGTGACTTTGAGTGACCCTTAACCTAGATTTTAAGGTCACGGGGTTATCATTGATGCCCTCGACATATTGTGTGCGCAGCTTACGCACGATCTGTTTGCGATAGCTAAGTTCTTGTTTATTAAGTTTTTGTTACTGATCTGCGTAATTTGTTGTTAATTTAGTCAAGCAACTAAACGCCATTGTGTTCAATCGAGCAAACTATGGGCCAGTCCAAAGCCTGGGTAAATTGGGAGGTTGCAGCAGGAATGGCCGGACTGACGTGTTGGGTTCTCTCACTCTCATTTGTGTGGCTACGGCAAGCCAGCTGATAGTTGTACAGTGAGCTGACTGTGGGAGAGTTCTAGCGTCCAGCCAGGGGCCATTAAAAATCCAGAATTGATGAGTGTTTTCCTGGAACTAGCTCAGCCAGGTTGTCCTGGTAAACCGGTTGTTGACACTGTGCCAAGGCACTCCAATAATGATAATTATGTGATCATTGCTATCTGTCTCTCTGTCATCCTATCTGTCTGTCTGTCACCTTGTCTGTCTCTCTGTCATCCTATCTGTCTGTCTGTCATCCTGTCTGTCTCTCTGTCATGTTATCTGTCTCTCTGTCATCCTATCTGTCTCTCTGTCATCCTGTCTGTCTCTCTGTCATCCTGTCTGTCTGTCTGTCACCTTGTCTGTTTCTATGTCGTCCTGTCTGTCTCTCTGTCATCCTGTCTGTCTCTCTGTCGTCCTGTCTGTTTGTCTGTCCTCTTGTCTGTCTGTCTGTCATCCTGTCTGTTTGTCTGTCCTCTTGTCTGTCTCTCTGTCATCATGTCTGTCTCTGTCATCCTGTCTGTTTGTCTCTCTGTCTGTCCTCGTTACAGTGCCCCTGCAACAGTACTGTGACAGTGTCACTTTAATCTTTTCATTTGTATGTATGTATTTGTATGTTTCTGTCTCTCTGTCATCCTGTCTGTCTCTGTCATCCTGTCTGTTTGTCTGTCCTCTTGTCTGTCTCTCTGTCATCATGTCTGTCTCTGTCATCCTGCCTGTTTGTCTCTCTGTCTGTCCTCGTGTCTGTCTCTCTGTCATCCTGTCTGTCTCTGTCATCCTGTCTGTTTGTCTCTCTGTCTGTCCACGTGTCTGTCTCTCTGTCATCCTGTCTGTCTCTGTCATCCTGTCTGTTTGTCTGTCCTCTTGTCTGTCTCTCTGTCATCCTGTCTGTCTCTGTCATCCTGTCTGTTTGTCTCTCTGTCTGTCCTCGTGTCTGTCCCTCTGTCATCCTGTCTGTCTCTGTCATCCTGTCTGTTTGTCTCTCTGTCTGTCCACGTGTCTGTCTCTCTGTCATCCTGTCTGTCTCTGTCATCCTGTCTGTTTGTCTCTCTGTCTGTCCTCGTGTCTGTCTCTCTGTCATCCTGTCTGTCTCTGTCATCCTGTCTGTTTGTCTCTCTGTCTGTCCTCGTGTCTGTCTCTCTGTCATCCTGTCTGTCTCTGTCATCCTGTCTGTTTGTCTGTCCTCTTGTCTGTCTCTCTGTCGTCCTGTCATTCTATGAACACAATTACTTATTATGAATACATCAACAGATGTCGACCAGACATGATAGGCATGGCAAAGGATGACCCTCTAGAAGTGATTAATTTGTGGTGTCAGTTTTCGCTTTCCTCAGCATCGGGAGATAGGAATTTTTACGATATATTGTATCATGTAGCATCAATCATTTAGTTGAACCACTGTTACATCATGGACTGTGGTTTCTAGTCGTTGGCATGTACATGTAGTGTGAGTCTGTTGCTGACAGGCACATGAGACTGGCAACATTGCTGCACAAACTTGCAGACACACTGAAGCCTGACGGCCGTGCAGTGAGTCTAACAGAGAAGCCACGACCTCTTTCTCTAACGTCGGGCGCCATCACAGATGTTGAAGTTGGCAAGGTGTGTTTGTGCATTGCTTTACTGTGTAGACTAATCTTAAGTTTGTTTGAGTAAATGCATCAGTGAGGCCTAATAAAATGCGTTGGAAATGTTATATCTGAGATTTCAGCCGTTCAGTTGGTTGTCTGTAGCTCTGCATGTGTTCGTCTGTTAACATCATTAGCATCATTGTTTGTCATCGTTGTCGTTGTCATCATTATTAGTAGGTAGATTTCTGAGAGTTCTGCAACATTTGACTTATTTCTGGTTACCTTATATTTATCTTTTTCCCTCCTTCCCCGAACTCATGAACTTGTTTCTGGTTTCCTGTATTCTAGCATATTTATCCTTTTCCTCCTTTCCCGAACCGCTGTGGTAGCCGTATCCTTTTTCCATAGTTGGTTGAGATCTTGAGCTCTCGAAAAGTCGTCAGGATACTTCAGTAACCCTAACACAGCAGTGGCCTGCCCGGGATGATGAACTGACTCGATTTACTGACTGTACAGACGATACGAGATGTTGCTGAGCAAGTACATCAGTCCGTTATTCGTTAGTGCAACGGCATCTGCGTTCGCATAAGCCGTACCGTCGGTCTTTGTTAGTCGACCTTTGAAAACTATATAGCTCTCTGCCGGATGAGTGAACAAGTCTTGCAGCTCTATGTTAATGTTTATTTCTCCAGCACTATTCAGATTTGTTCTCGCCTGCGGCTCGTACTCGTGATATTCGTATTCTTGGATAGACTCGTCAACGACTGGTTTTTCACTAAATCTCAATATTTCAGATGTCATTTTTTATTAGTATATTTTTAATTTTTTTATATCTCTTTCAGCCATAATTTATAAATTGCTGTCTGAAGGTACCATTAAGTACGGTTAGTTGTTTGTATCCAAACTTTAACTGTAATCTATGTTTCCAGTATTCATTGTCATTAACATCTGAAAAGTGTACAAGAAACTCCGAGTCGGCATATTCATCATATTTAAGGCAGTCAGATGGTAAATCTATGTCCATGGGTTCGTGATCTGCTCTTTGCAGTAGTAGTATTAATTCACACCTTGTAAGTTTAGAATATCCACACAATCCACGCTCTTTCGCTAGAGTTTTTAATTTAAAGACAGTTGTCAATTCCATGTTACGTTACTAATAGTTAACTAATATTTTTTTTAAATATATCAAATTGTAACTTAACCCGCCCCACTTAGAAGCAGTTCAAGGTCGTCGATAATAGCGCCATTCGATAGAATATATATGACTTCCTATTAGTGCTCCATTGTAACTTTGTCTCTATCTTTTACCGTTTTCGAGTTATTTAACGCTGAAAACTAGAAGACTTTGAAATGTTGGTTAAGGGTCACTCAGCATTTGAAAGCTTTGGTATGGTTTCCTATTCGACTTCTACTGTAACTATGGCTGTATCAGTAGCCGTTTGTGAGATATCCAGCGTCAATGTATAGCGTGACCTTGAAAACAGGGTTAAGGTTCGTTCAAGGTCGTCGATAATAGTACGGTTCGATAGATCATATACGACTTCCTATTAGTGCTCCATTGTAACTTTGTCTCTATCTTTTACCGTTTTCGAGTTATAACGTTTTTTTTAAATATATGGAATTGCGGAACTTTGCAGATCACCATTGTAAATTAAACACTTTTTTTGCTGCTTAAAATTGGATTATTGTGGTTTTTTCGAAATATTAAAATTTTACTTGAGGTCAATGAGTGCAAAAAGTTTTGAAACACTTAATTTACAGCTATTGTAAATGTTTTCACTTAAAGTTTCATTTCGTTTTTATAGTGACAACAGCTGCGGAAGACAATAAGGAACTATTTAGAATGGTAAAGAATTACCTGGAACTAACGAGAAAACAGCTTTCTCGTTAAAATACCAAACAAAATAGATGAAAATGTTCTTTAAGGTCAGCCACTGGTGTTGGAAACAGCACCATTTGATAGATCGTATACAACTTCCTATTAGTGTTCCATTGTAACTTTAGGTGTATCTTGTGCTGTTTTCGAGTTATACGCCTAAAAGATTTTTCACACTGGGAATTGCGGTCCTGTGTGTGGATCGCGTTTCCTTGTTCCGCGCACTTATATAACTATAATTACAGACAACACGCTTGCCATTTCGCCAGAGGCCATACACGACGTGGCTGTGTAGCTGCGACAACCCGTTTACCTGTTTGCGCTGTTAACACCTCGTCAGCCTCAGCTGCAACAGCAGTTTCGAACAAAGAAGTTTTTCCCACTGTGCCTGTAAAATCTGAAATGACATACCACTTTCAGTCAGACAGTCCCCTTCACTCTACAGCTTTAAGAGCAAGTTAAAAACTCACTGCTCTACCAATAACTAACCACCTGGCGACTGCCTCCAGCGCCTCTGATTCGACATTCTCGACATAGTGCACTCTACAAATTCACTTGAATGAATGAATGCGCTGCCTGCTGCGGATGAAATAAAGAAAACTTCACAAGTCACTCAAGTTCGCTCAAGGTTAGTGAACATGCCGCCGATCGATAGCCCGTATACGACGTATACTATCTGTGCTCTGTTGTAACTTTAAATCTATCTTTTACCGTGTAGGTGTGTATATATTCGGCGCATCGTGACTTTTTTGATTATTGCGCCTTATAAATACTCTTACTTACTTACTTACTTACTTACATTGGCATAACAGATCATGTGGATCGACATTATGATTTTGCACACCTGTTTTTTGATCGCTGCCGGATGCCAGGAGGCCATCTGGAGCTCGTCAGACTGCGGCTCATAATTATAGCAATTATGTAGTTAGCGCTGGTGTCTGTAGCTTTTAGCTGTATGCAGTTGACGCTGCGCAGCCTGATAAAACGAATCGATATTCAATACTTGAATCGATATTTGGCTTAAAAGCTTGAAATTGTCATTCTTCGTTAACCACTAAATTCTAAAAAAATTATATCTAATTTTGCAGTGTGCAAAAAACATATATTTAAACCCGGTGATAACCGAAATAGATAGAATGATACATCACTTATGACCGCATTCCAGATCGCTAGATACATGCCACAGCGCTGGAAAAATTATTTTGTGTCTGGTTCGCGTCTGAAACAATGTCTGAAAAAGCTGTTGAAAGAATTTATCGAGCGATTTGGTATGCGGTCATTCTCTAATACGTAGTTTTATTTACTATCGAGGCACTGTGAAGTGAAAGTGAAAGCATAGGAATTTCTTCGGTCTGCCCACTACAGCTTGCAAGTGTTAGCAAAAGTGACTTAGTTCACATGGCGGATGCAGTGACGCCTCGCAGCTAGTAAAGCTTACGTTGACGAGGTGGAAACAACGCATGGTTTCTTGGTCAAGGTAAGAGACGCTGATGTCTGCTAGAGTATGACACGTTAGGCTGAGGGGTAGAGATCTAAATGAGGAAAGTATTTTTTTAATTGGAGAATAGTAGCTTCGAGAGATGGAGAAAACTTATATTTTTTCTAGGGAAGGGGGAGCACACACGCGCGGGTTCATAGAATAAATATCAAATCTATTATATAGAACAAAGAACAAATGAGAACGATGAATGTAATAAGGAGCTGTCTGCACGATGTTTATACTGAAGAGGTTAACAAAGTAGCTTTATCGCCTAAGGATGATAAAAGGGTTATTATGGAAGACGGAATTCATACCTTAGCGTGTGGTCAATACAGACTAAAATACTGAAGGGGAAGGGGGAGCAAACACACCCGCCGGTTTATCGAATAAATATCAAATATATTATAGATTTGATATTTCAGTTCCCTTAAGTTTTTAAAGTGAGTGTGCAGTAATTCTGGTTCGTTTTCCTAAGTTTCGCTCAGAATCAACCTCATTGTGATCCGTTATTTTCCCGTTGTTTCTCAACAGAATCGACACTCCTTCAATTTTTAAAGGGATGTGGCATTCCTTGAATTATCAACCAAAAATGTGGTTATATAGTAATTGTGGTGATATTTCTTGGATATCATAGCTTGTGTGTTCAGGGAAAGGTTCGTCAGTTCGGGGAAGGAGGAAAAGGATAAATATGTTAGAATACAGGAAACCAGAAACAAGTTAATGAGTTCGGGGAAGGAGGGAAAAGGATAAATATAAGGTAACCAGAAATAAGTCATATGTTCCAGAACTCTCAGAAATCTATCTACTATTATTGTTCAATTCTAGAACTGTCACAAGTTCAACCCATCACCCATCAGCTGATGTGATGTAGCTGCTGCATTACTTGTGTAACGATCTGTGCTAAATGCTGTTTATTCCAGAAAGTAACGTGGCTTTAAGTCGGACACAGTCGTGAGACAGATGTCTAATTATTTATACTGAGTGATACTCGTGTTAAGTTACGATTGACAGTGCTGTGTGTAGAACTGGTTTGTATCAGTTGTGAGTGACCTGTCTGTGTGTAGGACTGGTTTGTATCAGTTGTGACTGACCTCTCTGTGTGTAGAACTGGTTTGTATCAGTTGTGAGTGACCTGTCTGTGTGTAGGACTGGTTTGTATCGGTTGTGAGTGACCTGTCTGTGTGTAGGACTGGTTTGTATCAGTTGTGACTGACCTGTCTGTGTGTAGAACTGGTTTGTATCAGTTGTGAGTGACCTGTCTGTGTGTAGGACTGGTTTGTGTCAGTTGTGACTGACCTGTCTGTGTGTAGAACTGGTTTGTATCGGTTGTGAGTGACCTGTCTGTGTGTAGGACTGGTTTGTGTCAGTTGTGACTGACCTGTCTGTGTGTAGAACTGGTTTGTATCAGTTGTGACTGACCTCTCTGTGTGTAGAACTGGTTTGTATCGTTTGTGACTGACCTGTCTGTGTGTAGAACTGGTTTGTATCAGTTGTGACTGACCTCTCTGTGTGTAGAACTGGTTTGTATCGTTTGTGACTGACCTGTCTGTGTGTAGAACTGGTTTGTATCAGTTGTGACTGACCTCTCTGTGTGTAGGACTGGTTTGTATCGTTTGTGAGTGACCTGTCTGTGTGTAGGACTGGTTTGTATCCGTTGTGAGTGACCTCTCTTTGTGTAGGACTGGTTTGTATCAGTTGTGACATATGTCTGTGTGTAGGACTGGTTTGTATCCGTTGTGACTGACCTGTCTGTGTGTAGGACTGGTTTGTATCGGTTGTGACTGACCTGTCTGTGTGTAGGACTGGTTTGTATCGGTTGTGAGTGACCTGTCTGTGTGCAGGACTGGTTTGTATCCGTTGTGAGTGACCTCTCTGTGTGTAGGACTGGTTTGTATCGGTTGTGAGTGACCTGTCTGTGTGTAGGACTGGTTTGTATCGGTTGTGAGTGACCTGTCTGTGTGTAGGACTGGTTTGTATCCGTTGTGAGTGACCTCTCTGTGTGTAGGACTGGTTTGTATCAGTTGTGACTGACCTCTGTTGTCGGTTCAAAGTCGACCGACGTCTCTGTGTTCGACTGCTTCAGCATCTTGACTACACTAGCATTCTCAACATTATCATGCATAAGGTCAGTGCATTATCATTGCTGTAATAATTCTGTAATATGTCACTGTACGTTAACCCTTTGTAGTATATAGAAAATTATACTGCCACTTCGAATTATATGAAGTGGTGTACTGGCTGTTGATGGGTGGGCTGTTACATTAGTTACAGCAAGATGGGGACTGGGCGGGGCCGCAGCCCACCAAGGCTCCTCTTCGCTGTACCAAATGTAACAGCCCACCCATCATTGGCCTGTGTCCCAATTACTGTATTGCTATATAGTGGTTTGTTACTGTGTGGTTCTAATGTGCCCATTAAAGGGTTAATTACAAATGAGTCAATGTTTACATTGTCTGTACAAGAGATGAGCTGATACGTTGTGTTTGATGTTTGTTGGTCCATTTCAGCATCTGTCAACTTCCACACGTTGCAGCTCATCATCTGACAGTCTGTAATCGACTTTGAGCATCTTGAATTTCTGTGTATGTCAGTGAATGTGACTGACGGCTTTGCTTTGTGCTGAATCCTTAAATTTTGAACCAGCAGATGGCAAACATATCAAGAAACGTAGTAATGCACAGGCCACGAGGCACATTTTTGTAACTTGTCATCTGCAGGTTGCTGGTGTAGAAAGGCAGCGGAATGGACACCATAGCATGTATTTGTATGTGGTTTTCGCTGCGTGGCCCACGCGATGCTATGCATAAGCGTGGCCCACGCGACGCTATGCATAAGCGTGGCCCACGCGACGCGATGCTGTGCATAAGCGTGGCCCACGCGATGCTATGCATAAACGTGGCCCACGCGATGCTGTGCATAAACGCGGCCCACGCGATGCTGTGCATAAGCGCGGCCCACGCGATGCTATGCATAAGCGCGGCCCACGCGATGCTATGCATAAACGCGGCCCACGCGATGCTATGCATAAGCGTGGCCCACGCGATGCTATGCATAAGCGTGGCCCACGCGATGCTATGCATAAGCGTGGCCCAC